>ENA-ORCM01000149-ORCM01000149.1-human-gut-metagenome-genome-assembly--contig:-NODE-149-length-62995-cov-12.579310_pt1 | contig 62995 bp, 86 predicted proteins | sample MGYA00242906_ERZ507928 | MGnify/ENA primary metagenome ERZ507928 (study PRJEB26167, sample SAMN06115497) | human gut metagenome | host: Homo sapiens | place: China:Shanxi | collected 2015-05-07...
CCGGTGTTCTTATCCTCGCTCAACATTTCCACCTTAAAGATGGCGTTGGGCATGGCTTCACGCACAATGCCTTCGATTTCGATAACGTCTTCTTTAGACAAGCTATTTGCCTCCTCATTGGATCTGCTCAGTTTGCCATGAATTGACGGACAGGCGGCGATAACCGCCACATACTTCTTCTCCTGCGGCACAAAATCCGCAAAGTGGGCAGAAAATCCCTGTCCACCGAGAAAGCATCTGGCTGTCACGGCCATTTATAGATTATACACCTTTTGTGTCTATTTTGCAAGTGGTTTTTTCCGTATTTCCGATAAATCGGAAGTCAACCATTAAATTCTACAAAAATTCAGAAAGATTTCTGTTCATTTTGAAACAATACAAATAGGCCGTCAAGGTTTCACTTTTCTTGCAGCCAACCTTTGATCTATTCTGTTCGCCGTATTTTCTTTATTACCACGCTTTCTTTTGGGGTGTGGTGTTGCACTTTTCTTACATGGCTATGCCAAGTTCATTCAAACACTGTTGGAACATGATCGCACTGCTCTTGTACCCGAAGATTTTTCGCGGGTACTCATTGATCCACTTCTCTGTCTCCGCCAACTGCTCTTTGGAAACCTTTGAAAAGTCCGTACCTTTCGGGTGCTTCCTGCGAATCATGCCGTTGACGTGTTCATTGCTGCCGCGCTCCCATGAAGAATAGGGATGGCAGAAGTAAACCTTTGTCCGCGGGATCGTCTTGTTGATGCACGACCGTTCCAGCATATCCGCCGCCGCAAATTCTGTGCCATTGTCAAACGTGATGCTCTTGAAGATCAGCCGGAACTTCCTTGCGCCCAGCTTCCTTTCCAGCGCGTCAACCGCTTTCACAATGGTTTCTGCCTTGCGGTTCGGAACTCCTATTATAATCTCGTTGCGCGTCTTACGCTCCGTCATGGTGAACAGCGCACAGGTCGTCTTTACTTTTCCCTTGCCGCTATACACCGTGTCGCCCTCCCAGTGTCCGAACTCCTGCCGTTCTTTCACTTCCGGGGGCCGCTGTTCGATGCTCTCCCCCGCCGGGGCGCGAGCAGCTTCTTTCTTGCAGACTTTCTTATATGCCTGCTTGTGTTTCCCGTGCCGGGGCAGTTCTTCTTGAGTGAGATTCAGGAACAAGCCTTTCTTTATATAGTGGTATACCGTCTGCACAGAAACGCTCGTCTTGAACTGCTTGCCCTCCTGCTGCGCATATCCGAACACCGCCGCCGGGCTGCACTCTTTATTCAGGATCGTGGTTTCGATGTAGTTTGCAAGCTCGTGATCCTTGCCGATTTTCAGGGCTGGGCCTTTGTCCCGCAGGTGCGCTTGGTATTTCTGCTCCGCAATGTCCGGGCTGTACGCGCTCACAAACTCCCATGTATCGCCCACCAGCCGCTGATACTCCCCGCGGTGTAGCTCATTGTACACCGTGGAGATATGCACCCGCAATTTGCTGGCAATGTCCTTTGGTTTCATGCCCTCGTTCAGCCACTTCTCGATCCGAAGCCGGTCTGTCCATGTTAGATGTTTGAATCTTCGCACGTTATTTTTCCTCCTTTCTTTGTCGCTTTGTTTCGCATTTCAAATGTAACCGACTTTTGGCGTTTTGTCAACGGTGCCACCGCAGGGCAACAAAAAAATCCCCGCCAGCGATCCGGGTAGGATCACCAGCGGGGATGTAGTTTAGCTCAGTCGTCCCGGATGGGGAGTGCCTTTGCTCTCGTATACAATTCAGTTCCGGTTCCGTTACCTCCCAGAGCGTGATAACTCTTATAGAGGTATTCAATGTTCTTCAAACCGGGCAGGTCGATGTACCCTTTCTCGATGTAATGGGTACACGCCTGATACAGCCGGTCGTGGAGAATTGCCAGCAGACCGTTTTTGATTGCCTTGTTTTCCTCTTTCTGTGCCTTGATCTTCTTGGAGAGATTACGGTATGCAGCGGTCAGACCTGCCGCCACGATGCCGAAAAGCCATTGCGCCCAGTATTTGACGATAAATTCCAGCATCGTTTACTCCTTGCGATTCTTGTTGTCCTCCCCCACGTTACCGAAGTGGGCCACAGTAGTGGTTTCTGCGGATTTCTTTTCCATGTAATCTTCGAGCTTCTTCTTGGTGAAGTTGAACACGATCTGCACGATCCAGTCCAGCGTCCGCTCATTGATCGCCCAGTCCAGCCAGTCGGGGGTATACCCACGCAGTACGGCAATGACGTGAGCTTTCTTTTCTGCGCCCGCGCCGCTACCGAACTTTTCTTCTGCATTGACGATCCACTTGTACACGGTCTTTGCGACAACAAGGCCATATCCCAGACGTACCGCCGCCAGTGCCGTGACCACAAGGCCGACCACCATAAAGATGACAGCCAGCCATTCAGGGAATGCCATCAGAAAAACTTTCAGAATATTCTCCATACTATTTTCCTCCTACTCTTAACCAACCCAACGGCTCTTCGTGGCACGAACGTCAACGTGTACAAAGTTGTCGGTATAGTACCGGCCAATGCCGCCTTTGTTCGGCATCAGGGTTTCGACATAAGCCGCCAGCGTGTCCACAGAAACACCAGCGATCCAAATATCCGCCGCCTTTCCGTAAAGATGCTTGCTGTACTTTGCCGAGTTCTTCTGTTTTGCGTTCCAACCTGCCGTGCGGAAGCCAGAGTTGATGTTCACTTCCTTGCCGAAGTGGGTACGGATTTTTTGCAGCAACACCACCAGTTCGGAGTCAATGAAGATGGGATCAGAACCATCCTTGCACTTGAACTCGCGCACTTTGAAATTGGTGGAGAGCTGCTTTGCGCCATCCTTTGCCAGCGAATATGCGTTAATTGCCATTTTCTTTTTTTCCTTTCCGGCTCAATGCCTTACCACAGCCGCCCGCGCAGCACTCAGCGTACAGCACGGCAAACTCTCCGCGTTCTGCGGTCGTGTCTACTCCCGCCGCTTCCAGCTTACCGAGCAGCGTTTCGCACAGATCAGGCCACTTTATTTCCATCGTTCTTTCCCTTCCAGAGCGTTTCCTCTGGGTCTGTCTTTCCATACTTCCGTACAGCATCAAGATAAATCTGGTTCAGCCGCCACCGTAGACTCTCACTCTCCGTGTGTTCCAGCAGCCCCTTAATACTGGCAGCACGGCGTTTGAACGCTTCTTCATCCATCTGCCCGGAAGCGTAAAGCTCTGATATTTTCTTGACCTCCCGTTTCAACCGGCCAACCGTGCTTTTGCGCAGCTTCATGTAGGCGGGCCAAATGCGCACACCAACAAACTCCACGCCCATCCGCACCGGTCGGATGCAGGTTTTATTGTTCAGGTCAAGCTCCAACTCTTTATGCAGGAATGTTTCGATCTTTGCTTTCCACTCGTGCAATGTTTCCTTGTTCTCCCCAAGGATCACAATGTCGTCCATGTACCGGATGTAGTAGTGGATTTTCAGAACGTGCTTGCAATACTGGTCAAGTTCGTTCATGTAAATATTGGCGAAGAGTTGAGAAGTGAGATTGCCTATCGGCATCCCCACATCGTACAACCATTCCTCCGGCGGGGTATCTTGCGGGGCTTTGCCGCGGGGCAACCCGAACGGCTCTGCTCTGCTGTTTACCACACTTCCGAGGAACTTCATCAACTCCGGGTCTTTGATACGCTTTGCCAAAATTTTCAGTAGCTTCGCATGGTTCACACGGTAAAAGAACTTGCTTATATCCAGTTTCAGGTAGTACCATCCCGGCCCCGGTTTCCGGTCTACTTGCCGCATCCAGTATTGTAACCGTGCTGCGGCCTTGTGGCTTCCCTTGCCTTTGCGACAGGCATAGGAGTCCTCAATAAATAGCCGGTCGTAAATCGGATTGAGGTATTGGTACAGTGACCATTGCACGATCCGGTCAGGGTATGGCAAGGCCATCACTAACCGCTTCTTCGGCACGGACACCCACAGTTTCCGGTATGGGCCGAGCGGACAGTCCACGGCGATCATCTGCTCTTGAATCTGAAACAGATTGTGTTCCAGATTTGCAGTAAACGCCAGCACTTCCGCCCGGTATCGTTTGCCCTTGCGGGCTGAGTGGTCAGCTTCTACGAGGTATTCAAACTCGCAGATCACATTCCACGCATTTTGAATCGTGTTTATTTCGTTTGGCATTTCTGCCCTCAATTCCACCGCGCCGCGCGTAGCGTTTCCGTTTTCGCGGCAATACATATTTTTTCCGGTCGTGCTGACCGGAACGGAAACGGATTCCTTTAGACCCACACACCGACTGCGACCCGTAGATCACAGCCCCCATATCCGGCGTGGAATCCCGCCGAACAAAAATGTTCTTGTGGTGTAAAGCGGAACGGCCCCCGTTGTTCGTCCACGAATTAGAGCGCGGATTGTTGAGGTTCAAGTTGAACACGCCTGCACTCTCGCCATTGTTCCAGTTGCCGCCGCGGATCGGACACGCCGTAAATAACCCGTTCCCGTATGAAAACGGCAGGCTTTAGAGCGAAGCAATGTAGCCGCCCAACAGCCTGCCTATTTCATCGTTGAATTTCGCCCACGTTTCATACTGGTGCATCGTCAAGGGCGGCGGGTACTTGCCCCCGTGTAAATCCTTACTCGCCGCCAGCCGGACAAACTTTCTCAATACGGCCAGCTCCACGTCCATATTTTGCGTGGTGGTCTTTTTGAAATATCGCCGGTCTATCTCAACGCTGTACCGGAGAATTGCCAACATACTTCTGCGAAGTTCATCAGCCAGCTCACGGTCTTTCCGAGGAAAGCTCATTGTGAGCGGGTAGCCATAGTCAACCATTTCTCCGATTTTCTCCGCCAAATGGAACGGTTCAGGCTTTTTCTTTTTGTCGCCCTGCTGGGGCGGCACTTCGGCTTCTGCGTTCGGCACAGTCAACACCTCCAAAAATCAGCGCGGCGGGCCGCTGGCCCACCGCGCCTTATGTTCTATTTTTGCTTTGGTCTGCGCTACCGCGCAGACCATCAGCTTATCAGGCTTCTGCTGGCAGCTTTACAAAAGCGGAACGGCCCCCGCTGCTCGCCCACGAATTAGAGCGCGGATTGCTGAGGTTCAAGTAGAACACGCCTGCACTCCCGCCAAGGCCCCAGTAGCCGCCGCGGATCGGACACCGCTCGTCAGCGGCATTGTTCGCCCAGAAGTTATCGTTGCCATAGGTTGTATCAATACCATCGCCGGTCAGGGCGGTGTCCGGCATCAGGGCAAGGGACATAAGGATCAGCTTTGCGGCATCGCCCACGCTGGATGCAGCAGTAGTATTCTTGAACAGCGCACCACGGCTCTCGTCCTTGGAATCGCTGATCGTGGTGTCCCACTCCCAGTGACCGCCGGTGTAGTTCAGCTTGACGGTTCCGGTAGTCGTGCCGTTGCCGTCCGGTGCAACCAGAGAGCCGTCACTGGCCTTGATTGCCCGCCATGCGCTGCTGGATGCACTGTTGCTCACGCTGTTGTCGGCGGCGTTGTTGTTGGGGATGATCTGCAACTCGCCCTTGACCAGACGCAGACCGATGCACCACTCCCAAATATTACCGTTCATGTCCCAGATGCCGTCCATGCGCCCGTTGTGGCTCCACGTCAGCGGGCCAGTGCCGGTACGGACGCGGGCGGTCTTGCCGTTGTCCTGCACACCGGGGACAGGGATTGCTTCGTAGTAGGTTTCGGAGCTATCCTTGCCGTAGTTGTTGTTGCCTTTCGGCTCACAGCCGTGCTTGTGACACCACAGCGCGACCGCCGCCCACTCTGCATTGCTGATCTCGTGCCAGCCCTCGCCCTTGGCGTTGGTCTGGGTCACAAACCAGTCAAGCGGATGGGACACGGTGGGATCTTCTGCGGGCAGGCTGTATGCGCGGCCAGTGTCGGTGCAGGTGCTCTGATACTTGCCAAACCAGAAGCCGTCAATCTCCTTGCCGTTCACGATGAACGCCGGGTGAGTTTCGGTGCTCTGGGTGGACAGCACATCGCACAGGCGGAACTTCGGGATAAACACATGGATGGACGGCATTTCCTTGTCGTCAAAGAGCAGGTCATTGGTGGGGAATGCAGTCTGCACCGCAAGGCGGGTAGCATCAAAGTTAGTTGCCATAGTCTTTTCCTCCCTTACAGAATGTCAAAATCTTCGATAGACCACAGGCGCAGGGTCACGTCGTCGGTGTTCAGCGGCTTGGCCTTGCGCTCGATGTGGGTCTTGTGGGCGGTATCTTCCGCCGTGGTGTCCTCTGCTGCTTCGGTTTCACTCTCCACAGCTTCGGTCATGGTAGCGTTTTCGGCTTCGCCCTCAACCTCCACGTCCTCATACTCGATTGCGGGGATTTCTACCTCTGCGACATAGAAGCGGCTGTCGCTGCCGTCGATCAGCAGATTGCCCTCGGCATCGCCGGTGATGGTCTTGGTCACAGGGTAGTCACGCTGGTACTTGGCAAGGTTCATGGTCAGAGTGCCGTCTGCGAAGTCCAGCTTCGTGCCGCGCAGCTCGTACTCAACCTTGCGGCCCTCGTTCAGTTCGATAACTTTCATCAGTTCATACCTCCCGTTACTCTCACAACGACCACGACGGTCTGAGCAGAGCCGTCATGTTTCAGCTTGAAACCGTTGGTCAGCTTACCGGACACGGTAATGTCCCCCAGCCGCCCGCCGGTGTAGCTCTTAACGTACACGTCCACGCCATAGTTGGCATTCTTTCGGGTCTTTGCCAGTCCCACGCTGACCTCGTTGATCCCGAACGGCCACTTGCTGCCGTTTTTCAGGGTGACTTCCTTGACCTCTGCGGCCACCTCCGGTTCCAGCGCAGACAAGCGGCTGTTCTGCTGGGTGTCGGTGGTTTTCATGTTGGCAATGTCTGTGGTGTGACTGCCGGTGGTCTTTTCCAGTGCGGCCAGCCGGGTGTCCTGCTGGCCGTTCAGGGTCTTGATGCTGGCAATGTCGGTGTCATGGCTGTTGCTGGACGTTTCCAGCACACCCAGACGGCGACCGAACCAGAGCAGCATAATGTGGATGATGTTCGCCGCCATGTTGGAATCAGAGATACCAACCTCCATACGGTTGAACTGATCCTGTTCCAGCAATGTACCCTGCTGGATAACCTTGCCGTCCTGATCCTCAACATGGTTGCGCCAAAAGGTTCTCTTAAACATCAGCATTTTCTTCTATCCCTCCTTGCTCAGAAAGTCTTTTCCAGTTCTGCGTTTGCTTCCGCCAGCCGCATCACTTCGGGTTCGACCTCGATCAGCGGGAACGTAAACCGCAGCAGACCGGCGTTGATGCTGTCGCGGGACAGGCTCACGCTCTGGCTCCCGGCCAGCACACCGTTGTTGTCGTAGACGCGCACACCGGTGATCGTGTCCTTTGCACCGGAACTCGGTGCATTGACATAGACCACCACGGCAGTCCCGGCAATCTCCTTGCTGTTGATCTCGCCGTCAACCCAAGTGCTCTTGTTGAGCTGGTACTGGAAGCGAGTGACCGCCCGCAGCAGTTCAGCGCGGCGGTTATTCAGAAAATTATCCGTAAAAAAAGCCATCCTCTTTCTCCTTTCTCTGCAAAAGAAAAAGCCCTTGCGGGCTGTTGCAGCTTGTTACAGGTAGGTCTTGCCGCAGACACGCGGCGTGATCTTGAACGCTTCGACTTTCACCTGACCGCCCGCCGTGGCCGCTGCGCTGGTTCCCAGCGTTGCCGCTCTCGGCTTTGTGCCGGTGGTCGAATCGCCCGCTTCTCCCGGACTTCCGGTGAATGCTTCCACTCTGGTTTCAGAGTAAAGCGGCATATTGGCGGTGTAGCCCTTTGTGCTGGTAACGGGCAGGTCGCCGGTCACGCCGCTACCGGTTTCCGCCGGGGTGATGGAGTAGCCATCCACCGCCGGGGTGGTTTGCAGCTCTTGTCCTGCGCTCCAACCTTTCGTTGCCACCTCCGGGATTGTGCCGGTGATTTTCGGGAACGCAAGGAACACTCCGGTGTTCGCCGCTGCGTCCAGCTCTGCGTCGGTCGAGCAGCCCAGTTGGGCGGGCTTCCAGTATGTTCCGCAGTACGGAATACCGCACTCCGGCACTTTGTAAGCCATGCACTCCACCGTCACGCCAACGCCGATGCTGTGCCGCACCATGTAGCTGATCTGTTCAAGGTGAGCAGACAGGCGTTTGGTGTAGCCCAGCAAATCCTCCATTTCCCGGATGGTGTGATACTGCGCCGGTGCTTCGGTAATGTTGACGTTCAGCCGCCAGAAGCCGGGAGTGCCGCCGTAGTCGAACCACTCTTCCACCTCGGAATCCGGGTACACGGCACTCGCCTGTTCCCGGACGGCCTTGACCGTACCGGCGTACCGCTGAATCTCGATTGCCGTTTGGACGATCCGCCGCTTGGTTTCCACGTCAGCGGTCGAATCGTACCACTCGATTTTGAGGTAAACGGCCATCTGATCCAGCATACCCTCGTCACAGGTGTCCACTTCGGAGAACGTCATACCGGTGTTGAGGTATTCAAACATCCGGTCTTGCAGCTCCCCGTAGACGGCAGACAGAACTTGCGCCCACGGTTGAGCGGCAACGATCCGCGGCAGGCCGTCCGTGATCCTTGCATCCCGTAGGTTAATCATCCTCGATACCTCCGTAGATGATCGTCGGCGTTCCGCTCAGTTTCGGAATCTGCACAACGGCTTTTCCCGAATCCATGCCGTTCTCGATCACCTTATCGACCGGCTGACGCAGCTCCACTCGCTTCACGCCAGCGGCCCGCAGGCGGGCGATCAGCTCCATCGGGTTAATGTCCCGACCAATGGAACGCTGCCACTCCTGAAATTCCTCCACCGCTTTTGCCACGCTCTCCTGAACGATGCTTGCGCCTTTGGAATTTCCAGAGCCGATGTAATAGGTGAAGTCGATGGAATATTCCACCTCTTCCGGTGCTTTGCAGATTACGCGGTCTGTCATAGGGCGGCGGGCTTCGTTCATCAGATACGTTTGCATTTCGCTCATATCCTTTTCACTCGGCATCTTGCCGCCGGTCAGCATGAAGAAAATGTACACCGTGCAGGCCACGTCCCGCGGGCTGACAGCGATTGCGCTCTCTACGTCCGACCGAAACGACATAGCCCAGAACTCGTAAGCGTCCTTTGGGCCAGCGCAGGAGTAGGTCGTGGGAGAAAGCCAGATTCTACGGGTCAGGCTGTCGTCGCTCTCCACGTCTGCGCCGCCGCTGCTGGTGTCGGTGTTCTCCACCGCCGCCACATACGGAATGGCATCAACCAGTGTATCGACAACACCGGGCGGAATGTCGTTGCCGCCCGCGCCTACCACTTCGGCCTGTGCCAGCACATCCACATAGGTCTTGCCAATGTCGATCTGTGCATAGTCCATTGTGGCAAAATAAACACCCGCGGCAGTTCTGACGCGGGTTCCTTGCGGGATCATGGCAACGGTTTTCTGAACGGCAGACAGCGTAAAGCGAACCGTCACCGTTGCATAGGTTGCCGGGGTGCGCTTCACGCCAAACGGCAAGCCCATGTTGTCCAGCTCTGCGCCGGTCGCTGTTTTCAGCAGCGCACAGCGGGTGCGCTTCTCCGCAATCTGAATCATCATGTAGTACAGCTCCGTCATGCTTTTCAGGGTAAGCATAATCGGGTCTGCTTTGTTCAGGGGCGGGGCCGTACCGTTCACGGCCTTATAGTTCCGGGTATAGATTTCCGTCACCAGATTGCTTACATCCTGCAACGTAAGGTTTCCGGTAACGCTGTACTCCGGTATATCGGCAAACTCAGCAATGTTAGACAATCTGCACCACCACCTTTGGCCGGATGCGTCCTTGCTGGCTGTGGCTCGTTCCATACTGCACTTCCAGCACTTCTGCCCGCGGCTCGTACTTCTTTGTTTTGCGAATGATCTCTGCTGTAAGCACCGCCTGTGCAGCTTCGGCGGGCAGACTCAAACATTCCATGTTCAAGCCAAACTCCCGGTCAAGGGCTTGTTCTCCCTCTTTGCTGCCATAGAGTGTCAGCAGACAGTTGTAAATATCCAGTTCTTCGGTTTTGCCAGACGGTTCAATTTCAACATCGAAGCCGCCCAGCGTCATGGTTTCCATGTCGTCGCTCACGGTGCGTATTCCTCCAACGTCAAAGTAACCTTACCGTCTTTCAGTCCCCAGAAACGATGCACCGCACCCCAGCCCGTCGTCACCTTTGTCAGTTTGAACGGATTCTGCGACATAGGTTTGTTGTTCAGGATGAAGTAGTCAATCGTTCCAGCTTCACAGTGCTTCATGAGTGCGTCAAAGATTTTGCGCGGGTTCACGCCCAGCTTTGAAACCAACTGGATTTCAAACTGGTACGACTTCAAACCCGGCCCCGTGTACTCGCTCTTGTCTTTGCCGCCGATTACACTGTGCGTGGCCCAGTTGCTTGATGTGCTTCCCTCAATATTGTCAGGTGTCAAGACACGCCAACTTGATACCGTAAATATCAGTCCCGCATAGCATCCAATGCTTCCCCATGCCATAGGATCACCCCCTTACGGTGTCGGAGTTCCGGTTTCGCCAGCAACAACATACGGGCCAGCCGTGGCCGCACCAGAATGAGTGTGCTTGTGGCTTACCAGAGAAATGCCGTTGATCTTGCAATCGCCGGAGCCACCAGAGATATTCACGGTCGATCCCTTGATGTTCACCGTCGTTCCGTTGAAGTTCAGCGTAACGCCTTTGATCTCAACCGTTCCGTTCTGACGCACCTTTACAGTGGAGCTTCCCACCTTGAAAGTCATGTCACCCTTGACGGTGTACTCCACGTTCTTCCCAACGGTTTCTTTCACATTGCCGTCGATGGTTTCCGTGTAGTCGCCGGTGTCGCCGTCGTACTGCTCAAATGCTTTTCCCTGCTCGTCGTTGTAGTCGTGCCGGTAGCGGCCTTTCTTGCCCTCGACGGGCTTGTTGTCCTCATTCCAGATCGTGCCGATGCACGTTCCCATTTCCTGACTGTCGGAGTTGTGGAGGACGCAGACCAGCTTGCCTACGACCGGCATCCGGTACATGGCATTGGAAACCATGCAGATTTCATCCGTGACCGAATCGGCGCGATCCTCGTATGTAACCTCAATGGTTCCGTCCTCGTAGTTCACCTTGGACACAGAGCCAATTCGGATAACGCTGCTCATGCTGTTACCCTCCCACTCTGCTTGCAGAAACTTTCGTCACCAGACCGGAAGATTTGTTCAGCGTGTGGCTCACGGTGTCCATGTAATACTTCCCGTTCAGTTTTCCTAGTCCCTTTATATTGATGCACATGGTCGAACACAGACTCAGGTTTCCCATCGTCGAAAAAGAAATGGTCGTGGCCGAATGGTTCTTGTTGTCGATGGCCGCTTGAAGCTGCCTTTTTGCGTCCGCTTCGCTGGACGCATACTGGTTCAGTTTCAGCATCCTGTCGGCAGTACCGATTGTGACCTTGATGTTGACTTTCTTTTTTTGGTTCGAGTAGGTGAACTCTCCGCCGGTGTACGTCCCGGAAAGCGTTGTGTTCCAGCTCAAAGAGTTAGGCACAATGTCCGCCGGGGTAAAGGTTGCTACTGCATCCTTTTTCTTGTACTGCTCACGATCAAAAATCCAGATTTTGCTCCGGTAGGTTTTGAGGATCAGGCCATAGGTGCTGCAAAGTTTTTGTAGGAACGAACTATCCGTGTCGTCCTGCTCTTTCAACGCAATGTCCACGTCCTCGGCATCCATGCTGCACCCCAGCCCGTACCGGTCGGCAATGGTCTGAGCGATGCGCTTGATGGAGGTCTTTTTCCAGACGCACTCTTGTTTTTTTTCGTGAAAGCTCGTTCCGTTCGGACGGGCCACCGCGCCGATGGTCAGCACACACGGCCCAGCGGAATAGCTGAGATCGTCCACCACCAGCGTCCCGCAGTCAAGCGGGGTGCTGTCACCCTGCACGATCCAGTTTTTCGTGCAGAGTGTCGGGTGTAGCACAGCTTCCTTATCCGGCAACCACGAGTTGATCCACTTATTATCCACCGCGTTTACCTTGATGGAAATGCTGTCGCTCGAATCTGCCCCCCGGTCGTTATAGGTGAAGCTCTCCACATCCCCGGAAATGTCCCCGGAAATATCGGTGTCGTTGTACTCCAATTTCAGGATCGTTTTTCTGGGCTGAATCGCAATCATATATATCACCACCTACCTTTTCCACGGCGGCAGGTTATCGTTTGCCGCCACCTCTTCTTCAATGTCCGGCGTGACTAGCTCAACGCCGGAATCGAATCTGTAAATCTCGATGTACTCCCGGTTTGCGGCCATCAGCACATCGGCTTTCAGCTCGTCACCGTAGACGGTTTTCGCAATGCCGTCCCAAGTGTCGCCGCTCTTTGTCGTGTACGCCATCAGGCCACCCCCTTACGAAGCATATTTGACACGGCCCTGTTCACGCTCTTCTTCACGTATTTCCTGTTTGAACTCTTCAAACAGCTTCCGCATTTCACGTTCAAGCTCTTCCATGTTTGTCCCGCTGCCGACAGTGATGTGCGGCGAAAAGACAAACTGGGAATCCTTGATGCTGCTGGAACTTCCGCCGTCACCGCCGCCCGCGGCGCGGTAGGCACTGGACGGCATATCCGGCAGGGTTTTCTCGGTGTCCCTCTGCGGCAGCATATAGAGCGGTGTTCCGGTGTCGGTCAGAACACCGTTTTCCCAGCTCGACAGCACCGTGCCGCCATTATAGGTCTTGGCCGCTTCGGTCAACATAGAGGTGATCGTGCTGTTTCCGCCAAAATACTTGTTCAGTACCAGCGGGGCAACATCAGCGGCAATGCTGGTAGCTGCCAGAGCCAGAGAGCCGTCACCGGCCAGCGAGTTGTTGGCGACCGTCCACAGCATAGATGCTGCGTCCCCCGCCGTGCGGATGCCGTTGGAGCGCAGAGCGTAGTCGGCATAGGCTTTGGAGAAGTCGATCAGGTTGTCCAACTTCTCGTTGCCCGTTGCACTTGCGCTGTTCTCCGCAGATTCTTTCGCGGTCTGGTACGTTTCAGCCGGAACATCGGGTGCTTCCGTGGCGGGCGGCTGTGCCGCATCCTGCTGCGACAGCATATAGAGCGGTGTTCCGGTGTCGGTCAGAACACCGTTTTCCCAGCTCGACAGCACCGTGCCGCCGTTGTAGGTCTTGGCCGCTTCGGTCACGGCCTTTGTTATCGTGCTGTCACTTCCCAGATACTTGTTCAGGATGATGGGAGCAACGTCGGCGGCGATGCTGGTCGCCACCAGCTCCAAGGAGCCGTCCCCGGACATGGCGTTGTTTGCCACCGTCCACATCATCGACACCACATCACCGGTGGACTTGATGCCGTTGGAACGGAGTGCATATTCGCCGTATGCGTTGGAGAAGTCGATCAACTTGTCCAGCTTTTCCTTGCTTCCGTCGGTGAAACCGCCGTTCGCAAAATACTGGACGTTCTGCACACCGGCTGCGCGGGTCGCATCCTCACCGGACACGCCCAACATACGGCCAGCCCGCACCCAGTTTTCCACGTTGCTGTCATGGACACTGGGCTTGAAAGAAATGACGGCTTCTGTGCCAGCTTCACCGGCGATACTCACCCCGCGGGTAAAGCCGCCGTTGGCGAAAGCAGGCATTGCCACTTCCGACAGGTTGAAGCCGAATGTCTTACCGGCGAAGTTCTTCGCCACCGGGACATTTTCAAGCCACTGGGGAACCGTGAACGAGAAACTATTCAGGGCGCGAATGATACCGTTGACGACCGTAATCGTCACCGATACGATGCCCTTTATCAGCCCAACGATAGACTGAATCACAGGCTCGATCACCGGCAGCAGGCCGTGGATTACATCGACCACCAGCTTGATCGCATTTATCAGGGTCGTGCCGACCAGACTGATAATCATGCTTATCAGCGGCGACACCGCCGGGAACAAATCGTTTACCGCGAAGCTCAACACATCTGCCAACAGCGGCTTAATGTGGTTCACGCCGAGGTCTACGATCTGACCGATCAAGCCCTTTACCGATTCGATGATTGGGATCACCGCGCCGAACGTAGTTCCCAGATCGTCGATGCCGAAGATGCTTTTCCCGCTCAAACTCTGCTGGATATTTTGCAGGTTTTCCAGTGAGAACGCACCGGCCAATGTGTCGTGGATGTTCCCTGCGATGCCCTGCACTTTCCCGGTGAATCCATCAAAGAGCGTCAGGCCCTTTTCGCCAAACACCTGTCCGATGATCTGGCGAATGTCCTCGAAGTGATCTCCCAACAGGCTGACCACCGCGATCACAGAACCAAGACCGGCGATCACCGGGCCGAATGTGGACATAAGGCCCGCGAAGATGTTGAAGCCGCCTTTCAGGACGGGCGATGCCACGGCCTTGCCCAGCCCGAACGCCTTGCCGCCGAAGTCTGCCACCGCCGGAGCTGCATTTTTAACAAATCCGGTTGCGCCAGACAGCACTTGTCCGGGGCGCGTCTGGTTGAAGATGTACCCCATCTGCGCAAGAGCAGCCTTTCCGCTCAATCCCTGCGTACTGTTTGCCATTCGGTAGATGGTTCTTCCCAAACCAGTACCGTTTGCAAAGTTCATCTTTGAGAGGAAATTCACGCCAGCTTTTGCAGCATTTCCGGGCATCGCTCCAAATACAGCAGCCGTAGCCCCACCGAAGTTTTTTAGTCCTCCTGCAAGTTTCGCCACGTCGATACCGTTCGGGCCGATGATTCCCGTGAAAATCTGCTTGGTAACGCCACCGATGCCGGATGCGATTTTCGTCTTTCTGAAGTCAGACGCGGCAGACATAACGCCGTTGATATAAGGGAAGCTCTGCCGGATGGTCTGCCCGCGTTCCGATGCGCCCATAACGTCTCGAACAAAGTCGATTTTTGTTTTTCCATCGTTCTTTGTCAGGCCGGTAAAGTTTTTCAGTGTAGCCCACAGGCCAACACCTGCACCGTTCGCCTTAGTCGCAATATTTTTCAGGAACGAGTTTTGCGGCTGCGGCCCGATGGACGGAGGCTGTATGCCCGCCATCTGTGCGCCGTAGCTCATGCCGCTGGCAATGGTGCGGATGCCGTTGAAAATCTTCCCGCCGCCGGTGGTGGCCCCGCTCACGCCCTTTGTGACCCCGCTGACGACTTGAAGAATCTGCGGTGCGAACCTCATACCAGCCCACGCCGCACCGATGCCGCCGATTGTGGCGGCTACCTTGTCGCCGTTATTCAGCAGGTACTCGATTACTTCCTTTACCCGTGCCGTTATATCCGGCAGGGCTGCGCGGAAGTCGTTCAGCTTATCAAGCCCAAACCCCGCAACGTCTTTCAGAATTGGCAGGAAATTGTTTCCAACCTCGATACGGACAGCCCGCCATGCGTTGCTCAACATTTCCAGTACGGATTCGGAGGTTTCGCATTTCAGCATAAACTCCTTGTACATACTGCCAGTGTATTTAGAAGCATCGCTTACATCGTCCAGCGTGTCCACGAACAGTTTGAGGTTCCCGGTCAGCTTTGCGCCGCTCTCAATGGCCCATTGGCCGAGCAGCGTTTTCAGATAGCCAACCTGTTTATCCTCGTCCTGCTGGCCTATTGCTGTGAAGAGCCGTTTCAATGCTTCCGGTGCAAGGGACTTGCCGTTTGCATCGACCTTTTGCATATCTTTTGCAAACTGTGTCGCGCTGAACCCCAACTCTTCAAAGGCTTCATGCTGTGCCTTTGTTGCTTTGGAACCCATCGTCAAGTTGGTGTACATACGGCGAATGGACGTTGCGACTGTGTTTGAGTTTACGCCCATCGCCAGCAGAGCGGTGGACAGTGCCGCCGTTTGATCCGTGTCCATACCGGCGATCATGCCAAGGGAGCCGGTATCGTTCACCGTCTGTGCAATTTCTGCGGCGGTCGTCGCATAATGCGCACCCAGATAGTTGATCTGGTCGGCCAGCTTCATGACACCCTCATGATCCGTATCAAACGCAACTTCCCACTTTGCGGCCCAGTCGCCCGCCTGATCTGCGGAAATGTCCATAGCCGTTCCCATTTCGGCAACGTCTTTCAAGAATTGCTCCTTGCCAAGCAAGTCGTCCATGTTCTTGCCGGACTGACCAGCAGCAGCCGCAAGGCGGGTCAGCTCTTCGGCGGTGTACGGAATCTGGGTGCTTAAATCAAGAATGCCTTTCGACATTTCATCGTAGTTTTCCTTGACGACTTTTCCGTTGTCGTCCGTCAGGCCGCTAACGTACTTTGTCACATCCAGCATTTCGCTTTCAAACGCCACCGCTTCTTTCGTGGTGTTCACCACTCCCGCGGCTACGCCACCGGCGGCGGCTACTGCGCCTTTGGCAATATTCGCCGCGAACTTCGATGCTCCGTTTGCAACGCTCCCGATCTGCGTGTTCGCCAGCTTAACCGCTTGTGCAAGCGAATTGTCAACGTGACCGCCGATCAGGATGGAAAGCTCTAGTTCTTGATTTTTTGCCATTCCTCCGCAACCTCCCCGTGAATCTCCACCAGCTCACGCACAGGCAAGTTCAGGTAAAAATCTGCGCTTGTGTGCGTGACTGTGGCGAGAGCTATCGCCGCCTTTCTGATTGTTTTGTAGCCGCCCTTTAAGCGAAAAAATCCTTGTGGTTGACACCTGCGCGGAGCTGCACAGCTTCCGACAGGGGCAGGCCGAGGAAGAACGCAACATCCTTGCCGGTCGCCATAGAAGCGATCAGGCAGCAGTAGTAGTAGTTCAGGGTCTTTTCTGCTGCGCGAATGTCCTCTTCCTCCATGCGGTTCTCCGCCTGACGGACATTCATGCCGGTCATGTTGGCGACACCGGACAGATCAACGGAAGTGTAGGTTTCGCCCTTGTAGGTATAGGGCTTGCCGAACTTCATGACGTGGCTATGATCGTCCTTGTCGTCGCCGTCCTCTGCCGTCGCGCTGCGGAGGGATGCCTGTACGGTCTGGCGTACCTTTTTGCTTGCGCCGATGGGAAGCAACTGGAAGAACTCAATGGGGAGCTTCGTTGCTGCTGCGGCCAGAGCGTCGGTGTATGCGGTGGCAGTTTCGGGGGTAATCATCGCGGCCAGCTCACCCTCGTTGTACAGCTTCTTGATGATAAGCACCGCGTCCTTGATGGTCAGGCCGTCCAGACCGGACAGGTCGATCTCGGTATACTCCTTGTCGTCGAACTTATAGGGACGGGCCAGCTCGATGATCTTCGGGTTCTTCTTGACCTCTGCGGTTTTGGTCTGCTCTGCGGCGGTAGAAATGTTCTTCTCCATGATGAAGTTTCCTTTCTGTCAGATACAAAAAATTGACCGCCCCGGTCTTTCGGGGCGGTCATTCGTTTCCTTTGGGATCAGATCAGAGCGGCAACATCCGCCAGCATATCCTCACCCTGCACACGGTAGATACCGTTCAGTTTGTCGATGGCGATAATCTCTTCGCCGTCGTTCTCGATCATCAGGTAGGTCAGTTCGAGCTTGACCTTTGCTTCCATGCCCTCGCCCGCCTTGATCTTGCCGGGAGTGAACTCTTTGACACGACCGATCTCGACGATTCGCAGGCCCTTGTAGGCATAGCCAAGGCTCTTATCGACCGCCTGCTGCGCCACACGGAAAGTCAGATTGACCTGACGCTTCGGGGACAGCACGTTGACAAAGCTCGAATACACGAGGTTGAAAGAAACCTCCTGCTCGATGCTCTCAAACTGGCCGATGTTCGGTGCGCTGATCTTGCCGAGGATGCCAGAACCGGAAACATCAATAGTTTCCGAGGTGATCTGCGGCAGAGTGATCTCCGGGGCCGTGCCGATGGCTTTCACGCCGTCAATGTAGACGTTGAAACTGTTGACAATTTCCGGGGTCAAGTTAGTATCCAGTGCCATAACTCATATCCTCCTTTCTCGTTTAGCCGCCCAGCGCGTCAGAGATCGCGTTGGGGTCGAACTCCACCAGCTCTTCGATGTCCTCCGCCGGGTTGAACGGGGACAGGTACTTGTGGAACGTGATGCAGCCATTCAGCAGCGAGGTGGTCGGGTTCTCGCTCTCGATGTACTGAATCTCATGACGGGCGCAAATGCCGCGGGAAACAAAGCTGTTGCCGCGCACGTTCTCGCTGTCCACCAGAGCTTCGATAAGCCTTTTGTTCAGCGGATCATCGACTTTCTGGAAGTAGGTCTGAATGAACGTGTTATCGTCCCAGCTCATAAAGCGGCGGACGCTGAACCAGCGATCCTTGGGGTCGGTGTTGCCGGGGTAGCAGGCCGTATTGTTGCCCCACAGACGGAAGCCGTTCATGTTCAGCCACGTTGCCACGCCGAACGAGTTGACGACGTTTGCCTGCTCCTGATCCAGCAGCACTTCCGTGCCGTCTTTCAGGCAGGCGGCGGAGATTGCCAGCGTCTTGTTGGACGGGCTGACATAGGGAATGTCGCCATTGGCTGCATCGGTCGCCACGGTCAGTGCAGCGGCCATAGCAGAACCGGCATAGACCACATCGCCCACCTTGGCGTACAGCCAGACCGGGTAGCAGTTCGCGCTCGTGATGGCCTGCTTCTCTTTCTGCTGCTTCACGCCGGTGTACATCTTTGCGCCGGTTGTGGAGCTGTCCACATCTACGATGCAGACGGCGCGGAAAACACCGTTGATACCGGTGGTCTTGGCCTGCAAGCCAGCGGCAACCGTGGCGTTCTCCGACCAGCCGGGAGCCAGCAGGATGCCGGGGGTCATGTTCAGCGCGGGGTAAATCTGGCGAATTACCTCCATGCCGGTTTCCACGCCCTGTGCATTCACACCGCCCACAACATCGTCGGCTGTAACAGCAGTGGGGTCGATCTGCGTACCGCTCACACTCAGGCTGGTCGCACTTGCGGCCTTGCCGCCGGGGATGATGGCGATGGTCACATAACCCTCGTTGTCAAAAGCTGCGGTGTAGTCCGTGCCAGCGGTCAGAGCCGTGGACGCGGACTTGACCACCAGCTTGTCCAGCAGAATGTCCTTGACGGCAACGGTGGCGACACCGCTGTTGACCTGCACGGTGGTTTCGGTCATAGTTTTCTTGTGCTTGGCCGGGTCAAGGACGTTGATGTACACGACCGGGGAAACGCCCAGAACCTTGAAGCAAGCACCCATACTCTGACAGATGGTGTACTTCTCGTAGTCGTCATCGTAGCCGAGGGCGGCGGTGGCTTCTTTCAGGCTGGTCGCCAGAATCGGGACATTGGTACAGTGATAGGGGTCGCTGGCGCGGTTGATCGGCGCAGTACCGATCACCACCTGCAAACCAGCGGTAGACTGTACCGGTGCAACAACACCGGTCGGCTGCTCAGTGACGTAAACGCCATGCTTATAAACTGCCATGCGTTACTCCCTCCTTTAGTTCAGTGCCGCCTTGACTGCGGCAAAAATAATACCCGCGCCGCTCTTGGGGTTTTCCAGAGCTGCGCGAGTATTTGCGAAGTCGGCGATAGGAACCATCAGGCCCCGTGCCGCCGGGATTTTGTTCAGGAAGTCATTCACCGCGTCCGGCAGCGTGTCGCCATCACTGTACACGGTAAACTGCTTCACAGTGTTCTTTACGGACGGTCCACAGTACACGACGGGGCCGGTCTTTTCCACCGCTGCGGTATTCTCTGCGGCGGCGGTCTGCTTTTTCTCGCTCATATTAACACCTCAATTTCCGGGTTATTCTCGCTGCTCATGCTGGGGCAGGTCACGTCCATCTGCACGGTAGCGAAGTAGTACGGGCTTGTGTTATCCTGCTGGATCGCACAATCAATGGGGAGCAGCACGTTGAAATAGTCGCCGAAGATGTTGTGAACGCGGAAATGCTGGGCGAGGTCTTGCATGATGTTGTACAAGTCCAGCACCGCCGGGGCTTTCATGTCCCGCGCTCCCTCCGCCTTATTGCGGCTGGGGGTCTGGTATGTGCAGATAATCATGCTCATGTCCACCAGTTCCGGCTCTTCCATCTTGTCGATGCTCCAACCTGCGGCCTTGACCAGAATAAAAGGGGCGGCTGCGGCCACTGTGTCCACATCTTCGTCGTTGCCGAAGTCGGTCGGAAATTCAAAGTCGAAGATGTTGAGCGGCTTATCTTTGCCCTGACCGCTGAATGTTTTGCCCTCGAAGAGCTTTTCCAGCTCTTCGTGCAGGCACTTCACAGCGTCAACCGGCGTATAATTGCTTTCTCTCACTTTGCTTTCCTCCCGGCTTGCAGCAGAATTTTGGACACCTCATGCTGTAACCGCTCCTGCAAGATGATCTCACTGTCCGGCTCCACCTCTTCCCGCCATACCGTGCTGTGCATAGCACTGGCGGACGGGCTGGACATGGTGTAGAGTTTTTCTACAATGCCGTTTTTGTTCCTCCATCTTGTCGGTTTCGGGTTTGTCGCCGGACGACCGAGAATCCTCTGCACCATGCCAACGTGTCCGCTGTCGAACTTTACCAGAAAGCCCTTACTCGCCTGACCGTAATCGGTCTGTCCGCCGGTCAGCGGGGCCATCGGGTTTTTCTTCAAGACGCGGGAAGTGTGGAACTCAGGCGACAGCACCCAGCTTGTTCCCATGTGCGGAACAGACGGGTTCGACTGAAAATCGCCCAGATCGTTTCGGCGGCTGGAAATAAAAATCTCTGCCGTTGGATTCTGTGTCGTTGCCCTGTTGCGGATTTTCAGCGCATTCAGGTGACGACGGCCAGCAGAATTTACGGCATACCGAAGCCGTGCTTGCCGCACCATCATGTTCTTGGCTCTCGTTGCGGTCTGGTTTACTGCATTTTTCATGGCTCTGGGAGCCTTGTCATGCAGATCACCGAGCGCACGTTCCACCTCACCGATGTTCGGCACTTGCACATCGTAGATTGCTTTTGCCATTACTGCCGCACCCTCTCCAATGTGACCAGATACAAGCCATGTTCCGTCTGGCAGTTTTTCACCGAGTATGTGATGTTGTCATACTCCATCGGTTTCCCGATTTTCGGAGCGGGACCATAATCTTCCGCCCGGACAAAAAATTGCTTTTGCGAAATGTACAAGCCTTGGTCGAAGTTTTGTTTGGCTCCGGCTTCCCAGTGCGATTTGCGTTCTCTCAGGTCTACCTCATACGGCACAACATCGAACTCTTCTCCGTCGATGGTGTGCTTTTCGACAAACTCTTGAAAGAAAACCTCGTCAATGTCGGCCATTGCCATTTCCAGAAAGTCGGTCATGGTTGCACCCGTTACTCCGCGGAGGTCTTGCGGGCCTTTCTGCGGGTCGGTTTGTCCTCCGCTGCGGGCTGCGGTTCAGGCACACCGCTGTCGGCATCTGCCTGTTCCACGATCTCGCGGGTTTCCTCGTCTGGTTCTCCATAGACTGCCACGCCCTGCTGCACAAGGCGGGCAGCTTCGGCATCATCAAGGCAAACAAATTCCCCCGCCATAATCAGCTTGGCGGGGGCGTGTGCTTTTGGGCGGTGGCCGTAGCCACCGGCGATGATCTGAACGATCTTCATGTAGCTGCTCCTTTCCGGTTTAGCCCACCACGTTTGCGGCGAAGATGTACGGGTTCCTGTTCTTGGGAGCGGCCAGAGGACGACAGCCCAGACGGAGCTTGCGGGTGTCCTTGTCCTGATCCACAACGAACTTCGGAACACGCTTTGCAGCATAGGTCGAGTAGTTCACCTGACCGTAATCCATCTGGGTGATGGAGCCGTACATCATGTGGCCGCAGTTGGGAGCAGTCACCATGGCAGCATCGGCAGGGAAATACTTCTTCGTCACGCCGTTGTCGTCGGAGTAGGTTTCATCAACGCTGAACACGGTGAGCATGAAGCCGCCGAAGTTCAGAGTACCCATGAGCACAACACCGTCGTACTTGGAAAGCTGCTGGCGAATCTCGCCGGTGATGATACCGCTGTTCTTGTCCAGAAGCCGCTGGGTTGCTTCATCGGTCAGGATGTAATCAGCAACATCCGTTCCGAGGATCAGATCGGCGGCAGGCAGGCCACGAGCGGACAGCATACGGCACATATTACGCACATCGCTGCGATAATCGCCGCCAGTCTCGTTCCACTTCTTTGCCACGGTATACAGGTGGTCGCTCTTTTCGCCGGTGAAGAAGCGCACCTGCTTGGTGTCGCCCTGCGTCACATCGTCGATGTACTCCACCATATCGCAGCCGTTGTTAATCATGGTCTGCGCAGCCATCCACTCTTCGCGGCGGGTAATGCGGGCATCCATGTCGGCCATATCATCCACCAGCAGACGGGCGGCTCTCTGCTGCTCGTCCATGCCGGGATAGATTGCTTCGCCAAAGCCGCGCTTAGTCAGCTCGTCCAGCGTCAGCAGACGGGACGGTGCGATGTAGGCGGGCTGGATGCTGGTGATCTCATAGCCGCGGCGGGTCATGGGAATGTCGCCAACACGGGGAGCAACAAACGCGGCCAGTTTGCGGTCGCCGTCGCGGTACTCGGTAATAACCTTGTCAGCCTTGAAAATGTCACCTGCGCCGGTCGGGAAATAGCGATCTTTGAAGAAGCCGACCGCCGGGACGACCTCTTCAACGGCTGCTGCCAGAATGATGTTATCGAAGAAATTCAGAAGAATCTCAGCCATTGTATGTATCCTCCTTTCACATCTCAGTCACGGGCAGGACTGCAATGCCGTTCATGCGCAGTGCGCTCTTGTCCGATTCGGTCATGATGTACTCGTCTTTGACCACCAGTTTGTCAGGATTGAAACAGCCAGCCAGATAAACGGTGGTCGTTGCATCGCCGGTGGCCGGTACGGTCACTTCGTCGGTCAGGATGCAATCTGCGGTCAGCGTGTCGCCGGAAGCGGCGGTGCTTCCCAGAATGTACAGCTTGCCGTCCTTTGCACTCTTTGCGAACACAGTCCCGCGGGTGTAGGTAGCTTCCTTGCTGCCGACACTGGCAATTTTGCCAGCACCGACTCGCTTGGGCGGGGTCAGACCCACGATCAGGTTGTCGTACTCGACCTCGCCCAGCTTTTCACTCAGCATCTTAGTTGCCATAGGTCAGTCCTCCTTTTTGGGGTGCAGCAGGTTCTTGAAAGCGGCCCGCTTCTCGGCATCGGTCGGCTTGGTGTTGGTCACGCCAGTACCGCCCACACCGCCAGCGGTTGCACCGCCCACGGCATTTGCGCCGCTGGCCTGTGCGTCGTCCTGCACATCGTCCAGCAGCTTATGGCCTTTCTTCTTGGCATCCAGAGCGGCGCGGTAGGTAAGCTCCTGTGCGGTGCAAGCCTTTGCGCCATACTTGGCTTCTGCCACCAGCTCGGACGGGATGGTGTCTGCGATCTCGTCAATGGCGGCAAGACGGTCACGTTCCTGCTTCTGTGCTTCTGCGCGGGCATCGTTCACGATCTCATTGACCAGATCAGGACAGCCCGCCCGAAGCTCTTCTTTGTTCTTGAACTCCATTTCGGTTCCTCCGTTGTCGTTGTCCGGCTTTTCCGCCGGGTTGCTGTTGTCGGTGGTATTTACAAAACCGCCCTCTGCGGCAGGGGCCACCACAGCGCGGTTTCGTACAAATTCAGGGGCATCGTCGAAAGCACCCGGCACGGCAACGCTGTTGATGAACAGCGCACCGTTGCGGTTTTCGACCTGTGCCTTTGTTTGGTTGCCGGTCGTGACTTCATCCACAAAGCCGTGTTCTTTGGCTTCGCTTGCAGACCACCACGATGTAGCATCCATCCACGCCGCCACTTCATCGACGGTATGGCCGGTCTTTTTGGCGTACTGGTTCAGCACGTTGGTGCGCATCACGGTCAGCGCATCCATAAGCTGCTGTAAGCCCGCCATGTCCACAAACCCGTTCGGGTTCACCCGGATGGGATGGATCATGTATGTTGCATCTTCCGCCGCCTTGACCACCTTGCAATGGCTTGCCACGATGGTTGCGGCACTGGCGCAAATGCCCTCGATCTGTGCCGTGACTGTGCCGATCCGGTTTTCCAGCAGCGCACCGATTGCCTGTGCAGCCCAAACGTCGCCGCCGCCGCTGCAAATGCGCACCGTCAAATCCTCCGTTGCCGGGATCGTCGCAAGATCAGCGGCGAACTCTTTCGGGGTCACTTCATCGCCCATCCAGCTCGTTTCGCTGATGTAGCCATAAAGCAGAAGTTCCGCCGTGCCGCCGGTGTCGGCTGCATTGCGGAACTCCCAAAATTTCTTATTATTCGTCTTTGCCGGGGTCGCCGCCGTTCCGTTCAGGAACAGCGGTTTGCTGTTGTGCTTGTGCTCCTGCAATTTCGTCCACCTCCCGTTTCAGTGCGGCTTCGGATTTCCGTTGCCGCATATTTGCTTCGTAACTTCCGCCGGTCATTTGGGCGGTTTCCTGTGCTGCCGTAGAGAAGCCGCTGTTCACCCGCATCTGGGCGGCTGCGGCTTCATCCTTGGGGTTGAGGTTTGTCCGTGCCGGGCCGTTCCATGTGCAGTTCATGTAGGCCGCGGCCACAGCCGGGTCAACCAGAAAACCGGGGGCTTTGATCCTGCCCTTGCACACAGCTTCCCGGAACCATGCTTCGTAGACCGGCTGGCAGAAATAATCTGCAAACCAGTCACGGTGCATCCCGGTTGTTCGCCAGAACTCGTTCAGTGCGCCCCGCGCCGCCGAGTAGCTTGTGCTGAACTGCTTGTAGAGCACCTCGGACGGGATTTCCAACGCTGCGGCCATCTGCTTTACGATAGCGTTCATGAAATTCTCAAAGCCCGTTGTCGGATGCTTTGGGTCTGCAAACAGTACATCTTCGCCGGGATTCAGGTCGATAAACGCACCGGGAGCCAGCTCTACACTTGTCTTGTCCGGGGTATCCACTTGCACCTCTGGCGGAAGCATCTCGCCGAACGGAACCTCGTCAGACTGATCCGGTTTCTTGATGAAAACCGTGAACATTGCGCTGACGACCGCTGCGGTCAGCTCTGCGTCCGTGAAGCGTCCCAGCTGCTTCAAACTTTCCAGCACCGGAGCCAGCAGCGGCACTCCCCGCACCTGACCGGCGCGGTCACGCTGCATCAGACACAGGATGTTTTGCCGCCCGGTCTTTGCGCCGTAGGCTTCCACTCTCGTCCAGTGTGATGCTGCAAGACCAGCCGCCGCCGTGCTTGCCAGCGGGTGACGGTCGCAAATCCAGTAGGCAATGACCATTCCCGCCGCATCGGTTTCAACACCTTGCACGATCTTTTCAACATGGCGACCGTTGATCTCGCAGGGCGAAAGCACGTCCATGAAGCTGGGCGAACACAGCCGGTCGGCTTCGATGATCCGCAGCCGCAGATCATACGGCACACCGGGCGACTTCTTGTTTTGCAGCACCGCCACAGCGTCACCGTTCAGCAGGAAACCCGTGAACACGAGCTGTTGGAGCATATAGAAGTTATCAAGCCGGTCTGCATCGCAGGTCGGTTTGTTCGCCCACAGGCCAAACTCCCGTGCGATCTGGGCGTTGATCTTCTGGGCTTCTTCATCGGAGATACCCAGAAAGGCGTTGTCGATCTGGGGTGTCGGGGTCAAGCCACCGCACACCACGTTGGTGCGCATCGTCTTGATTGCACCGGTCGCCAGCGGAACGCCCATAAAGGCATCGCGGCTTCTTTCCCGCAGGACTCGAAGATTATCCTCGATGTCCTCTTTCGGGCTTCCTCCGTGCCATGTCCAGCCCCGCATGGATTTCTTGTGCAGACTTGCTCCATAGTTGGAGTATCCCGAATTGATTGCCCGTATTGCCGACTGAGCAGCAGCACGTTTCACCGCCCGCTCCGGGGCAATCGCCGTGAGCAGGCTATCAAACATTCCCATGTCAGCCCTCCCTTACAGGTCGCGGGGTACAAAATGCCCCATCCGGTTCCTGCCGTTCCGCTGGCGGGAAAGTTCCGTCACCTTGTTCGACCAGTATTCGATTCGTTTACCGATCTGCGTCAGGTCGGCTTTGGTCAGCGACCGGTTGCCGATCTGGTAGCTCTGGCCGTGCGATACGCTCTCTTCGGCGGCTACCCAAACGTCCAGCATCCGTTGTGCTGTTTCCAGCGTAATTCCTGCCATTTAGATACCTCCCGAAAGTTGACGACGGCCCCGCGCTTTCTTGACCGGCTGGACGGTGGTTCCGTCTGCGTCCGTCTTTTTCAGCACAGGGCGAGAAATGGCAAGAGCCGCGGTTGCGTAATTGCGCAAGTCCAACGGCTCGTTTCGTTTATGCTCTTTGTCTTTGATTTCCCAGTATTCTTTCAAGCGGCCTTTCACAAACCGCACCACTTTCTTCTCAGCCGTTAAGCCCTTGAAGTATTCCTCCGTGTAACCCGCTTCCGGGTTGGACGGGAAATGGCAGTAGTTCGGTCCGGGGGTCTTGACCTCCAACCGCTGGTAGATGGTCGTCTTGCCAGCGTCAACGCCCAGAATGAACAGCTCCGCCTTGACGCGGTTGTTCTTGGACGGGTTGCGGATGAACGGGACTCCGCTGCCGCCCATGCCCTTGATCGCAAAGATACGGCGGTTGAGCCGTTCCTTGGCGAACCGGTACACCGCGTCGGTGTGGTGTCCGCCGGAGTCGATGCAGGTAGCCAACAGTGGGTAGGCCGTGCCATCCGCCTTGCGCCACGTTTGGAGCAGGAAGTTATCAAGGTCGTCCCACACCTGATCCGACAGCATATCGCCGTAGATTTTCTGGTAGCGGATGCCCCAGCTCTCCACACCCTCGCCCCAGCCGACCACCTCAACTTCAAAGCGGTCGTCCTGCACGTCAACACCGGCAGTAAGATACAGAACATCGTCCGGCACTTCTGCGGCGTAGATTTCGCGGCGGTTGAACAGCTCGGTGTCCTCCAACTGGATTCCACGCTCTTCCCACGTTTCGCCCAGCTCGGTGTTCACCCAAACTTTCATCTGTTCGGGGTTGCCGTGGTCAAGGGCGATCTTGGCTTCTATGAACTTCTGCACGACCTCTTTCCAGCCCACAAAGGTTGAAGCCAGCGTGTTCAGGTGAAATCCTCTGGCTTCTGCGCCGGGGTTGGCTGCAACGTACTTGCCGTGAATGCCCTGCTCTTTCCACCGGTATTCGTTGGCGATGCAGCCGCACTCCCGGCAGACGTAGCTCACACCCTTGTCAAGATCGTCCGGGTCAAACTTGACGTTCTCCCAGAGGAACGGCTGGTATGCTCCACATTCCGGGCATGGTACGTTCCATTCCTCTTGCGTAGAAAGCAAGTAGGCATCCTCGATTCGGCTGTCTCCCTTGATGGTGGGAGTGCTGACCATGACGGTCTTGTAGTCCCAAAAGGTCGTCTGGCGTTTCTTTGCCAGATCAAGGGGATCGCCCTCAGTTCCCGCGCTCTTTGGGTAACGGTCGATCTCGTCCGCCAGCAGCACCTTGATGGGGCGGCTGGCAAGGCTGGACGGGCTATTTGCACCCACAATGGTGATGTGTCCGCCGGGAAAATTCTTCTTCATGACGGTGTTGCCAGCGTACCGGCTCTTGGTATCTACAAGGCCGGTAAGCCGTGGCGTGTCCCGGATCATGGGAGCAATGCGGTCTTTCGAGAGCGTTTGTCCCATGTCAAGGGTCGGCTGCATACACATCACCGGACAGGGTGCATAGTCCATGTAGTAGCCCAACGGGTTGAGGATGAAAGCATCCGTCTTGCCGATCTGCGCTGCTGACATGACGACGACCGACCGGACGTGAGGATCGCCAATGGCATCCATGATAACCCGCTGGTAGGGGGCTTTCTCTGTATGCCACCGCCCCGGCTCTGCGCTGGACTCAGCGGACAGCACCCGGTACTTGTCCGCCCACTGGCTGACGGTCAGCGGCGGTGGCGGACGGAGCTTGCTCAAAACCTCCGCGAACAGCTCCACGGTCTGCGGTTCAAGTTTTACGATCCGTTTCTTCTTCACGTTTCGGCTCACCCCTGACGCATTCCGGGAACATACACAGGATAAGCCGCTGATGGATGCGCTTACCCCACGGACAGCCCTTGCACTCGCTTCCGGGTTTATCCGGTTTTTTCTCCGTCTTGTTCATCTTCATCATCCTTTGGCCGCTCCAATGCGACCTGATAATTTGAAAACTCTTCCATGATCTCGCGGAGGGAGCTTTGCAGCAAATCCATGATCTTGTCCTCGTCGCCGTCCAGCTTGGCGATGTTCGCCGCCAGCTTGTTCGGCAGGGCAAGCAATCTCGAACGCAGGTTCATGACGATGGTGGTCATGCCGGTCATAATATCCGACTTGCGGTAAAGCTCACCGTTCCGCACCTTGTTCTCGGTTTCAGCAGCGATCCGCTTTTCCTTGGTCAGCTTCGCCCGCTCTTCGTTGAGATCAGCCTTGCCGCCCTCGTCGCCCCGCAGGTAGTTGATGTACCGCCGGACGCTGGAACGTAGATCGTATAGGCCGGGGGCTTTCTCTTCCAGCACCCCCTCGTCCCGGAGCTGGCGTACTCGGCGTTCGGACAGGTCAAGATACTGCGCCACTATCTTTGTCGTGTGGAGCTTCTTCTTCATCCTCTTCGTCCCCCTCCGGGTCTACGTCTACCTCACCGGTCGCCCGCATCTTTGCAATGTCAAGGCGGGCCAGTTCCAGAGCGTACCGCTTTTCAAATTCTTCTTGCTGGCGAATCTGGGTCGTAAGGGAAATGATTCTGCCGGAAACCTTGTTCAGAGCTTCCCGCAACTGCGTCACCCGGACAAAGGCACTGTCTTTGTTGACCATCGCCATCTTCTGCACGGCACTGTCCGCCGTCTTGCCCTCGGCATCCGGGCCGGGTTTGCGCATATCGGTGATGGTGGCTGTGAACAGTTCTTCCGGGTTGCACTTTTCGTACTCCGCGATCTTCTCCATGATGTGCCGTTGCTGAATCCGCAGCAGCTTCAACTCATAGGCGTTGTTCGCGCTGGCCCCGGTGGGTATCGCGTCCAGCCATGCCCGTTCCTCTTCGGTCAGCTTGTCAAGGTGGATAGTGCTATACGCGCCGTCTTTCTCGGCGTTGGTGTTGCCGTCCGGCGCACCGCCGCCGGGGTTGCCTTTGGCGTTCTTCTTGCCCCGGCTGTTTTTGTTGCCGGGTTGCCCGCCGCGCTTGCGCTCTATGGCATCCTCCCACTGGTCGATCTTCTTCCAGTTGCGAACCGTGCCGTAGGTCACGCCCAGCGTGGCCGCAAACTCTTTGAGGTTTATCTTCTCGCCCGACCGCCGCCGCTTGACGTACTCAGCCTTGGCGGTGTCGCGCTTGTCGTTCCGCTTCGGCATCCTGCATCACTCCTGCACCCCGTTTCCAGAATCCGCGCAAAAGAAAAAGCCCCACGACATAACGCCGTGGAGCTTCGCTTACTTTTCACTGTACCCATTATACCCGGAAAAGTGTATCACAGTGTATCATTTTGAAAATTTTCCCGAAAAAATCCCCCCTAACTTTTTCAGACCCCCCTCCGGGGAAGTGCAAAAAAGCCCCTATACCTAGAAAATTTTCGGGCTTTCGGACCCGTGAGTGGAAGAATCTTCCTCCCCAGTACCTTGCCGGTGGCCCGGAAAATGGTAGAAAAAGGAAGAAAAGACCGAAAAATCGGACTTTTTTAGCCGTCAAAATCGCCAAAAATCCGGGAAAAATCCCGCCAAAACAGCCCAAAACCCCGGCAAAATGACGGAAAAACGGCGGCAAAACACCGGCGGCGGGCATCCTTTAAGGTATCGCGGGGCGGGCTGAACTGGTGACAGCCTGTCACCGATTCGACCCGGCGCGGGGCGGCGGCGTGGCATCATCGGCGCGGCCTGTCCGGGGCGATCTGTCCAGCGGGGCGGTGTGCTGCTTCCCTGTCCTATATAGCTATGTAGGGCGCGGCGGGGTGCGATCTCCTACCGGCGCGGGGCATCATCGGCCCGGCGCGGGGCGCAGATCGGCGGCATCATCGGTGCGGCGCGGGGCTGTCCTGTCCTATATAGCTATGTAGGGCGGCGGGGCGCGGCGGCGGGCGTATGGCGGGCGGGGCTGCTGTCTGGTGCTGGTGTGATGTGCTGCCGGGGTGCTGCTGCCCTCTCCTATATAGCTATGTAGGGCGCGGCGGGGTGCGATCTCCTACCGTCGCGGGCATCATCGGCCCGGCGTGGGGCGGCGGCGGGGCGTGGCCTGTCCAGCGTCCAGCGGCGGCGGGCGGGGCATCATCGGCCCGGCGTGGCCTGTCCGGGGCGATCTGTCCAGCGGGGCGGGGTGCTGCTGCCCTCTCCTATATAGCTATGTAGGGCGCGGCGGCGGGCGATCTCCTACCGTCGCGGGCATCATCGGCCCGGCGCGGGGCGGCGGCGGGGCGTGGCCTGTCCAGCGTCCAGCGGCGGCGGGGTGCGATCTCCTACCGGCGCGGCATCATCGAGCCGCCACGGAAAAGCCGCCCACGGAAAACGGGCAACAAAAAAAGAGGTAAACGCGGCGCGGGCCGTGTCTACCTCTTTTTTCGCGTCAAATTTTCGGGCGGCTGGAATCACCCGCCGCCGGTGCTGCTGTCGTCCACGTCGGGCGGCTGGAATCCGTCGCGCTCCATGCGGGCGGCGCAAGCGTCCATGATATACCGCTGTATACTTTGCCCCGCATCGACGGCGGCGGCGCGGATTTTTGCGCCGTCCTCTTTTGTCGGTCGGATCGTTATGCTGTCCTGTCGTCGATTGTACGCAATATTTGCCCTCTTTTGGGCGGCGGAAGTCGGCATTTTGTCACCCCCTTTTTTTGAGTATATCACACCCCACCCCAAACGTCAACGTATACATTTTTCACAGTTTTCTACGTCTACGTTTGTGCATTCGTCCAAACTATACGTTGACGTATTGACAACAGACAAACGTAGACGTATAATGCAATCACACCAAGCGAAACACCGCAAAACAGAAAAGAGGTCAAACCGCATGAAACTTTCCGAAAAGATCGCCGCGATTGAATCCGGCGAATACGCCGTAACATGGACGACCCCCGACGGGTCGATCATGAAAGCCGCCGATTATGGCCCGTATTACGTCGTTTATCGCAACGGCGAACCGATGGGCGCGATTGACAGCCCCGATGATCTGGACATTTTCGCCGCCGCGAACCACTACACCGCATGAACCGCCGGACACCTTGACGGGCCGCACCGCTGAAAGCGACCCGATCCCAACGCCCCGCCGGGGTGAATCAAACCAGAAAAGAGGTGAAAAGCATGAATAAAGAGTTTTTCAAGCTGCCGAAAGCTGTCAAGCGGGCAGTTTGGGCTGCTCTTCTTGCCGAATGGCAAAAGAAAAAGCCCGCCACCCGGTAAAGGGTGACAGGCTTGCAAGAAAGGTTTTCGCATCCCGATCTTGCAATGATTTTACCAGCTTTCGCCGGTAAAGTCAAGCGGACACTTTCAAGGGCTGCACCGCTGCCGCAAAAGCAACCCTATGCCACCGCCCCGCCGGGGTGAATCAGCAGAAAAGAGGTTTTGAACCATGACAGCACTTGACCGCAAAATAAACCAGATCGCCGCCCGCCACGGGTGGAGCATCGAGAAGCAAGCCCGCGCCGCCGTCGATTGCTATATCATCGACGCGGCAACCTATGAGGATGCCGGGAAGATCACCGCCGCGCTGAACCGGTGCAAGGGTTTACACCTTGAAACGCTGTCGCCGCTCCACTATGAATCGTGGGCCGTCAAAGTTTGCGACGCTGGACAGTTGGACGCATGGCGGGAGCGGGAGCGGCAAAAGTCCGCCCTTGTTGATGTGTTCTATAACGCATTGAAAGCCAACGGCGGCGATCAGAACGCCGCAAAAGCGGTTCAGCGCGAAACCGCTGTACAGTGGAACGCCGTGGAAGCGTTCAATCTGATTTACGCATGACCCCGCCCCGGATACCTTGACGGGCCGCACCACGAAAAGCGACCCGATCCCACGCCCCGACAATAGCCGGGGAAAAGCACGAAAAGCCACACCACGAAACGAAAAGGAGAAACAACCATGAAACGAATTTTGACCGCCGCCGCACTTGCCGCCGCGCTGCTGTCCAGCGCACCCCGCGCCGCTGCCGCCTGTCCCTACAAAGTCGGCCCTTTGGGGCGGTATATCGCCCCGGCCATTGTGAAAGGCATGACCGCCACCAACGAAAACCAGATTGAAGTCTGGTGCAGTGACGCGCTGGACGGCGACGACTGGTATTTTCTGGTGGACAGCGAAACCGATCTACGGATTTTTGACCGGATCGATCTTGTGGTCGATGCCAACGGAACCCCGGACGATTTCAGCGATGACAAGGTTATTGACGCGCTGTATTGCCACGATTGCGACGAAACCGAAGATTGAACCCCGCCGGACACCTTGACGGGCCGCACCGAACGAAAGCGACCCGATCCCATTCCCCCGGCACACCGCCGGGACGATCCACAAAACGAAACACGAAAGGAAGTATTTACCATGACGAATAAACAGATCATCCGCGCTGCCGCCGAACGTCTTAACCCGGCCACGCTGCACCAGATCGCCACCGCACACCACACCCCGGAAGAGATCGCCGCCGTTGCTGCATCTTGCAAGATCGTTGACAAGGACGGCAACGAAAAGCCCGCCACCGCCGCGGACATTGAGATCATGTTTGCAGCGGACGAGCTGCACACGTTCGACTTCTGGAAGAAAGAGGGCAAGAGCGTCAAAAAAGGCGAAAAAGCATTGCTTGAATGCTACTTGTGGAAGTACACCACGAAGCCCAGCAAAGAGCAGCGCGAAAAGGCCGCGGCAGAGGGCAAGGAAGCCGCACCCGATCCGCATTACTACCCTACGAAGTCCCATCTTTTCAGTTGCTTACAGGTTGAAAGCAGCAAGCCCGCCCCGCAAGCCCGGTTCAAGTCCACGGCGGAGATCATCGCATACAACAAGCGGCTTGCAGCAGAACGCAAGGCCGCGAAAGCCGCAAAGGAAGCCGCCGAAAAAGCAGCAGCCGAAACCGTCCGCCCCGCGCCGGTCGTCGTTGAAGAGCACCACGAACTTCCCGAACTGGTTCACGTTGAACCGCTGCCCACGAAAAAGGCCGTGAAAAAGCCCCGCACCACGAAAGCCGCCCCGGATGCCGTCAAAAAGGCAGAACAGGCCGCACGGGATGCAATGAACCGCTTTATTGCTGTTCCCGAAACCGACCGCGCCGGACAAGCCGCCGCCCTTGCTGAGTGGCGCACCGCACGAACCGCCGTAGAGGAAGCAAAGAAGCAGCCCGCCGCCCCGGTCGTCGATCTGGACAAGCTCGAAAAGCTGTTTGGTGAGCATTATTCCCGGCTGTACCGCTCTCACGATGACGACGAAAGCCACGAATACCGGGAAGCGGTGAAAGAGTTTGACAACCGTTCAAAGAATGACCCCGCGTTTCATGCGCTGGTGGATCAGTGGGTGCAGAAGATGCACGACTTTATCAGCAGCGACCGGGAAGCAGCCGCCTTTGTGATGGCCTTGCACGAACTCGAAGAAGAGCAGAGCAAGCCCGAAATGGTTCCCAGTGTCCAACAGCTCGACTTTGCAAGCATCGCCGCCGGTGTGCTGGCATGATTCCAGCGCGTACACTCTAGCCGGGTTGCGCCGCACAAAGCAGCCCAGCCCCACACCCCGCCGGGGTGAATCACGAAAACGAAAAGGAGATTATACCATGACCGCCAACGAAGAGAAGAACGAACTTGTTGTTGTGGATGTTCCCAACGTCCATATCTACGCTTTCACCGTGTCCGGCTGGCCCACGCCCCGCACCGCCGAAGAGGTGTTGAACGCCGCCCGGAAGAGCACCGCCGAAAGCATCCAGCGGATCACCCAGATCATCGAGTCCGGCGACTACGAAAGCGACCGGGGATATTGGGAAAGCCGCCTTGCGCAAGAAAAGACCCGCTCTTATGCCGTCATGACCTACGGCGAATGGCTGGACTTTGAGCGGGAAAAGCTGCTCACCCCGGAAATGGTCGAGATCACGAAACAGGACTATGAGAACGCGCTGAACGTGTTGCCGCCGCGCAACTGGCACACCCGGAACAACATAGAAGAGTTTTGCAGCCGGGAAATGTACAGCGGCACTTACACCACGCAATATGCGTTCCAGCTTGTAACGGGCCGCTACTTTGCGAAAATGGTTGATTACGCTGATTCTTCCACATGGTTGAGCACGATTTTAGCCCAGCAGTGAAACGGATACCTTGACGGGCCGCACCGTAAAGCGACCCGATCCCAACACCCCGCCGGGGTGAATCAAACACGAAAAGGAGAACGAACCATGACGACCCCGAACGATAGCCGGGACTTTTACCCTACCCCGGACAATCTCGCGTGGGAAATGGCTTACAGCCTGCAAAGCACGAAATACGGCTGGAAGCACCTGCCGCAGCCCATCCTTGAACCCTCTGCCGGTGACGGCGCACTGGCCCGCCAGATTCACGCCGTCGCAGATATTCGGCACGATCCCAAAACGGGAGAACTTGACCGTTACAGCACGAGCAAGGCGAAAGAGTTTGATCTTGACTGTGTGGAACTGTCCAGTGACTTCCGCGCCAAATTGAAGAAAGACGGCTTTCGGGTCGTCCATGACGATTTCTTGACGTTCCGCCCCGCGAAGAAATACGCGGCGATCATCATGAACCCGCCTTTTTCCGCCGGTGCTGCTCACTTGCTCAAGGCTTTAGAGATCATGAAAGACGGCGGCAAAATCCGCTGTCTGCTCAACGCCGAAACGATCCGCAATCCCTACACGAACGAGCGGAAAGAGCTGGCGCAGAAGCTAAACGAACTCAACGCCCAGATCAAATACATCCCGGACGCTTTCAAGAACGCCCGCCGCGCCGCCCGCGTTGAAGTGGCGTTGATCTCCGTTGACATTCCCGACAAGGAGCCAGTAAGCAAAATCCGGTTGGAACTCAACAACGAAATGACCGACCACATGAAAGCCGATCCGCAGCTTGCCGCGCTGGTGTCTGCTGATCCCATCGCCGCCGCGGTGGAACGGTACAACGCGGCCGCCGAGGGCATCCGCCGTATCTACGAAGAGTACAACGGAATCAAGAGCCTGTTTTCTGCTGCTACCGCAGACGACAAGGAAACCGAAGTGCTGAACTTCAACAAGAGCTATAACGAAGCGATCCGCAGCTTGCGCGGCTTGTACTGGCAAAAGCTCTTTGACCTGCCCCAAATCCGGGACAACTTAACCAGAGCGATGCAAGACGAATATCACAACCGCGTTTCCGAACTGGTTGACTACGATTTCAGCCCTTACAACATTCTCACGATCCGGGAAGAAATGTCCGCCAACATCGTGCAGGGCATCGAAAGCGAGATCGTGGAACTGTTCGACGACTGGACGAATCTGCACTACAATTCCGAATACTCGAAGAACGTCCATTACTACAACGGCTGGTGTACGAACGAAGCGTACAAAGTCGGCAAGAAAGTGATTTTCCGGTGTCAAGCGTTCAGCGATTGGTCTGGGCGGTTTGAACCCAGTTGGAACGCGGAAAGCTGCCTGTCACGAATTGAACGCACCTTGCACTATCTGGACACGAACGGCAAGAAGTACAACGGTGATGATCTCCGGGCCACGCTGAAAGCTGCCGGGGAAGCCGGACAGAGCCAGAAAGTGCAATTCCACTACTTCACCGCCACGTTTTACAAAAAAGGCACTTGCCACATTGAGTTTTCAAATGACGACATTTTGAAGTCATTTAACCTGTTCGCCAGCCAGAAGAAAGGATGGTTGCCGCCGTCCTACGGCAAGAAATCCTATCACGACATGAGCAAGGCAGAGCAGAAGATCGTGGACAGCTACGAGGGCGAAGCGAGTTACACAGACACCCTTGCACGGCATCTGATCCCCACGAAAGCCACGCTTTTACAGCTCAACGCATAAAACGGATACTCTAGCCGGGTTGCACCGTAAAGCAGCCCAGCCCCAGCCGCAAGGCTACCACAAAACGAAAAGGAGATACAAACCATGCGTGAATACGATCCGAACCACCGGTATCAGGTTATCACCTGCGCTTCCGCTGATTTCACTGATGAAGATATGAGTTTTCGCACCATTGCCGAAGCCCGCACACGAATTTCCTATCTTGTCAAGGAGTATGCGGCAGACGGGCGCGATCTGGACGGAGCCGCGATCTTCGACCACAAAACGAACTGCTGCACCCATCTTTTCGGGTGTGCGATGCTGTCCGCGTTCTCTGTCGATGTCGCCGCACGTTCCGCGCCCCGCAGATACCCCGATATGCCCGCGGCCAGCACGATTTACTACTTCATCTACTGCAAAGGCCCTGGAGATCAGCATTTCACCCTCTGCGACCCGTGGGGCGGTAGGCGCGGCATGAACAAAGTTTTTGCGCCCCGGTTCACGAAAGATCAGGCGGACAAGGTTGTTGCACGAATGACCGAACGTAACCCCGGCTTTACTTTTCAGCGGCGACCGGCCCGCTGAATCTCCGCTCCCGGTTCCCCGCCGGGGCTTTTTGTGTTATACTTTCATCAACGAATTTTCTATTTTTCGTGCCAGAGATTGAACTATGCTTTACAAAATGCGTAAAAAGGAGGTCTTTTTGTGAACGAAGCCCAGTTTTTCGCGCCTTGGCGTGTTGTCGCCGAATTTGCCGACGATTCCCGTCTGACCTTTGACGGATTCACCGAAGAGCAAGCCCGCGCAGCTATGGAAGCCGCCCAGAACGAGCACGGCGACATTGCGTGGTGGGATCATGTAACCGATGTAAATTACAGCGACGGCCAGTATTACAAGACGCTCCGCCAGCCGCCCACGGTTCATGTGGTAGATTTTTCCGGCTATGACGGCCCGCTGGATGAAAACGGTTTTCCGGTCGGTCTGCCGAACGAGATCAGCGAATACATGAAACAGCAGGGTGAGCTGCCCACCGTTCCGAAGATCATCTTCAAGAAGAACGAACCGAAAGAGGACAACGAAACATGACCAGCGAAACCAACGAATTTGTCCGCCAGCTCTTGAACCAGATGCAGGAAGAAATGACTAAAGAATACTTCAAGCAGGAAAGCACGACTTCCCCCGAACGGTTAAAGGTGCTGGAAGCGGATGCAAAAATGCGGCTCTGCACCGTTCATCACCTTGCGCCGGAGAACGTCGATGTTTCCGGCCACGAAACCAGCCCCGGCACTTACACATTCACCGTCACCGAACGAATCCCGGTCAGCACGTTCACGATTCCCACGAATTGAACACGAATTTCTTCCATCCCCTGCGGGCATCCCGCCGGGGATTTTCTTTTCTCGTTTTGTTGCTTTTATTCGCGTTTTGCGTTATCATTGAAGTGGAGATTTTGCGCCAGCCGGGAACGCCCCGGCCACACGCAAAAAAGAACATAACGAGGTGAAAATATGTGTCGTAATGTTACCCCCCCCCCCGACGAAAATAGGGTTCCAGAATGGGTGAACCACATTCCCACCGTTTCGGACGGCCCGCTGCTCAAAAGCTACCTTGCCGCCCTCAAAGCCGACATGACACCGACCTGCATTGACGGTCAGACCGGCTATTTCAGCAGCAGACACGGCAACTACGTTGTCACGCTGGACGTGCCGAACGGCTGTGTTTGCGGTAGCCACACCCGGCCTTGCAAGCACCAGTACCGCCTTGCAATGGAGCTTAATCTTATGCCCGGTGATTTCATCCACGATCCCAGCAAAATCAAGTACAAGCTGGACGGCGTAGATTTTGAAACTGCTGTTGACCGCATCGAGCAGCTTCCCGCCACGGCACAAAAAGAGCTGTTCGGCATCCTGTCCAGCCTGTTCAATGGCAAGGTGTACAGCGGCACTCTTTCAGAGGATTCCGCCCGCGCTCTTGTTGGCGGCAACGTGCTTTTGTGGATTGACGATCCCGCCGGGTATCGGCTCTGCACCGATCTGGACAAAAGCTCTTTCATGCTAGACAAGTACCTGCGTCGGAAATTCGACTTTGACATTTACTTTGACCCCTATAACCGTGGCACATTCTCTGTTCCGCACGGCTGCACCGCCGTCTATGACGAGGACGATCCCGGCCACCCCTACACCGTGACCGCGCCGGATCGCACCGAACAGGACAAGAAGATCAACGCTATGCTTCAAAAGCATCACTGTGACCCGCTGGACGGCTTCACAGTGCGTTTTGGTGAGTGATAATATAAACTAACGCCCTCGACGGAGTTACCCGCCGAGGGCGTTCTATTTTGGCGTATTCGCAAGTTTGTTTTTCTGAGCGGTTCGGAGGATTTGCGGAAGCGGTTCATCGCACACGCGCATAGAGCTTTACCAACTTGCCTTTATAGACAGCTTTCCGGGCTGTTCCATTGCCCGCTGTCCGGGCGACTGTTTCTGCCGGTTCTGATAGATTTTCTATCACTTTCCCGGCATACCCAGCACACCGGCCCTTTTAATCGCGCGCGTCATACGCGCGGGAGAGGATTTCTTCGATCATTGGAATTTCATCGAACATCCCGCCCAGAACGACCAGAGCCGCGTCTTTCCACCTCTGCGCGGTGATCTTCTTTTTGCCGATGGAAATAGCAATGCTTTCCCACGTTTTTTGTAACGACCGGTCGGCGTAGACATACCGCCCTTTCAGGATCGTTTTGTAATCATCGTTCAGCCGGTCTAATTTCTGCCGGATTTCCTGTAAATCCGACTTCAACACGACCCGCCGGACGATCAGCTCATTTTCCCGGTTCTGGTATGCTTCGTTGTCGGCCAGCTTGACGGCAAGGGACGCGGTGCTGTCGCCGGGTGTGCTGCCATGTGGCATCCCATCCATCGCAAGGCCCTTGATCGGGCTGTATCGGTCTTGCAGCTCGGCCAGCTCCATGTTGACACTATCAAGCTGCTTCTCGATTTTGCCATAGTAGAGCAAAATCTGTTCAGTGTCCTTTTTCTGCATCCGCGTTTATCCTCCTGCCTGTCAGCTCTCAGATTTCTTTCCCGAAGATCGGCTTCGCGCCGGGTTCTTCGTCTATTGCCGCTTCTATACCCGTGGCCTGCTCATAGCACTGGGCCATTTTGTAGTAGGCCACATATTCGCCGTCTTTCGACCATTCAAGGAACTGCCGGAAGTTGCCCTGTATCTCTTTCAGGGCGGCGGCGATTTCTTCTGTGGTGTAGCCCAGACCGTCCATGACCTCTACAAAGAACCGGGCCACAAGATCACCCGCGCCGCGGCGTTCATAGAGCTGCACCCTCTCCCACTCTTTGCGCGGCCACTTCTCGACCGGCAGGGTGAAGTCCTCTTTCATCTTGGGAGCCGTGCGCTTGCGCAGATTTTCCCGTGCTTTCGGTGTGCCGTACACGTTGGTTTCCAGCGTGTACACCTCACTCCGCCGGATAAGCTCTGCCTGCCAGCGTTCCACCCCGTCCCGATCAAGGTCGAAAAGATTCTGCGCGGCAATGATGGCGCAGTACGTCACCACCTGCTCCACAGCGGCCCGGTTGAGCTTCATGTTCTTCATGGTGTCGCCCTTTGCGACCACGCAGCGGTTGACAGCCTTTTCGTACATCATCTTCCGCACTTCAACAGGCGGCATAGATTTTCCCATGTTCTTCATCCTTTCTGTTTTGCCAGACTCTTCCACGCTTTGACCTCTGCCGCCGTGTCTGCGGTGATATGCTCGATGAAATGCCAGCCCCGCGGCTCGGCCACAAGGTCAATGAACATCCGGCGACGGTGTATGTAATCGCGCTGCTGCCGCCGGACAAACTTCGATTTCACTTCGACGGCTTCAACCGTGCCGTCTGCATAGGTCAGCACAAAATCTGGGGTATAATGCACCGCCGGGAGCTTCACCGCGTCGTACTCTTTTTCTGGCAGGAGCAGGAACGTGCGGTGCAGCTCCACTTTCACGATCTTCCCGGTCTGCACTTTGGGCAGAATCGTCCCCATGTAATACTCGTACTCGCCCCGGCTGTCAAAGTCCATGCCGATTTTTTCAGCGGTGGCAACTGCGGCGGGGACAGGCTGCGGCAAGGCGCACTTTCCCCGGCTTCTGGCCGCGATCTGCGCTTCTGCCTGCGCCCGGTATCTAGGTGGCAGGTCGTCCAGCGTCAAACGGTTCAAGGCTGATTCCTCCTATTCCTCCGCTGTTCCGGCTTGCGGTACAGGCGCACGATCAGGTGGCGGGTGGCGTTGCCGGTTATGATGCACTCGCACCGGTGCAGGGTATAGCCGGGGTACATCCTCTCCCAGTAGTCTCGATCTTCCAGCCGGTTCTCGCAAACGTCTTTCAGCCGGGTGCGGCTCATTTTTCCGTCATTTGGGCGCGGCATCTTCGGCGGTTTCAGCCCGCGGCTTTGCCGCCAGTGACGTTTACAGCGCACATTCTTGGTGATGTACTTTGCGAGGGATTCAATGCTGTTGTGGTCAAACTCCAATGGCTCGCACCGCGATCTGCCGCGCTTACCCCATGCCTTTTCAACCATTTCACGGGTCAGCCCCGCCGGGTGGGACATGATAACATGATGATGGTGACGGCCCAGCGGCTTGTCCCCGTCCATCGTGCAGTATTCCGAAACCACGATCCATTTCGGGTGTTCGATTCCGTTTTTGTCGCAGATACGGTACAATGCTTTGATGGCATTGGAAAAATCCCGGTCGGCACGTTGCAGATCACCGGGCGCAGGGTGGTGTTCTTCGTTGTAGGTGTATGTAACGGAATAGTCACCGGGCCGGAAGTTCCGGTTTGCCAGCAGTTCCAAATACCGACCACTCTTGCGCAGATTATACGATTCCTTGGCAATGCTGGTGGCAAGCTCTTTCTTTTTCCGGGTGCTGGCCTTGTGCTGCTGCTCTGTCACCTCGAAGAAGTCCACCTGCATAGAGGGGGCCGTGGCATAATTCATACCGCAGATAAATTTCTGTTCCCGAACTCTAAAGCCGCCGGTCATATTCTCCACGTCCTCCTTTCCGCAAACGTCATGGAATTTTCTTAATCATGGGCCACAAACACGAGAGGGGGAACGATGCAGAGGGGAAACACCGGGCCGCGTTCCCTTTGCTCTCTATCCCGGTAGGCTGCTGTAACGCCGCCCTCGTTTTCCCTCTGCACTCCCTTTCCCCGCCTGGGGTAAGCGCATCTCTCCGCGCTCTTCTCTCTGTGTGTCCCTTAGTTTATCTACGGTATACAAGCCCCTTGCCGCCTCGTCAGGGCGGCAATTTAACGACGGGTTATATAATATAGATAGGGGCTTTGGCTGGTCGCTCAGACAAGCGACATGATCCACTCTGTCAGGTTTTGCAGCAGCACCGACAGCAGGTTTGACAGCACAATGCCAACACACAGCCACCAGAGGGCGATTGCGGCCAGTCTGCGGATTTCCGCCGGTTCAAGTTTTTTCATTTTGCTCTTTCCTTTCTTCCCATGCAGGGCAGGTATTTTCCGGGTCGGTGAAGTCCGCCCGGTACTCAGAATTTCCGTTGAAGCACACCCATGTATAGCCGTCATGCCATGCACAGGTGGAACATTCTTTTTTCATGTTCTGCGCCTTTCTTCTATAATCGAACCGCACACTGGACAAAAACTCCCGGCGCAATCGTCCAAACGGTGATCGCAGTTAGAGCAAAACGGCACTGTGTATTCTTCGAGTTTCAAAACCCGCTGTGCATAAACCGGCTTTCCATCGTACAAACACTCGTTTGTCGGAACAGGATCATATACGACAAACTGCTTGGGCCGTTTTCTCCATGCGATGTGCGCCACCGGGCGCACCCCCTCCGGGGCGACCCTCGGTGCGTTCTCAACCACGCACATGATCTGTTCCACTTCATCTTCCATGTCCGGGTTACTTTCGCCGCCCAAAATTTCAGGCACGTTCTCCCGGATTCTCCGAAGCAGCTCTTCCGTGTTGGTAAACTGTTCCATCTCAATTTCTCCCAGCTTTCAGCGCACATTCCGTGCAAACAAACTTCATATCCGGGTTGACCTGCAAAACCAGCTTCGCGTTGTTGGTCTGATACCAGCACTCCCGGCCACACTCCGGGCAGATTTTTAACTTCCAGTCTGTCTCCCGTGGGTGCTGGATGTTCTTTTTCAGCGGCATCATGCCGATTGCCTGTAAGACACTACCCATGATTTTCACCTTTGCCTTTCAGTTTCAGCTCGATTTTCGGCTGCGGCTGGTCGCTGCGGTTCAACGGCGCATAATAGCTGACGCACCCTGCAACACCGTCCGGGTTGTCGTGCCACGACAGCGCGTGTCGAATGACCAGCCATACAATTTCCGCTCTGTACGGAATTTTCATCACATCCGAAATTGGAGCAGGGAGAACGCAACGGTTATACAGCTTTTCCATTTCCTCCCGCATGGTATCCCGCCGATGCAGGGCAACGTCAAAAGCATTCTCCCGCTGCTCGTTCGTCTCATACACATTGTTTTCCAGATCGGAATAAAATTTTTCCATGCAGAGGTCGTCGGCCATATCCCAGAACTGGCCCATGTGCAACCTCAGATACCACTCACAGGCGGTCTTTACCGCTTCCGCCACCGGTCGGCTCATGGTGATTGTCACTGTTTCCACTTCCGGCACGGTTTTTTTCTTCTCCATGACTATCCTCCCTTGCGCCGGGCCAGTTGTTCCGCTGGCCGTGTTCAAACTTCTTCGCCATTGCTGCCACCTGAATTGCTTCGACAGCCAGATTTACTGCGGCTTCCCGAATGGCTTTGAAATCGTCTTTCGGCACAGTCTGGTTTGCCTTGACCATGTTCCACATCCGGGTTTCGATGTAAAGTTTCAGCGGCACAATCGCCCGTTCCGCTTCTTCCAGCTCTTCCCGAACAACATTCTGTCCCTCGTGCGGGCTGGCGAACTGGGGGAAGCGTTTGTTTGCTGCTTCCAGCTCCTTGTTTACCAGACGGCGAACATCTTTTCTTACTGCGTCCATTATTTTTTCTCCGTTTCCAAATTTTTAAGTTCTTCTTTTGGCACTTCAATTACCGGCCCTGCAAACGCAAACGGAATAAATGCCGGGTGCTGCATTTCTGCATAAAATTTACCTTTTTGCACAGCTTCTTCCCAGCTTTTCGCCGCGATTCTATAACCAACTACCGGTGCTGGTCCCGGTGAATCTATGTGCTCTGTCCCGCTAAACATCACATCGTATTCTTTCTCGACCGTCGGTTCTTTCTCGATCAACTCTACTACGGCCAGCATTGCTTCTTGATATGCGAGAAATTCCTTGCCTTCATATTCGCAGCCTTTTCCCGTCGTGTCGATCTGCTCCAATAAATGCTGCTTACTTATCATTTCGGCCATGTTTCTTCTCCTGCCAGCATTCTTCTTGCACAGAACTGGTTATAGCAGTCCTTGCACGAATACCGCTTCCAGACAATTCCGTCCGTGTTTTCTTCTCCACAATAGACCATTGGCCTACCGCAATTCTGGCATATCGGCCACTTTGGAGCAGGGCGCGGAACCACATTTGCCGCCGGTTCCTTTTCCAGAACAGACACAACACCGTCATAGATTTGCGATATTCTGATTTCCGGCGCGGGACCGGTTGAAAACGGATTGCTCGCCGCTTCCGCGACTTCTCTTCTTTTCTCGCATTTTAGCCGTTCGATCAGCTTCGTTGCGTTGATGTATTTATCTTGCATTTTTCTTCCTCCGTTCAGAAACGATCTATGTCGTCCAGCAAGTTACCGATCAACCAGTTGCCAGCCTTTACAGCAGCGTTCAGCCAGTAAATTACCCATTGCGTAACGCCAACGGTCGTTCTGTGCAGAATCGACTTTTCGCTTTGCTCCTTTAGCTCCTTTTTTTCTTCGATTCTAGTCGTGCTCAAATACCTGTAACTCTCTTTGAGATTCCGGTTATCCTCCCGTAATTCAAAATTTTCAGCCGCTATTCTGTTCACGGCTTCTTCAAGAACTTTATTTCTCTCGGCCAAAAATTCAGCATCTTCGGCGGTATACGGCGGACACATAACTCTGACGTAAAATTCTGGTCTACCTCTCATTCTGTGTCCTCCTTGTTGTTGAATTTGAAACCCAGAAAATCGGCAACTCCATAGCTTCCATCCCTGCACGGGTGACAAGTGTAGATTGTCGGTTCCATGATTTCTTCCGGTTCTTTCAAGTCAACCGCTCTGCACATAATTTTCATTACAAAGCTACGGTTACTTTCTTCTCCGCTGGTAGAGCATTCCACAAATTCTTCACCGCACAAGCGGCATTTGTATACTGCATCAAACATCTTCATTGTTCGCTTCGTTCTCCACTTCATCCGTCAGATTATCGAATGTCTGTTCATGCTCTTCCGGTTCGCCGGTGTGAGTTTCAGCCAGCATAGCGACCAGCTCTTGCAGTGTCGCTTCTGCATATTCGTTCAGAGAATAAGACGTGACAGCAGCGCGTACTCTCATACCATTTTTTACCACATAGTACGTTCTTCCGTCAGCGCGTTTTCTTTGATAGTAGCGGATAAACCCGTTGTTCTTTATTTCGTCCTCAACCGGTGCAAGCTGCGACCAGCAGATAAGGCCGACCATGTGTTTATCTTCCGTTGTGACCGGGATAAGGATTTCTCCCATGTAGTAAATGCCGACGGCCATTTTCTTTACTTCTACTTCGCCCTTAACCGTGTCGTCCAGATTGAACCCCTCAAGATCGCTTTTGTATGCGCAATCAAAATCGTTGTAGACCACCTTTTCGATCATGGTATCTTCGCTGATTCCCAGCAGCGCACCCATTTGGCTGCGGTTCATCGGGAGCGGGAAGCCCGTTGCGCAGTAGATAGCCGACGCTGTTCCGATGTAAAAGTCGTCACTCGCAACATTGTGAAAGACATTGCACACAAGCTGCCGCTTCACCATCTTTGTAACTCCCGAAAGTTTCATATTCAAACCACCTTTCTGATAACTGCAAACGGCGCATATCCGGGGAACTGTTCATCTGCGGATTTCTCCGCCGCTTCACCGGCTTCACGTTCCGTTTCCGCTTCAAATTCCCGTCCGATGATGATGCACGGCGCAGTCACGCCAGCACCATTCCAACCGGCAACGCTGATGTAGTACCTGTTCACAAGTCCCGCACCTCCGTTACACTGTCCACTTGGATTTTCTGGTACTGCGGGTAGTACAGGGCCGCTTCTTCTTTTGCCTTGTCCGCTGCGTCAAGTGCTTTCGGTGCTTCTATGCGGTACGGCAGATAGGCCGGTGTTTCCTGCCTATGGCGGTTTGCGTTGCTTCTTGCTCTGCTGCACCGCAGCATGACTAAGTATTTCGGCATTGTCCTTTCCTCCTGTTAGTTTCGGGCATTTCCGGGCTTGAACCGGTAGGGGCCTGTCCCCATGCTCACAGAATGGAGCCGCCGCGCCGGGCGGCTCCGGTAGGAGAAAATCAGTTGATCCCGTTGATGATGGGAATACTACCATCACCGCCAACGTATGTAGGCAGTTCGCCATTCCAGAGGGAATCGACGTTTGTGATCCGGTAGTATTCCAGCAAATTGCTATTCAGGCTGTCATTGAGGGCGCGGTTTGCTTCCGCTTTCTTTTCGGCAACGTACAGCTCCGCGTCCGCCGCAACCTTGGATTTCTCCGCTTCGGCATTGGCCGCGATCAAATCAGCGTCCGCCGTTGCCTGCGCTTCGACGCGGCGTTTTTCCGCATCGGTTTCCGCCTTTTCCTTTTCCTGCTGGGCCTTTACTTTGGCTTCAACGGCATCCGTAAAGGTATCGGTGAAGTCGAAGTTGGTGACGCTGATATACTGCAAGTCAATGTTGTACTCTGCCAGTACTTCCCGCAGCTTCGTGTCCATCTGTGATGCAACGGCATCCCGGTTCGAGATAAGACTGCTTGCATCGTAGTGGGCGACCACGGCCTTGACCGTTTCCTGCACACGGGGAGTAATCAGCGTGTCCTCATACTTCTTGCCTACTGACTTATAAATCGTCATGGCATTTGCCTGATTGATCCGGTAGCCGACTGCAACAGAGGTGGCAACTTCCTGAATGTCAGAGCTGAACGCCGACAAATCCATGCTCATTTCCTGAACACGGTTATCCATCTTGACGATGGACTGCCACGGTGCTTTGAACACCACACCGGCATCCTTTGTGCCATCTTCTACTTTGCCGAATGTTGTCACAATGCCTGTGTAGCCGGTGGGAACGTAGGACACACAGGACACACCGATCAGGATAACGGCGACCACGCCGGGAATAAATGCTGCGGCCTTGCCCTCTTCGGACAGGAGCAGGACGGCCAGCGCAACCAACGCGGCCAGCACTCCGATGATGAAAAAGATCATATTTCCTCGCTTTCGCTCATGTGCTTATGTACGGGCGAAAGCTGCGGTGGGGTCCGATCTGGGCAGGTTTGGTTTCCAGTTGTTTATAAAAAGCTCACCTGCCCCTCAATGTTTTTCTTCTTCGGTTTTCTCGGTCTATACTTTTTGTTCTCGTCCAGAACGTCCACCGGGTTGAACTCAAAGTGCTTGCACTTGTTCGGATTTCTTATCTGCTTGCCCTCTCGCATTTCGTCTTTGGCTTCGCAGTAAATCAAATCATTCAGAACCGCCAGAGAACAATACCGGCAATACTGTGTCACTCTTTGCCCTCCGTAAAAATATCAGTGTACTTCGTGTACACCTTGCCATTATGGAAGTAGAGGTTATAATCGCACTGGGTAATGTACCACCAGAGCTTCTTGTGATACTCCGTCAGCAAATCGTGGAGGTGGTAGGTTTCCTTGTAGTTTTCATCTACCCGCTGGCGGAAAGAAAGTTCGTCAATCTCTTTGCTGCCCGCCACATAACCTGCGATGAAAAGCACATCCTGTTCGGTCATATTGTCGTCAACGACAAATACCACGCGGACTATCTCACCGAACTTTCTTTTAACGTGGAGCAGATCGTCGAATTTATGGACGTGGTACACCACTCGTTCAAACCAATTAAGCGGGAAGTCTTGCACTTCCGGGCTATCCGGGAGATAGCTCGTGTGCATTTCCAACTTGACGTTTCGCCGTTCTGCCGTATAGAAAAGGCCCTCGTAGAATGACCAATGATCTTTCCAATGGAACAGCGGATCGCCACCACCGGACACTGAAACCCACTCCGGCCTTTCCTTGCAGAGCACCTTGTTGAGCGGTTCCTGTGTGCTGAAATCGTCTGTTTCGCTCATTTTCAGCCCATTGTTTCTTACGATGCACTCCGGGCAGGTGTAATGACAGCCAAAGTTCGTAATGATGCTGACATACTTTCCGGGGTTTGCGTTGACGCTACGCATCGGCATAACTGCTTTTTCACTTTTCATCTTGTTCACCTATTTCATTGCCCCATGCGTCCCATCCGGGCGACCGCTGGCGGGCAAAAAGTTCTATCCTCGGCACGTCACCCAGCAGCTCCACAATCCGCCGCCTTGTTTCTTCCGGCTTCTTGCTATGTTCCTCTACCGGGGACTCTATAACTTGACGTACTGCATGGCTCTTGATCTGCGCCGCTGGTTTGAATCCGGGCGTTACCCCCAGCAGACAAATCTCGGCGTTCGCTCGTGTATACGCTCCCATGCCCAAAAAGTTTGTGTTGCTCTTCCGGTTCTTCTTGATCCACACAAAGGCACAGGTCTTATACTCGAAACCCCATGCTTCCATGACGCGCAGGGCATCGGCTATCTGTGGGAATGTCGCCCACATGAAGCACACCGACCCCCCCCCCGCAAGGTTTTTAACCGGCAGGGCGCATATATCATCCGTCGTCATGGTGTTATAATGCTGCGCGGCATTGCCCCGGCTCTTTGGGCCGGTTCCACACTGGCGATATGACCACGGAGGATCAGCATAGATCGCGGTGTATTTTTTATCTGGCAAATTCATTTGTTTTTCCTCTGGTAGCAGGTGGCACTCCGCAGGATGCAGGTCGTGTCCGCGATCACCGCTTTGTCGTCCCAGTATTCATCTGCGCCAACTTTGCGGGAATCGCTGCCCCACGCTTCGATCCACTCCGGCAAGCTCTGATTCACGGTATCAAAGTTCAGGCCCCACTCTTTGCAGGCTGCAATAGCTGCGTCCAGTTCCTTGCCCGCCCTGCAAGTCCACAGGATCAGGCCAGCACCCGCCTCCTGTTCTTTCTTGGCTTCCTCGATAACGTGCCAGTTTGGTTCCCCGATCTCCGGGTATTTGCTCTGACAAATGCACCCGTCAAAATCAATGGCTATCGCCCTGCGCATTTCGTCCACCCTTTCTTTTTCTGTTCAGTTCAGCAAGGTACTGTTTCCGAACATGGATTGCGATGTGCTGCGGCAAGTAATTGCGGTAAATCTGCGCACAGCCCTGAAACTTGTAGGCGTTGTGTACAATGAGCATAATCTTGATCTTGAACATTTCGGCTCGCCCGATCACGCCCGCGCGATATGCTCTTTCCATTGTTGCTGCAATAGTTTCTTCTTTTGTCATTCCGCTCACCCTCCAAGTTTCGGGTCGGGGCATTCCCACTTGTAGTCCTTAAATTGGATCAGCCGATACGTTGCGATCTCGCCCTCTACGATCTCGATTTCCTTGTTGAACTCCATGCCCATTTCATAGCCATACACTCTAAAATCCAAGTTGTACTTTTTGGACATTTCAATATAGGGCTGCTCTTCGATATTCCATGCAGCTTTCATGTTCACAACGAGGATCGACTTCTTGCCCTCTTCGCAGAAGTCCACATACTCGCCTTTTTCTATGAAGTTTCTTCTCGTCCCCTCGATATGAGCACTCTTGTCTACATACAGATACATTTCTTCGCTGTCGGGGTCGTGCTCAAATCGGACAGCACCCTTTACAAGCTCCGTGTGTGCGCCGTCGCCCAGCCAGTTCGTAGTGTAGCAATGCAGGCATTCCTCCACCCACCGCTTAATATCTTCCGGTTTCCCGCGGACTTTCAATTTTCCCTCTACCCAGTTCGGCATAATTTATTCTCCTTTCAAAATCCACACCCGATGCTCACCGTACCCGCTCCACGCAAGCGCGTTCTCATGGGTGTCAACGGCAACATCAATGTGCGCTCCCTGCACTCCCGCGCCCTTGTCCTGCACAATGCGGATTCCTACGCCCTCAATGTACAAAACCGTGCCATACGGAAAGATCGCCTGATCCGCCGCCACGGTTACGCCCGCCTGTATCGGCTGGCCGCTGGCTGTGATTCCGTGACCCTCTCCGCAGATATGCGGGTATTGCTCTGTGCAATAGGCCGTGCAGAAAAACACTCCTGCATCTTCCAGCTTAACCTTTCCGTCGGCCAACGCATCAAGGCGAAGCTGCATAGAATCTATAACCTCTTCGTCCTCTACTGCCCGGTCGATCCAGTGTTGCGCCCGGCTTGCGTAAATGTCCCGCTGCGTTTCAAGGTCAGTGATCCGGCTTTTCAGCACACCAGCCTTTGCACAGTTGATGATTTCAGCAGCACAGACCAGAGCTAGAATCGCTTTATCTCTTCTTGTCACCGTTCCACCTCTTTGGATTTGACCGCCAGCCACCACAGCGCGGCGTGAAGCGCATACTTCGGGCAAGCCTGAACCGTTGCCATGCCTGCCACGGTCTGAATCGCTTCTTCGATTTCTTCTCTCGGTGGCATTGGTGCTGGTGCGAATCTCGCTCCCGAAACCTTTATCAAAACCTCGATTGCCTTTCCATACAGCACATTCTCGACCTCCTATTTGATTTTTTCTATCCTCGTCACAGTAATCTTTTCATACTCGTGACGGTGGAACTTTTGGATTTTGCAGCGGGCGTTGTACTCTGCTTCGCTCTCGCCCCAGCCGTTGACGCGGATCGTGTGTACATCCGTTTCGTCGGCGGTGCAACAGACGACAACCACCTTGTACCTCTGCATCTACTTTCCTTTCTGTGTTACAATGTTCAGGCCTCGGTCAATCATCGGGCTTCCGTCTGCACGAGCGGTCAGCGTTCTTGCTACCATATCCCCGGCATTTGCAAAGGCCGTGTCCGGTGCATCGCCAACGCTATACGCTACTGCGTGTTCATGTCCTTTTGTTATCGTATACTGCGGGTCGCCATCGTTGCCGATACCAAGTCCCGTTCCTCGACCAAGGGCTTTGTACCGCGTCGCAAGCATTGTGTTTATTGGGAAGCACCCGTGGCTTTCAAAAAGCGTTTGGTCTTGATGGGTTGCCAGCGTTGCGGAAAGTTCTTCTTGCACAAGTGCGCCCTTTCCACCGCCCTCACATCCTCCACGGATTTTCATGGTATATGCTGCTGCCCCCCCGCTGGGTTTTGATGCCACCATTCGATCATGCCATGAATAGCAGTCAGCAGTAAGTCCTGCAACTTCCCCCCCCTGCGGGATGCACGGGTCAAAATCCCATTGAGTGCCTTTTCGCTCAAAAACGACCACTCCGGCGGATTCTCCACAAGTATCGCAGATAGCATATATTCTTCGCCTGCGCTGGGGTACTCCCCAAAATTGCGCGTTGACGATTCGATAGGCAACAGCTCCGTAATTTGCGAAGTTCCTCCACTTTCCGTGCTGCCGAATAAACTTAGCTGCTCCACCTCCGGTAAATTCTCTAAGACAAAGCAGCTCATTGAGGACAACTTCAAAATCTTCACCTCCGTTCGATGAAAGTGCGCCCGGCACGTTTTCCCAGATCACAAAGCGTGGGTATCTTCCGTTAGTTGCTGCCAGCATTTCCCGGATGATCCGTATTGCTTCTCTGAACAGACCGGACCTTTCTCCCTTCAAGCCGGCGCGTTTCCCTGCAATGCTCAAATCCTGACAGGGTGAACCGAACGTGATAATATCCACCGGCTCAATTTTCGACCCTTTTATTTCCGTTACGCTGCCCAAATGTTTCATGTGCGGCAGGTGGGTTCTTGTCACCGCAATCGGGTAAGGTTCTACTTCACTCGCCCAGACCGGATGACCGCCGCACATGGCGGCGCACAGCGGCATTGTTCCGCTTCCGTCAAACAGGCTTCCCAGCTTCACCTCATGCGGCGGCTTTCCAAGCTCGCGGAATGCGTTCTGAATAAAGAAAAGGGCATTCGGCAACGCCATGCCATTTCCCCACATCGCATATTCTGCCGCCAAACTGTGCAGCCCATCGTGCCACCGCATCAATGCTTCATCGCTCTTTGCGCCGTCCGCGCGAAGTATGGTCTGTTTTGGTTTTGTCTTTTTGATTTCGCAACTTCTGGCATAGACTTCCCGCCAGAAGTTGAACTCTTTCGGATTTTTCAGCGATTCAATTTCCGCCCATCCATCCGGGAACCCTTGCAATCGACTACATTCCAGCGGAATCAATCGACGGACGATCCAGTCCGGCTGTTCTCTTTCTTCGCAAACCACCGTTTCCGAACCCCCTCCCAACGCTCCACCTGATTTTTTAAGCGTTCCGCTCACATCATCCTCTATGTAACTGTCATATTGCAGCTCTCTATAAGCGACTGCGTGGCGGTCTACTGTATTCAGCGTAAAAGACGTATCTTCTTTTACGCCGCTCCCGTTTTGGTTGGTGTTCCTATCCACAAAATTCCCGGCCAGACACATTGATTTTTCGCTGTGAACTTTCATGCTACCCCCCCCCCCCCGAATCAAAATCGACTGTGACCTCATGGCCGACGCACTGTTCAGGAGAGTTGGAGCAATACCATCCGAACTATACACCCTTGCTCCTTGCGGAAAGTCCGGTGTCAAACATTCGATTTCCATTGACGTTCTCCATTCTTTCTTGTGCGGACGGTCGGGATCGAACCGACCTTTCGGCTCAGAGTAACATGGGAGCCGTTCTTCTCCATTGCGCATCCGCATAATAGACACCCGCCGCCCTGCTGAACTCAAAGAAAGACAGGGCGGCGGGGCGGTCTGATCTACCAAACCAGACCTACCACCTTTGGCTTGGGTGGATCGGACAAGGCATTTCTTCGCTCATGCAGCGGGCATACCTTTCAACCTCCGTCGTTGTCATGCAGGTATGGCTTGACGCTTCGCGCCTGCCGGTGCAGTCCGGCTTCCATGATTTCAAGTAAAGCAGGTGCGGACGGGGTTCGGCCCCGCTTGCGGTGGTCGGTCGCGCATCCAACCGCCCCGCACCACATATAAAAGCCGCCCCGCTGACGCGGCGCAGGGCGGCTTGTTTACCTCGAAAGATGTTTTGTATCAGCGGCACCCTTGTTGGTTTTCTCGTAATGCTCACAGTTCATGTTGTACCCATCACACGGCGCACACTTCGCATCCGTGATCCTGAACGTGTGGCGACACTGTTCGCTCTTGCGAACTTCCTTTACGGTGGGGCTTCTAATATGTACTTTCATGTTCTTACTGCTTCCCGAAGATGCCTTTAAGAATTTCTTTCAGCGCACCCTCGTCCCGGACAGCGTTGAAACCGCTGCTCATATCGAACGCACCGTTGCGGTTCCCGAACTCCGCCTTGCGCCGCATCGCCATAATGCGAATGGTTCCCACGATTGCCCTCTCCATCGCATCTACCGCTTCTGCGTCGTTAAGGCTTTTGAAAATGCCGTCAGCACCTTGCGCCACCAGAAAGCCCAGCTTGTACGGACTACCTTTCGCCTTTACCAGCGAGCATCCTTTTCCCTCGTCCACCACCGACAATTCAGCCGGTTCATAAAAGCACTTTTCCATGTCGTTCATAACTTTGTCCTTTCTTTGCTTGATGAATATTCGGAAGTGGCGGCGCATCCCAGAGTCAGCACTGGGCGGCGGGGCGGTGTAAATTCCCCGCTTGCACTGGCTGCGCCATAGAAAGGAGCGGTGTCGTACAGTGCAATGCTTCCGCTCCTGCCCGTGCGGGTCGCCCTGCCGTGTTCTTTTCATCCCCAGCAGGTAAGATGCCGGTCTTGCGGAAACCGGCTGACCGGTGCGCTCCCTAAGTGCCCGGTCATGTGGCAGGCGTGTTTCGGTACGCCCAGACCGTTTTTATTTGAACCAGCTCTTTGCTTTGTCCCAGTTCTGAACAGCAAATGCAACGAGCCACAATGCCGTTGGAATTTTCCAATCAAATACCCACCCTGCAAAACAGCAGATCAGGTAAACCGGAGTGGCGAACGAAGCCCACGATAGGCCCAACGCAAACCCCATGATAAAGCACTCTACAAAATAGATCAGCATTTTCTCTCCCGGCTTTTGGCTGCGCTACCGCGCAGCCCATCAGCTTTTCAGCGTTCAGCTTTCTGCTTCTTCTTGAAGAAAGCGGAACGGCCCCCGTGGCTCGTCCACGAATTAGAGCGCGGATCGGTGAGGTACAAGTTGAACACGCCTGCACCCTCGCCACTGCCCCAGTTGCCGCCGCGGATCGGAATGTATTCGCCCTCAGTTGCATCAATGTAGCAGTAGGCTTCTTCCTCCCCGGCGAACAGCGCATACTCTTTGAGCATTTCGCTCTTGCATTCCGTCTTGACCTTGCCCCACTCAGAGCTGCCCACGCCGCCCGCTTCATTGTTGTCAGTGGTAAACACGATCTCGCTGCCGGATGCGGAAACATACACTGGTGCGCCCTTATCGTCCGTCAGCAGCTTCCAGTCGTCGCCACACTGGGTCAGGTCGGTTTCGGGGAGTGCTGCATCGTTATTCGCGGCCACCATCAGCACACCGTTTTTAATCCGCAGACCGGCCAGCACTTCCCAGATATTGCCGCACAGATCGTGGACACCGGTTTTTGTGTGATCGTGCGTCCACGTTTCCGGGCCAGTTCCGGTGAGCGTCCGATTGCTGTTTGGTGCTTTCTGGCCGTGTTCCTTATGGTCGCCATGCCATGCGCCGTAGTCGGTGTTCCCGTGCGGCAGAGTCCCCAGTTTCAGACTAAGGTTTGCAAGGAAGCCCCACTCTGCTGCCGTCATTGGATGCCAGCCCTCGCCCTTGCTGAAACAGGCTTTGGAGAAGTCGTCCAGCGTGATGTTTCCCGCCGGTTTCTGGAACGGCAGGCTGTACGGCTTTCCGTTAATCATCACATTGGGGTACACGGAAATATAGATTTCGTCGTATACCTCGCCGCCGATGATGAACGCCGGGTGCGGCTTGTCGCTGCCACCGAACAACTCTTTATTGCTCATGCGGCGGAATCGGTGCATGATGGACGGAATGCCCGCATCGTCATAGATTGCCACCACGTCCCAGTCTGCGCCGGGTGCAACTTCTTTCGGCGTGGTCAGCGGCTTCATATCTCCCGTGTTCAGTTCTTCCGGGTCACGGCAACCGTCCTCGAAAACGGAGGGAGGAAGAGTCTGGAAGTAAAATCCGGGTGCGGCATACCTGTCCGCCATGTCAAGGAATCTGCCGGACAGCTCCCGCACCATGTCGTCGCTTCCCTCTGCCCTCATGCTCAGGCTCATGTAGTCAAGTTTCACTTTCGCCATGTTCGTTCTCCTTTGCTGCTTTCATCTGTTCACGCCGTTTCTGGCGTTCCTCAAACTTGCGACGTTCCTCTTCTTCCTCTTTGCGGCGGCGTTCGGTTTCTTCGTACCGCCACCGGCCATAGGATTTACCCGCTGCATCCGCCTGTCGAACATCCAGCATCAGCCGATCCGGGGTAATGCGAGTTTTGCGCTGCGCACGTTCCGCCGGGGTGGTCTGGCTCTTTGCATTGCAGATCGGACACAGTTTGATGAACGGTGACTCCGCAATGAATGTTTCCTTACAGGCCGTGCAGGTCTTAAACATCGGCATTTGCGGTGTCCTCCTGCTTCTTATGATGGATGCTGCGGCGGGCATCGCAGATTCTTTTCTGCGCCAGCTCTGCGCTGTACTCGCAGTTCCCGTTCTTGTCCACCCGCCCGGTGTCCCCGCGGCGAAGCTCGTTATAAATAGTGGAGCGGTGAACCCTCAGAGTTTCCGCGATGCTCTCCACGCTGATCCTATCGAGGTAATATTTTTCCAGCTCCCGACGATCCTCAATCGTCAAATGTCTGCCGCCCAAAGCTCTCTCAGCCCCCTTGTTTCCTAAAAATGCGCAAAAAAATAAACCCGGAAGAAACCGTGTCGATTTCTTTCGAGTTTATTTTAACTATTCAGCCGTATTTCCGATAAAAATTTCTTGCTTTTTCAAAATGGTCTTTTCCCGCCCTCTGCATTGCCATTTCCACCGTGGAGATGAATCTTTTTCACCAAAACTTGTCAGAATTGCATAAATAACGTCTTTCAAAACCAAAAAGACCTCCCCGGAAAGGGAGGTCTCGGTCTCAAGCCTTACTTGAAGCTGAAGGTATCGGGGTCAAAGTTGGGGTCGTCCCAGCTCCGGGTCATGATCTCGGTGCGGTCCTTGAGGATGGCTATGGAATGCTCGAAGTGAGCAGCCAGGCCGCCGTCCTTGGTCTTGACCGTCCAGCCGTCCTTGGCCTGAGTGATCTTGCAGTCGTACTGGCAGATCATGGGCTCGATGGCGATGGTCATGCCGGGGACGAGACGAGGGCCGCGGCCCTGATGGCCGTAGTTCGGCACTTCGGGGTCTTCGTGCAGCTCTCTGCCGGTGCCGTGGCCCACGAACTCGCGGACGACGGAGAAGCCGGCGTCCTCGCAGTAGCTCTGGACGGCATAGCCGATGTCGCCGATGCGGTTGCCGGCCACAGCCTGCTCGATGCCCTTATAGAGAGCAGCCTTGGTGACGTCCAGCAGGCGCTGAGCCTCCAGGTCGATCTTGCCCACTGCATAGGTGCAGGCGTTGTCGCCGTTGAAGCCGTCGACCTTTGCGCCGGTATCAATGCTCACGATGTCACCCGGGCGGATGACGATGTCATGCGAAGGGATACCATGGATGATGGTATCGTTCAAACTGATGCAGGCCGTTCCGGGGAAACCGTACAGACCCTTGAAGTTGGGGATGCCGCCGTGCTTCACGATGAAGTCGTAGATCAGCTTATCCAGCTCCCAGGTGGTCATACCTGCCTCGATATGTTCACCGCCGTATTTCAGGGCAGCTGCGCTCAGGGCATTCGCCTTGCGCATACCGTCCAGCTCTTTCGCATTCTTGATCTGAATCACTTTTATGCCTCCAAAGCCTTCATGATCTCTGCCGTGGTCGCCTCAATGGAATCGTTGAAGGGGATGACAGCCAGCTTGCCGCGCTGACGGTAGAAGTCTACCAGCGGCTCAGTCTGCTCATGATATGCCTTCAGACGGTCGAGCACGGTAGCGGGCTGGTCGTCCTTGCGGATGACGAGCTTGCCGCCGCAGCAGTCGCACACGCCCTCGACCTTGCTCTTCTTGTTGACGATGTGGTAGCTTGCGCCGCACTTTTCGCAGACGCGGCGGCCGCCCATGCGGTTAACGATGACATCATCAGCGACAGACAGCTCCAGCACCTTGTCGATGCGGATGCCCATCTTCTCGATGGCCTCTGCCTGTGCGATGGTGCGGGGTACACCGTCCAGAATGAAGCCGTTTGCACAGTCAGCCTCGGACAGGCGGTCCTTCAGGATGCCAATGATGACCTCATCGGGGACCAGTGCGCCGGCGTCCATGAAGCTCTTTGCCTTCAGGCCCATCTCGGTGCCGTCCTTGACAGCCGCGCGGAGGATGTTGCCGGTGCTGATGGCGGGGATGTTCAGCTTTGCGCAGATGATCTCAGCCTGCGTACCTTTGCCTGCGCCGGGGGCGCCCAACAGAATCAGATTCATAGGAATTCTCCTCTCCTTATATAAAGGATGGTTTTTCATTGAGTCCGCTGCGGTTTGAAGCCGCTAACGGCTCACCAAAGCAAAAAAGCACTGAAAAGTCCGAGCATGCTCTCCTTTCCAGTGCTTTCTTACATCAGTGCTTATTCTTTACAGATCAGCCGAGGAAGCCTTTGTGGCTGCGCATCGTCATGAAGCTGTCGAGGCTGCGGGTGGTATCGAGTGCCACACCGACCACGATCAGCAGACTGGTACCGCCCAGCTGGATGCTCATACCGGTCAGGTTGCCCAGAACGATAGGCAGCACAGCCACCACAGCGAGGAAGATCGCGCCGATGAGGGTGATCTTGTTCAGCGTGCGGGTGATGAAATCGCTGGTCGGCTTGCCGGGACGGAAGCCGGGGATCGAGCCGTTGTTGCGGCGCAGATTGTTGGCGATCTCAACAGGGTTGTACTGGATGGCCACATAGAAGTAGTTGAAGGCCAGGATCAGCAGCAGGTAGATGACGACGTAAAGCGGCGACGTATAGTTGAAGGTACGGAAGAATGCGTACCAGAACGGATGCGCAGCCTGGTCGACCTGCATGAAGCTGCCGATCGTGCCCGGGATCGAGACCAGAGCGGAAGCGAAGATGATGGGCATGACGCCGGTCATGTTCAGCTTCAGCGGCAGGTAGCTGTTCTGCCCGCCCATCTGCTTGCGGCCCACCACGCGCTTGGCATACTGGATGGTGATGCGGCGCTCAGCGTTCGTCATAATGACGATGAACACGATCACGACCAGTGCCAGAACGAGCAGCAGGGGCAGGAAGATGTAGAACTGGCTCTCGCCAGCAGCGGCGCGGGTCAGCAGACCAGCCACCGTGGTGTAGAGAGAAGACCAGTTGGAGACGATCGAAGAGAAGATCAGAAGGGACAGGCCATTGCCGATGCCCTTGTCATCGATCTGCTCGCCGCACCAGGTGATCAGCTGAGCACCTGCGGTGAAGGTCGCGATGATGACCACGGCGGTAAAGATACCAGCCGCGCCGGAAGTGTACTTCAGTGCGCCCATGTTACGGACCACAAAGTAGTAGCCGAGGCTCATGATCAGAGCAATGATGCCGCCGGCATACCGGGTGATCTGCTGCAGCTTCTGCTGGCCGTCCGGTTCCTTCGCAATGTTTTCCAGCGAGGGGATGGCCACAGTGAGCAGCTGCACGATGATGGATGCGTTGATATAGGGTGTCACACCTAACGCGAAGAGCGTGCACCGGGACAGTGCGCCGCCGCTCATCATATCAAGATATGCGAGCATGTTGCCGTTCGAGAACATCTGCGTCAGCGCAGAGCTGGTCACGAAAGGCACCGGGATAGCGCAGCCCAAACGATACACCACGAGGATCGCCAGCGTGAACAGGAGACGATTTTTAAGCTCGGGGATCTTCCATGCGTTACGGAATGTCTGGAACACCTTACATCACCTCAGCCTTTCCGCCTGCCTTCTCGATTTTCTCTTTGGCAGAAGCGGAATAGGCTGCGGCCTTCACGGTCAGAGCCTTGGTCAGCTCGCCGTTGCCCAGAACCTTAACGCCGTCCAGAGTCTTCTTGACCAGACCCTTAGCCTTCAGAGCCTCGGTATCGACGACATCGCCGGCATTGAAAGCAGCCTCCAGATCAGCCACGTTAACGATGGCATACTGGGTAGCAAAGATGTTGTTAAAGCCAACCTTAGGCAGGCGGCGTGCCAGAGGCATCTGACCGCCCTCGAAACCAGCGTGCTTCACGCCGGAACGGGCCTTCTGGCCCTTGCTGCCGAAGCCGGCAGTCTTGCCATTGCCGGAGCCAATGCCGCGGCCCTTGCGGGTCACAGGCTTGTTGGCGCCCTTGCTGGCGTGCAATTCATGAAGCTTCATTGTGCGTATACCCCCTGCTATTAGGCTTCGGTGACGCTGAGCAGGAAGCCAATCTTTGCGATCTTGCCCTGCGTAGCGGCGTTGTCAGGCTGAACGGTAACGTCGCCCGGCTTCTTCAGGCCCAGAGCCTCAGCGGTAGCGATCTGCTTAGCGCCGCGGCCGATCAGGCTCTTCTTCAGCTCGATCTTGAGCATCTTATCTGCCATGGTTAGTTACCTCCTTAACCCAGAATTTCTTTCACGGTCTTGCCGCGCTTCTCAGCGACAGACTCGGCGCTGACCAGACCGCACAGACCTGCAAAGGTAGCAGCAACAACGTTGATGGGGTTGTTGGAACGCATAGACTTCGCACGAACGTCCTTGATGCCAGCAGCCTCAATGACGGCACGCACGGGGCCGCCGGCGATCATACCGGTACCGGGTGCAGCCGGCTTGAGCAGAACAGCGCCTGCGCCGTACTTGCCGACGATCTCGTGGGGGATGGTGGTGCCCTTCAGGGCAACCTTGTGCATGTTCTTCTTTGCAGCAGCTTCGCCCTTGCGGATTGCCTCAGGCACTTCGCCGGACTTACCGATGCCGTAACCGATGGTGCCCTTGCCGTCGCCCACAACGACCAGAGCAGCAAACTTCATGATGCGGCCGCCCTTGACCGTCTTGGAAACGCGGTTGATGGAGACAACCTTGGTGATCATGCCGTCGTCTTCACGGTTTCTCATAGCCATAATGTGTTTCCTCCTCTCATTACAGCTTCAGGCCGCCCTCACGGGCGCCATCAGCCAGGGCCTTAACACGGCCATGATAAACGTAACCGCCACGGTCGAAAACGACCTCGGTGATGCCCTTTTCCAGAGCCTTTGCTGCGATCTTCTTGCCGATCTCAGCAGCGGCCTCGACGTTGCCGCCGTTGCCGTTGAAGTCCTTGTCCATAGTGGACGCCGACACCAGAGTAACGCCCTGCTCATCATCGATGATCTGAGCGTAGATGTGCTTGGCGGAGCGGAAAACATCCAGGCGAGGACGTGCTGCGGTGCCGCTGATCTTGTTGCGAACGCGGCGATGACGACGAAGACGAGCTTCGTTCTTGTCGATCTGCTTAACCATTGTCTTTCACTCCTTACCTTATTTCTTGCCCTTGCCGGCTTTGCCTTCTTTGTGCTTGACGACCTCGCCCTCGTAGCGGATGCCCTTGCCCTTGTAAGGCTCAGGCGGCTTCTTGGCGCGGATCTCGGCGGCATACTGGCCGACCTTCTGCTTGTCAATACCGGTAACAGTGAAGTGGTTGGGATCCTGCCACACGATGGTGCAATCCTCAGTATCGGGGATGTTCACCTGATGAGAGAAGCCCAGGTTCATGACCAGGTTGGAGCCCTGCTTCTGGCAGCGCAGGCCGACGCCCACGATCTCCAGCTTCTTCTCGTAGCCGTTGACAACACCGTTCACCATGTTGGCGATGTTGCTGCGGGTCAGGCCGTGCAGGCTGCGGGCCTCGGGTTCGTCATTGGGGCGGGTAACCAAAACCTCATTGCCCTCGACCTTGACGGTCATGAGGGGATGATAGTTGGAATTCAGGCTGCCCTTGGGGCCCTTGACGGTGACGCTGTGTGCTGCCTCATCGACAGTGACAGTAACGCCGGCAGGAATGACGATGGGTTTTCTTCCAATTCTCGACATTGTCTTTTACCCCTTTCTTACCACACAAAGGCCAGGACCTCGCCGCCAACGTGCGCAGCACGAGCAGCCTTATCGGTCATGATGCCCTTAGAGGTGGAAATGATTGCGGTGCCCAGGCCCTTCATGACCTTCGGCATATCCTCGCAGTTGGTGTAGATGCGCAGGCCGGGCTTGGACACGCGGCGCAGACCAGCGATAACGGGCTCGCCGTTTGCCTGGTACTTCAGGGTGACCACGATGGTGCCCTGAACGGTGTCGTTCTTGACCTGCATGCCCTTGATGTAGCCCTCGTCAACCAGAATCTGGCAGATAGCCTTCTTCATGTTGGAAGCGGGGATCTCCACAGAAGGGTGTTTGGCAGTGCTAGCGTTGCGGATGCGAGTCAGCAGGTCCGCGATAGGATCAGTAATCTGCATTTGCCACTAACCTCCTTAGATTAGCTCTCATTTGTTTTATAATGATACCGCCCCGAAACAAGTTGTTTGCCCCGGGGCGGATATCCGACATTCTATCCAGCCCTCTGGTAAATTACCAGGAAGCCTTCTTCACGCCCGGGATCTCGCCCTTGTAGGCCAGCTCACGGAAGCACACACGGCACACGCCGTACTTGCGCAGCACGGAGTGGGGGCGGCCGCAGATGCGGCAGCGGGTGTATGCACGGGTAGAGAACTTAGCAGGACGAGACTGCTTCAGCTTCATAGACAGTTTAGCCATTGTACCAATCTCCTCCTTAGTTATTCTCGGTAGCGAACGGAGCGCCCAGAGCCTTCAGCAGCTCCTTGCCCTCTTCGTCGGTCTTAGCGGTGGTAACGAAGCAGACGTCCATGCCGCGGACTGCATCGACCTTATCGAAGTCGATCTCCGGGAAGATGATCTGCTCCTTGATGCCGCATGCGAAGTTGCCGCGGCCGTCAAAGCCGTTGCCGTTGATGCCGCGGAAGTCGCGGACACGGGGCAGAGCGACGTTGAAGAAACGATCGACGAACTCGTACATGCGCTCACCACGCAGGGTGACCTTGCAGCCGATGGGAGTGCCCTGGCGCAGCTTAAAGTTTGCAACGCTCTTCTTGGCACGGCAGACGACTGCCTTCTGGCCAGTGATCTGGCCCAGATCCTTCATGACAGCTTCCAGGATCTTCTCGTTGTCCTTGGCTTCGCCGCAGGCAACGTTGATGACGACCTTGTCCAGCTTGGGGATCTGCATAACGCTCTTGTAACCGAACTTGGAGTTCAGAGCAGGAGCAATTTCATTGACATACTGTTCTTTCAAACGAGCCATTGTTCCTTACTCCTTTCTTACAGCTCAGCGCCGCACTTCTTGCAGACGCGAACCATCTTGCCGTCCTTCTCAACGTGACCCACACGCACGGCCTTGCCGCACTTGGGGCAGACGGGCATGACCTTGGAAGCGTAGATAGCGCCCTCGGCCTTAACGATGCCGCCCTGCTCGCCCTGACGGCGGGGCTTGACGTGCTTGGTAACCATGTTCTGGCCCTCAACGATGACCTTGTTCTCAGAGGGGCTGACCTGCAGGACCTTACCAGTGTGGCCCTTGTCCTTGCCGCTGATGATCATCACGTTGTCGCCGGTTTTAACATGAAGATTATTCATTTTTAAAACCTCCTTACAGCGATTCCGGAGCCAGGCTCAGGATCTTGGTGTAGCCGGCATCACGCAGCTCGCGAGCAACGGGTCCAAAGATACGAGTACCCTTGGGGCTCTTGTCGGCCATGACGATAACGGCGGCGTTCTCATCGAAACGGATGTAGGAGCCGTCGTCGCGGCGGACGCCATGCTTGCTGCGCACGATGACAGCCTTGACGACGTCGCCCTTCTTAACGGAGCCGCCGGGGGCTGCCTTCTTGACAGAGCAGACCACGACGTCACCAATGTTTGCGTATCTCTTGCGGGTGCCGCCCAGCACGCGGAAGCACATCAGCTCCTTGGCACCGGTGTTGTCGGCAACTTTGAGATAAGTTTGCATCTGAACCATATCAGATATCTCCTTTCAAACTGTTCAAAGCAGCGGGCAAAGATTACTTTGCCTTCTCAACGATACGGACCAGGCGCCAGCGCACATCCTTGCTCAGGGGGCGGCACTCCATGATCTCAACACGGTCACCGATGCCGCACTCGTTCTTCTCATCACGAGCCTTGAACTTGGCGGTACGCTTCAGGATCTTCTTGTACAGGGGGTGCTGCACGCTATCCTTAACGGCAACCACGATGGTCTTATCCATCTTGTCGGACACGACGACGCCGACGCGGGTCTTTCTCAGATTACGTTCTTCCATCGTTTAACCTCCTTACTGCTTCTCAGCCAGAACGGTCATCACGCGGGCGATGTCCTTCTTGACTGCTTCGATGCGGCCGGGGTTCTCCAGCTGGTTGATGGCATGCTGGAAGCGCAGGTTAAACAGCTCAGCCTTCAGATCTGCCAGCTTGCTGGTCAGCTCTGCGGTCTGCATTTCGCGGAGTTCATTAGCCTTCATTGGTGCCATCCTCCTTCACGGAGTCCTCACGGACAACAAATTTGCACTTGATGGGCAGCTTGTGCATAGCCAGACGCAGAGCCTCGCGAGCAGTTGCCTCATCGACATCTGCCAGCTCGAACATCACGCGGCCGGGCTTCACGACTGCAACCCAGTATTCGGGAGAGCCCTTACCGGAGCCCATGCGGGTCTCAGCGGGCTTTTCAGTCACGGGCTTATCGGGGAAGATCTTGATCCAAACCTTGCCGCCACGCTTGATGTAACGAGTCATGGCAACACGGGCAGCCTCGATCTGCTTGGAGGAGATCCATGCCGGCTCCAGAGCAACAAGGCCGTACTGACCCTGGCACACCACGTTGCCGCGGGTAGCCTTGCCGGTCATGCGGCCGCGCTGAACGCGGCGGTACTTAACACGCTT
>ENA-ORCM01000153-ORCM01000153.1-human-gut-metagenome-genome-assembly--contig:-NODE-153-length-62616-cov-32.976271_pt1 | contig 62616 bp, 54 predicted proteins | sample MGYA00242906_ERZ507928 | MGnify/ENA primary metagenome ERZ507928 (study PRJEB26167, sample SAMN06115497) | human gut metagenome | host: Homo sapiens | place: China:Shanxi | collected 2015-05-07...
CCATCCATGGTTTGCTTTGCTCTAGGCATTTTTCTTCCTCCATTGTTCAGAATTTGGTACCTTTTGCGCGGGGCAATCGCGCCCCGGCGGGGCCGGAGAACCCCAGAAAGGCACTATTGCTCATATATTATATTAGCAAATTCCGCCCCAGAAGTAAATGCAAACCAGCTGGCAAAACGCAACAAAAATTCAAGATTTTTTTTGGTTGTTTTTGATGGATGTGTTCTTTGTGGAATCCAGCAGACTGACATGCTAACGTTTTATTAAGATAACCCCGTGATTTCTGAACAAATTCTTAATTTTGGAATTGACAAGCCCGTGGCAGTTGCCGTAAACTGGACACAGACTACCATGGAAACGGAGAGGAAAAAGCAATGGATTCTGCGGTACATTATGAGAAAACACTTTCCAGTGAAGTGATTTTTGAGGGCCGGGTCATCACCCTGACCAACGATGTGGCCCTGCTGGAAAACGGCGAGACCGCCGGCCGGGAGGTGGTGCACCACCACGGTGGTGCCTGCATCCTGCCCTACTTTGAGGATGGCACCATCTGCATGGTGCGGCAGTTCCGCTACGCCATGCAGCAGGAGCTGTGGGAGCTGCCCGCCGGCAAGCTGGAAAAAGGGGAGGACCCGTTCCTCGCCGCCCAGCGGGAGCTGGAAGAAGAGTGCGGCCTGACCGCCGACCACTATACCTCTCTGGGCCAGTTTTACCCCACCGTGGGCTATGACACTGAGATCATTTATATGTGGGTGGCAACAGGCCTCCACAAAACGCAGATGCACCTGGACGATGACGAATTCCTGACGCCGGACCGCGTCCCGCTGCAAAAAGCTTACGAAATGGTCATGAGCGGGGAGATCAGGGACGGCAAGACCATTGCAGGCGTGCTCAAGCTCAAGGCCCTGCTGGATGAGGGCAAGCTGTGAGTTTTATCATCTATGAAGACGATGCCCTTGTCGTGCTGGACAAGCCCGCCGGGTGCTCCAGCGAAGAGGGCGTGCCCCAGCGGCTCCGGGAGCAATGGGGGAAGCCGGACGCTTACGTCGGCGTCATCCACCGTCTGGACACCGGCGTCTCGGGCCTGATGGTCTATGCAAAGACCCCGCAGGCGGCAGCGGCCCTGAGCCGTCAGGTAACGCGGAGCCAGGAGGCCTATGCCGTGCAGGATGGCCGGGCCGAGGGGACACCCGCCGCTCCCTGTTTTATCAAACAGTACCGGGCTGTGATTGCAGGCGGCCCGGACGAAGCGCTCCCCGCTGAGGGTACTTTGCGGGATCACCTGTTCAAGGACAGCCGGAAAGGCCGGGTCTTCCCGGTCAGCCGCCCCCGCAAGGGTGTGAAAGAAGCGGTACTGGAGTACCGCATTGCGGCCACGGCAGAAGATGGAGCGTTCAGTCTGGCGGACATCACCCTCCACACCGGGCGGACCCATCAGATCCGGGTGCAGTTTGCCTCCCGGAAGCATCCGCTCTGGGGCGATGGCAAGTACGGCAGCCGCGCCAAGGGGGCCATCGCCCTGCAGAGCGCCCGGCTGCAGTTCTTCCACCCGGTGAGCGGAGAGAAGATGGAATTCGCGTTGGCCATGCCAGCAGGGGAACCGTGGGATTTGTTCAGAGCGCTATCCCGGTAACACCTCTCAGTCTGCTTCGCAGCCAGCTCCCCTTGAAAGGGGAGCCCTTGGCATATCGGGTAATTTTTTCTTATCGCCTGCGGCTCCAAAGCAGCCGGGCCCTGCTGTTTTGATTAGAGGGATCATTACTATGGAACAATACAAGACTGATGCTGAAATTTACGAGGTGCTGAAGCGGGAGATCATTGACCTGACCATCCGGCCGGGCAGCTCCCTGAGCGAGAACCCGCTCTGTGCCCGCTTTGGGGCCCCCCGCACCCTCATCCGGGTGGTGCTGCAAAAATTGCAGGAAAACGGGCTGGTGAAGATCGTGCCGTACAAGGGCACTACCGTTACCCGGCTCAACCGGGAGATCGTGGATGAGCTCATCTATGAGCGCACCGCCGTGGAGGCCCGGGTGCTGCGGGATTTTGCCCCCCACTGCACGCCGGAACAGCGGGCGCTGATCCGCCGCCGGGCCGAGGCATACGCCTCCCTGGCTCAGGCCGAAACACCGGACTACAACCGCCTGTACGAGGCAGACCGCCTGCTCCATGAGACCTGGTTTGCCGCCATGGGCAAAATGTACCTCTGGCGGAACCTGCAGAACGCTCACGCCGATTACAGCCGCTTCCGGATGCTGGACACCATCACCAGCGGCGGGCTGGCGGAGGTCATCGCGGACCACCAGAATCTCATCGACGCCATTGAGCGTTGCGACCTGGCCGCCTTTGAGCCACTGGTGGAGCGCCATCTCTACGGCGGCATCCGCCGCCTGGGCTCCCGGCTCACGGAAGAATACGCCGATTATTTTGAGCCGGAAAAATAATGCAGAAATTGTTCCACGGGGAACATCATCAAAAGGAGTCCTGTGCGTTCAACCGCACAGGACTCCTTTTGTATCTGCATTTAGCCGAACACGCCCGAAATAAAAATCTCCAACCCAATGCCGATGAGGATAACACCACCCAGGATGGAGGCTTTGCCGGAGAGTTTGGTGCCAAACTTTTTGCCAAGGCTCAAACCTGCCTCACAGATGAAGAACGTGACCGTTGCCACGATGAGGGAGCAGACCAGTGCCATCAGCCAGCCGTACTCCGAGATGGTGAAGCCGACGGAAAGAGCGTCGATACTGGTGGCCACGCCCTGCATAAAGAGAGCACCGGCACTCAGCTCGTCCGCTTCCTCGGCTTCCTCGCCCTTGATGCCCTCCATCAGCATCTTGCCGCCGATATAGCCCAGCAGGGCCAGCGCGATCCAGGGGACGAACCTTTCAAAGGCCGAGAATAACTCCACGATGGTGTGGACGCAGAGCCAGCCCGCCATGGGCATAACGGCCTGAAAAGCGCCAAAGGTACCTGCAATGATGGCGCCCCGGCGGCGGGACATGTAGGGGTCATGCAGACCGTTGGCCAGCGAGACCGAGAATGCATCCATGGCAAGGCCTACGCCCAGCAGGGCGCTGTTGAGGAAAAAGACGAAACTCCACTCCATAAAAATTGCCTCCTGAAATTGACCGGAAATCAGTGGTTTTTCTGCGGTTGCCCTCTCCGTCATTGCCGCGCAGTGACAGCTCTCCCAGAGGGGTGAGCTTTGCGAGGAACTTTGGATCTAAAACAAAAACCCGGAATTGGCGCGCAATGTCCAATTCCGGGTCATTTTTTTACAAACTGACTCCATGTGCCGGGCGTTGGTACGCGCGCCAAAACACATGAGTCTCGCAAATGAAAGCAAGCCAGACCGCGACCAAGCAGCCATTGTGTTGACTTGCTGCACTCCTGCAAAGTGCCTGCTACTCCCCCATGGGTATTTGTGATTGTTCGCTCATTTTATCACATTCCCCATGCGAAGTCTAGGCTAACTTTATTCTTCATCGCTGTTTTCTGCTTCAGGAGTCTCTGCGGCGGAGGCCTCATCGGCGGCCTCCATGGCGGCCAGCTGCTCCGCGGTGGGTTCCTCGCCCTCTTCGGCCTCGATGGTCTCGGTCTGGGCCTCGTCGTCGTGGTCGGTACGGGCCAGCACCATGACCTTGTCGTTCTCGCCCAGACGCATGACCCGGACACCAGAGCCATAGCGGCTCTGGACGGGGATCTCGTTGGCGTGCAGACGGATGATGATGCCCTCCTGGCTGCTCAGCAGCACATCGTCCACGTCATCCACGATCTTGACGGCGGCGACTTTGTCCTTGGAGACATCGTAGTTGCGGATGCCCTTTCCGCCGCGCGCGGTGATACGGTAGGTGTCGATCTCGGAGCGGCGGCCCTTGCCGTTCTCGGTCACGGTGAGCACCGTGCCGCCCTCGCGGCAGATGCAGACGCCGATGACTTCATCGCCCTCCGCCAGCTTGATGGCGCGGACACCGTGGCCGCTGCGGCCCATGGGACGGGCGTCTTCCTCATTGAAGCGGATGGCCTGGCCGTTGCGGGTGGCAACGATCAGCATATCGTGGCCGGAGGTCAGGCGGGTCCATGCCAGAGAGTCGCCCTCGTTCAGGGCAATGCCGATGAGGCCGGACTTGCGGATATTAGCATACTGCTCCAGCGGGGTGCGCTTGATGAGGCCCTGTTTGGTGACCATGGTGACGAAGCCGCCCTCCTGGTCTGCCTGCGCGCTCTGGCGGAGCATATTGGTGACCTTTTCGCCCTCGGCCAGCTGCAGCAGGTTGACAATGTTGGTACCCTTGCTGGTACGGCTGCCCTCGGCGATGGTATAGCCTTTCTGGCGGAAGAGGCGGCCCTTATCGGTGACAAAGAGGACATAATCGTGGGTGGAACCGACGAACATCTCCTGCACGATGTCTTCTTCCTTGCGGGTCATGCCGGAAATGCCGCGGCCGCCGCGCTTCTGGGCCTGATAGGTGGCCTTGAGCTGGCGCTTGATATAACCGGCCTCGGTCAGGGTATAGACGCACTGCTCCTCGGCAATGAGGTCTTCGATGTCCACTTCGCCGTTCACGGTCTCGATCTCGGTGCGGCGCTCGTCGCCGAAGCGCTTCTTCATCTCCAGCAGCTCATTCTTGACGATCTCCAGCACACGGGCGTCATTGGACAGGATGTCCTCCCAATCCCGGATCTTAGCCTGCAAAGCACCCAGCTCTTCCTCGATCTTCAGGATCTCCAGACCGGCCAGACGGCCCAGCTGCAATTTTACGATGGCGTCGGCCTGCGGGTCATCAAAGCCGAAGCGCTCCATGATGGCGGTCTTTGCCTCGCTCATGCCGCCATTGCAGGCGCGGATGGTGGCGATCAGCTCGTCCACGATGTCGGTGGCCTTCTTCAGACCTTCGAGGATGTGGGCGCGCTCCCGTGCCTTCTTCAGGTCATACTGGGTCCGGCGGCGGACGACCTCATCCTGGAACTCGACGTACTTCTGGATCATCTGCTTCAGGGTCAGGACCTTCGGCACCTTGTGGTCAATGGCCAGCATGATGACGCCCACGGTATCCTGCAGCTGGGTGTACTGGTACAGCTGGTTCAGGACGACCTGGGGGTTGGCGTCCTTGCGCACGTCGATGACGATGCGCATTCCCTTGCGGTTGGTCTCATCGTTCAGGTCGCTGATGCCCTCGATCCGCTTGTCCTTAACGAGGTCTGCAATGTTCTCGATGAGGCGCGCCTTATTGACCATGTACGGGATCTCCGTCACGATGATCTGGGCGCGGCCGTTCTTCTTTTCCTCGATGGTGGCACGGCCGCGCAGGGTGATCTTGCCGCGGCCGGTGGCGTAGGCAGCACGGATGCCGCTGCGGCCCATGATGATGCCGGCGGTGGGGAAGTCCGGGCCTTTGATATGCTCCATCAGGCCGGGCAGGTCGATGTCCGGGTCTTCGATATACGCCACACAGCCGTCGATGACCTCGCTCAGGTTGTGGGGCGGGATGTTGGTGGCCATGCCGACCGCGATGCCCTGGCTGCCGTTGACCAGCAGGTTCGGGAAGCGGCAGGGCAGAACGCTGGGTTCCTTCTTCGTCTCATCGAAGTTGGGGTCCCAGTTGATGGTATCCTTGTCGATATCGGTCAGCATCTCGACGGCCATCCGGCTCATGCGGGCCTCGGTGTAACGGTAAGCAGCCGGGGGGTCGCCATCCACGGAACCGAAGTTGCCCTGGCCGTCCACCAGCGGATAGCGCAGTGAGAAATCCTGCGCCAGACGGACCATGGCATCGTAGACCGATGCGTCGCCGTGGGGGTGGTAGGAGCCCAGCACCGCACCGACGGTATCCGCCGACTTGCGGTAGGGATGGCTGGGGTCGTTGCCGCGCTCGTGCATGGTGTAAAGGATGCGGCGGTGGACCGGCTTCAGACCGTCGCGCACATCGGGCAGCGCACGGGACACGATGACCGACATGGAGTAGTCCAGGAACGCCGTCTCGATCTCTTTCTTGACGTCGCGGATGATCTTTTTGGTACCGCTGCCCGGTATCATCACAAAATCTTCTTCCATTTTTTCCTCCGTAGGATCAACCCTCTCAGTCAATGCCCTGCGGCATTGACAGCTCTCCCAAAGGGCGAGCTTTTTTGCGTGAGAAGGGAACGTTTATCTTTTGCCGATAAGCTCCCCCCTTAGGGGGAGCTGGCGCGTCAGCGCCTGAGAGGGATATCAGACATCCAGCTTTGCATACTGTGCATTCGCCTCGATGAAGCGGCGGCGGGGCTCGACCTGGTCGCCCATCAGGATGGTGAAGGCTTCATCGGCCTTTTCGGCATCCTCGATGGTAATCTGCACGATGACGCGGTTGTCGGGGTTCATGGTGGTCTCCCAGAGCTGTTCCGGGTTCATCTCACCAAGGCCCTTATAGCGGTTGACCTTTGCGCCCGGCATTTCCTGCGAGAGCACGGCCATCTCGGCGTCGTTGTAGGCATACTTGATGGTGCTGCCCTTCTGCACCTTGAACAGGGGCGGCTGGGCAACGTAGACATGGCCCTGCTCGATGAGAGGGCGCATATAGCGGAAGAAGAAGGTCAGCATCAGGGTGCAGATGTGCGAACCATCGACATCGGCATCGGCCATGATGAAGACTTTGTCATACCGCAGCTTGGAGATATCAAATTCCTCGCCGATGCCGCAGCCCAGCGCCAGCACGACCGGCATCAGCTTATCGTTGCCGTAGATGCGGTCGGCACGGGCCTTTTCGACGTTCAGCATCTTGCCCCAGAGGGGAAGGATGGCCTGGATGGCCGAGTCCCGGCCCATCTTGGCCGAGCCGCCTGCAGAGTCGCCCTCGACGATGAAGATCTCGGTGCGGGAGGGGTCTTTCTCGCGGCAGTCGGCCAGCTTGCCGGGCATCCGGCTGGTCTCCAGCGCACTCTTGCGGCGGACCAGTTCGCGGGCCTTTTTGGCAGCGGCGCGAGCGCGGGCGGCCTGGGTGGCCTTTTCGAAAATAGCCTTGGCCACGCCGGGGTTCTCCTCAAAGAACTCCATCAGCTTGGTGTAGACCATGTTGGAGACGAGGGTGCGGATCTCGGTGTTGCCGAGCTTCGCCTTGGTCTGGCCCTCGAACTCGGCCTCCTGCAATTTGACCGAGATGACGCAGATGAGGCCCTCGCGGACATCGGAGCCGGACAGATTCTCATCCTTGTCCTTCAGCAGGCCGTGGCTGCGGCCGTAGTCGTTGAAGACACGGGTCAGGCTGGTGCGGAAGCCCTCTTCGTGGGTGCCGCCGTCCGGGGTGTTGACGTTGTTCGCAAAGCTCAGCACCAGCTCGTTGTAGCTGGAGTTGTACTGCAATGCGATCTCGGCCATGCCGCGGTCGGTCTGCCCCTTGAGGTAAATGACGTTGGGGTGCAGAACTTCAAGGTTCCGCTTTTCGTTCAGGTAGGTGACGAAGCTCTTGATGCCGCCCTCGTAGCACATGACCTCGGTGCGGTAGCAGGGGTCGCCTTCCTGGCCGTCCTCCAGAACGGGGGTGTACAGCTCGCGCTCATCGGTCAGGGTGATCTTGACACCGGCGTTCAGGAAGCTCTCCTCACGCAGACGCTTTTCCAGCGTCTCAAAGTTGTAGACGGTGGTATCCTTGAACATCTCCGGGTCCGGCTTGAAGGTGACGCGGGTGCCTGTGACGCCCGGCTCCACGGTACCGATGCACTTCAGAGGGCCGTCCGGGTCGCCGCGGCGGAAGGTCTGCTCATATTCGTGGCCGTCGCGGCGGACGTTGACGGTCAGCCACTCGGAGCAGGCGTTGACGACCGATGCGCCGACGCCGTGCAGGCCGCCGGCCACCTTGTAGCCGGAGTTCTCGCCGCCGAACTTACCGCCGGCGTGGAGGATGGTATAGACGACGGTGACGGCGGGCAGGCCGGTATCCGCCTGGATATCCACGGGGATGCCGCGGCCGTTGTCGGTGACCTGGATGATGTTGTCCTTCAGGATCTTGACTTCGATGTGGTCGCAGTAACCGGCCAGAGCCTCGTCGATGGCGTTGTCCACGATCTCGTAGACCAGATGATGCAGGCCCCGCTCGCCGGTCGAGCCGATATACATGCCGGGGCGCTTGCGCACAGCCTCCAGACCCTTCAGGACCTGGATCTCGCTGGCGTTATACTCGTGGTCCGTTGCGGTTTCCGCGTTGGTGCTGGTGATGATTTCCTCTGCCATATCCTTTCTCCCTTTATCGTTAGATTTGAATGGCCTGCTTTTCCGGCATTGCGCTGCAATGCCAGCTCCCCAAAGCGGGAGCCTCCGGCAGGCCGGATTCGTTGATTTCATTTTGCCTTCGGCTCATTTTCACAGCCGGGCCGTTCAGAACGGCGCTTCCGTTCTCTTTTTCATCGCGGTGCTGGACAGCTCCGAAAGATACACGGTATCCACCGGTGCATCGGCCAGCACATAGCTCTGGGGCAGTTCTTCCGAAAGGCTGACCACCGCGCCGTTCTTCTGGGCGTAGTTCAGAAACTCCCGCCCGCGGGGGGAGATGGTGGTCGTCTCCAGATTGAAGATGCCGATGATGTCCCGGTCGTTCAGGACATAGTCGCGCCCCAGATGAATATACATTTCGTATTATCTCCAGTTTCAGCACTGTGATTGCGAGAGTGCCAATTACAGTTTGGTCAGCACCCCGCCGTTCATGCGGTAGACCTCGCCGTCCGTCTTGAGGAAGGCGGTATCGTCGCAGCTGGTGACGAAGGTCTGCTTTTCCCGCATCCGGGTCAGCAGATACTGCTTGCGGCCGTCGTCCAGTTCGCTGAGCACATCGTCCAGCAGGAGCACCGGGTGTTCGCCGGTGATGGACGCTGCGGCAGCGGCTTCGGCCATTTTCAGGCTCAGCACCACGCTGCGCTGCTGTCCCTGGCTGGCGAACACTTTGGCGGGTTGACCGTCCAGAAGAAGTTCCAGGTCCTCCCGGTGGGGGCCGCAAAGGCTCTGCCCGGCCCGCAGTTCCTCGTTCTGCCGGGCCCGCAGCAGAGCGGCCAGACCGCCCGGCTCGAACTGGGCCGCATAGCGCAGCTCCATCCGCTCCGCGCCGTGGGAAAGCTCGGCGTAGTTGGCGCAGGCGAGGGGGCCCAGCTGTTCCAGGTAGGCCCGCCGCCGCCGCTGGATGGCCTCGCCCTGCGCGGCAAGCTCGGTATTGAGCACTTCCAGCAGGGCCGTCTTTTCAGCGTAGGGCCGTTCCGGCGTGGTGCTGGAATGGCGCAGCAGCGCATTTTTCTGCTGCAATGCCCGGACATAGCGGCGGTAGATGGTCAGGTAACCGGGGTAGAGCTGACACAAGGCAGCATCCAGAAATTTCCGGCGGCCCTCCGGGGCACCTTTGACAAGGCTCAGGTGTCCGGGGTCGAAGACGACGGCCGGAAAGCTGCCTGCCAATGCCGCCGCCCGTTTGGGCGGGGCACCGTTCACGGCGGCGTACCGCCCCGGCCGGGCGGAATCCGGCATTCCGATGGTCATCCGGACGCGGTTCGGCGTGTCCGGTTCCTGCTCTTCCTGCTGTGCCCGGAGGGTGGACGCTTCCAGCACGGCGAAGGGTTCGCCCCGCCGCACCAGTTCGGCGTCCTTGCCGCCCCGGAAGCTCTTTCCACCGGTCAGCAGCCAGATGGCTTCCAGCAGGTTGGTCTTGCCCTGGCCGTTGTTGCCGCAGATGACGGTCAACTCCCGGCCCGGCGTCAGGCTGGCCGAGGCGATGTTGCGATAATTTTGAACTTCCAGTGAGAGCAGACGCATGGTTTACTGTCCCTGGCCGATGGTCACGCTCTGGCCGTCCAGTTCGACGACATCTCCAGCGCGGCACTTTTTGCCCCGCATGGTGCAGACTTCGCCGTTCACTTTGACGGCACCGTTCTGCACCAGCTCCTTGGCTTCGCCGCCGGTCTCGCACAGGCCCGCATATTTCAGCAGGGCATCCAGCTTGATAAATTCCGTATGGATGAGAATTTTTTGCATATTACGCCTCTCAATCGTTCTTGAAACGGACGGGCAGGACGAGGTACAGGAAGTCGTTCCCCTCGGCGGGCAGGACCTTGACCGGGCTCAGCGGTCCGCTGATCTCCAGCCGGACCTGCTCGGTGCGGGCATTCCGCAGCGCATCCAGCAGATAGCGGTTGTTGAAGCCGATCTCCACATCGTCGCCCTCGCATTTGGCGTTGAACTCGTCCACAACGCGGCCCAGATTGGTCTGGCAGCGGACCACGACTTTACCCTCTGTAAAACTGATGCGGAGGGGATTTTTTAGACGCTCTGTAATAATCAGGGACGCGCGCTCGATGGTCTCGATAAATTCCTTGGTGTCCAGCGTCACACGGGTGCGGCTGCCGTCCGGGATGACATTGTGATAGTTGAGGAATTCGCCCTCGATGAGGCGGCTCATGATGGTGTAACCGGCGGTCATGAAGACGACATACCGGCGGTTGGCACAGATGTGGACGGCTTCCTCGTCGTCGTTGGCCAGCAGGTGGGAGACCTCGTTCATGGTCTTGCTGGGCACGATGATCCGGATATCCTTCACGGCCTTGACCGGGCGCTCGACGATGGCCAGACGGTAGCCGTCCAGGGCCACCACGGTCAGCTTATCGGGCAGGATCTCGAATAATTCACCGGTGTGCGCAGGTTTTTTCTCATCCTGACTGACGGCATAGAGGGTGCGGTCGATCATATCGCGCAGCACACCGGTCGGGATGTTCAGGGTCTCCTCGGCGCCGGTGTTGGGCAGCTCCGGGAAATCGGTGGCCGACATGGACTGGATCTCGAACTGGGCCACGCCGCTCTGGATGGTGGTCTTGCCGTTTTCGGCAGACTGGATCGTGATTTGACCGGAGGGCATCCGGCTGACCATGCTGCTGAGCAGCTTGGCGTTCAGCACGATCTCGCCGGGTTCCTTGACATTGGCTTCGATGGTGGTCACGATGCCCATTTCGAGGTCGTAGCCGGTCAAAGTCAGTTGAAAACCTTCGGCTTTCAGCAGGATGCCTTCGAGCACGGGGATGGTGGAGCGGAGGGTGACGGCTTTGGAAACGCCGTCGATGGCTGCGCTCAGCAGGGTCTTATCGCAGATGATGTTCAATCTATCGTCTCTCCTTATTTTGGATTCGTGTGTTAAGGAAGTCTTCCGTATGGAATGGCTGCAAAACCGTCTTGTGTATATTGAACTTGTTGTAGTAACCGTAGTAGGGGGTGGGGAAGATGTTGAAAAGTCGGAAAGTGTCTGGTTTCATGCGGGGCAGGGGTTTTCCACGGGGTTGTGAATGGGTCGTGGAAGAAGTGTTGAATCGTGTGGTCGGCGGTTTCTTTCCACATCCGATGTGGATTGTGGGTGTTAAATGTTGAAAACTCTGTGGAAAGAGTGGAAAGATCCGCCCCTTTGCCACAACATCTTGTTCCAGCTTTCCCCGGAACGCCCCTTTTTCTCCCATATTTGGTGGTTTGCCGCCTGAAATAGTATGACTTTTGCAGTATTCTTCGGGTTTACGCCTTGACGTTTTTGATGATGTCGCTGACCGTCTCGCGCAGGTGCTGGTCGTTCTTCATGTCCCGCTCCATGGTCTTGAGGGAGTAGACGATGGTGGAATGGTCCCGGCCGGAGAACTCACGGCCGATCTCCTCCATGCTCATGCCGGTGACTTCGCGCAGGATGTAGATGGCGACGCGGCGGGCGGAGGCGACGTTGGCGTTCCGCTTGGTGCCGCGGATGTCGGCGGGGGAGACGTTGAAGGTGCGGGACACCTCGCCCACGATCTTCTCGATGGTCACGGGCACCGGCTGGGTCTCGTTCAGGATGTCCTTGATGGCATTCTGCGCCACGCTGATGACGGGCTGGATGCCCTCCAGCATGTAGTAGGCGTTGAGTTTTTTCACTGCACCTTCCAGCTGGCGGATGTTGTTCTTCAGGTGGTTGGCGATGAACTCCGCCACATCTTCGGGCAGGTCAAGGTGGAGCAGCTCGGCCTTGCGCTTGACGATGGCCACGCGGGTCTCGAAATCCGGCGGCTGGACATCGGCGGTCAGGCCCCACTCAAAGCGGGTGCGCAGGCGCTCTTCCAGGCTCTTGATCTCCTTGGCCGGGCGGTCGGATGCGATGACGATCTGCTTGTGGGCGTCGTGCAGGGAGTTGAAGGTGTGGAAGAACTCTTCCTGGGTGGACTCCTTGCCCGCAATGAACTGGATATCGTCTACCAGCAGCAGGTCGGCCACGCGGTACTTCATCCGGAAGTCCTCGGTGCTGCCCGCGCGGATGGCGGCGATCAGCTCGTTGGTGAACTGCTCACAGGTCACGTACATGATGACGAAATCGGGGTGGGTGCGCTTGATCTCGGTCTGGATGGCCGTCAGCAGATGGGTCTTGCCCAGACCGGAGCCGCCGTAGATGAACAGCGGGTTGTAGGCGCCGGAAGGGTTGGCCGCGACCGCCTGCGCAGCAGCAAACGCAAACTGGTTGGACGGGCCCTTGATGAAGTTTTCGAAGGTGAACTCGTAGTTGCCCTGCGGGGAGGCGGGGTTCGCCTCGTACTGCTGCGCCAGCACGACCTCGTGCGGCGGGGTGCTGGGCACCACGAGGGTGATGTCCACATCAAAGCCCAGCACGGTCTTGAAGGCTTCCTTGAGCAGGCCGAGGTAGCGGTCCGTCACGATCTTGCAGATGAAGTCGTTCCGCACCGAAAGGGTGATGTGGCTTGAGTCCTCGAAGCTGATGGGCTCCAGGCCATCGATATAGAGATTATAGGTCGGCTCGGCCATCTGCGTTTTGCAGTACGCCTGCGCGGCCTCTAAAACGTCCTTGAAAGAATCCATAAAACATCCACTCCATTGAAGTTTTCAACAATGCTGCTGATACCAGGTTAGTATACCACAAAAATCTCCCTACGTCTACATTCTATAATGTAATTTATAATACATAAGAAAAGACGCACCTGCGTCCGTCTGCAAGGCTTGTGTCCAACACCCAAATCAGCCACAAGATATGGTGGAAGAAAAGTTTTCCACGGGGAATGAGTGAAAAAGTTGAAAGATTTTTCACACCCGGTTTTGAAAAAAGTTTGCTGGAAAGCGAAAAAAATGCTTGACAGAAGGGGATAGTGTGCGATATACTGTTGAATTGCAAGCCTGTCCCCATTTTGGGACCAGAATAGACCCCATCACCGGGGACGAGTTTTTACGGAGGATACAACCATGAAGAGAACTTTTCAGCCCAAGAAGCGTCAGCGCAAGGAAGTTCATGGCTTTCTGACCCGCATGAGCACCAAGAACGGCCGCAAGGTCATCAATGCTCGCCGTGCAAAGGGCCGCAAGAGCCTGACCGTCTGATCCAGCTGCGTTGAGCAATGGGTCCGGCGCAGAATTGAACATGCGCACAAAAGGCCGCTGATATCGAATTGGCGGTCTTCTTTTTTATTTTCGCGCGGTTTGACTAAAAAATATTCCGAAGATTTGGCACAAAAAACGTCCGGACAGGCTTTTCATGTCGGCGTTTTTTTGCTATACTGATTTTGAACTTTGCCTTTTGGGCAGAGTACCTGATTTTACCAGAAAAGGAGGCGCCGAAGGAGTGCGCTATCGTCCCATCCGCCGCAACAGCGAATATGGCCGCGTGTATGCCCGCGGCAAGTCCTATGTGAACCCGGCGCTGGTGCTGTACGTCCTCAAGACTCGCGGCAAAAAGACCCGCGTGGGCCTGACGGCCACCAAAAAGATCGGCCATGCCGTGCAGCGCAACCGTGCCCGCCGCGTGATGAAGGCGGCCATCGACGAGCATCTGGACTACAACATCGGCGGCTACGACCTCGTGTTTGTGGCGCGGGGCATCACCCCGCACCTCAAGAGCTGGCAGCTCAGCGAAGTGGTGGCCAAACTCTTTGCACAGGCCGGTCTGCCGGACAAGGCCAAACAGCCGGGAGCCCGGCCACCGGCCACGGTTCCGCCGGCTCAGAAGCCGGCCCCGCAGGAATGAGCCTTTCGCAGGGATGCCGGAACGCGCTCTGCGCGCCCATCCGATTCTACCAGCGCTTCATCAGCCCCGGCCTTGGGCGCAGCTGCCGCTTTTCGCCTTCGTGCAGCCAGTACACGCTGGAGGCCATCCAGACCCATGGCTGCCTGAAAGGGCTGCTGCTGGGCGCGGCCCGCATCGCCCGGTGCAATCCGCTGGGCCGCTGGGGGTATGACCCCGTCCCCCCGAAGGGAAGGTGGGTCAGCCCGGAGCGGAAGCTCTCGGCCGCACGGCTCTTCCGGGCCAGACGGAGCCATCGCTCCTGAAAAATCAGCTTCTTGTGACGCACCGAACTGTGGGCGGTGTGTCCTTCTCATAAAAAATTTATCGTCCCGCGCCACAGGCGGGGCAGAATGGACGAAGATATGAATCCTTTATACATCCTCGGCTGGCCTCTCGGCTATGTAATGGAGTGGATCTACAAGCTGATCCCGAACTATGGCTGGGACATCATCCTGTTCACCCTGCTGATCACGCTCGTCAAGATCCCGCTGCAGATCAACCAGCAGAAGAGCATGGCCCGGATGTCCGCCTACCAGCCTCTGGTCGCCGACATCCAGAAGAAGTACCGCGACAAGCCCGACAAGCAGCAGGAAGAGCTGATGAAGCTGCAGGAGCAGGGCTACAAGCCCACCGCAGGCTGTATGCCCATGCTGGTCAACTTCCTGGTCATGTTCGGCGTCATCGAGGTCGTGTACCGCCCGCTGCAGCGCATCTTCCACATCGGTGCCGATGCTCTGACCGCTGCCGGTGAGGCCCTGACGACCCTTGGCATCAGCTTCACCACCGTGACCCGCGACACCAACATCATCGCGCAGGTCATTGCGGGCGAGAGCACTGTCACCAGCTGCTTCACCCCGGACCAGGTCAGCACCATGACCGAGTTCGGCCAGCACATGGATTTCTTCGGCATCGACCTGACCCGTGTGCCTCAGTACAGCCTGGCCGCAGAGAACCTGCCCCTGCTGATCTTCCCCGTCCTGGCCATCGTGACCATGTTCATCTCCACCCACATCAGCATGAAGGCCTCCGGCCAGCAGATGCAGGGCAGCATGAAGCTGACCATGTATATGATGCCGCTGATGTATCTGTTCTTCTGCTTCACGGTCCCCTGCGCATTCTCCCTGTACTATGTCGTCTCCAACATCCTCATGACTGTGCAGAGCATCATCATGAAGAAGATCTACGACCCCGAAAAGGTGAAGGCTGAAGTTCTGGCGGAGATGGCAGCCCGCAAAAAGGAGCAGAAGCGCGGTGTGAAGAGCACCACCATCAAGGTCACGGACGAGAAGACCGGCGAGACGGTCGAGAAGAACATCTCCGCCAGCGAGATGAACAAGCGCCGCTTGGAGTATGCCCGCCAGCTGGACGCAGAGCGCTACAAGGACGAGCGCACCGTTCCGCTGAGTGAGCTGAACAAGAAAGAGGAGGAATAACGGTTATGATCCGTACTCAGGAAGCAACCGGCAAGACGGTTGATGAAGCCCGCGCAAAGGCCTGCGCCCTGCTGGGTGTGCAGGCTGAGGATATGAATGTGAGCTACGAAGTGCTGGAAATGCCGCAGAAGACGGGATTCCTGGGCCTGAAACTGACCCCCGCCAAGGTGCGGGTCAGCGTGGAGGAGCCCGATGCACCCAAGGCTCCGGAGGCACCCGCCGCCGCAGAGGCACCGGCAGCGGCTCCCGTAGAGGAGAAGGTGGAAGTGCCCGCCGCACCCGCTGCGGAGGAAGCTGCTCCGGCCGAGGAACCCAAGGCTGAGGAGGCTGCTCCCGCAGAGGAAGCCGAAGAGGTGGAAGTGCCCATCAACATCGAAGAGAACAGCAAGGTCAAGGCCGCTGTGGAATATCTGCAGGAAGTCATCACCCGGATGGGCGTCAATGACGTGACCTTCAGCGCCGTGCAGAAGGGCGAAGCCACCATCATCCGTCTGGATGGCGAGAAGCTGGGTGCCCTCATCGGCCGCCGCGGCGAGACCATGGAGAGCCTGTCCTATCTGGCAAGCCTGGTGGCCAACCGTCTGGAAGGCGATTACATCAAGCTGGGTCTGGATGTGGCCGGTTACCGCGACAAGCGCGAGAGCGATCTGACCGCTCTGGCGCAGCGCATCGGTGCCAAGGTCCGCAAGACCGGCCGCAGCTTTGCCATGGAGCCGATGAACCCCTACGAGCGCCGCATCATCCACTCTGCCATCGGCAAGATGGAGGGTGTCCGCAGCGAGAGCAAGGGCGAAGGCCGTGACCGCCGTGTGGTCATCTACTCCACGGCACCCGATGCCCAGACCGACAACACCTACGGCGAGCGCCGCCCGCGCGGCAACGGCCGCCGGAACGGTGGAAACCGGAATGGCGGCTATCGCGGGAACCGGAACGGTGACCGCAATGGCAGCAATCGCGGCGGCTACCGCAGCGGACCCCGCCCGGCAGGCAGCCGCGGTGGCCGCGGCTCCAGTGTGCCGGAGCGCACCTATGCGCCCCGCGACGCGGAGGATGCAGCACCCGTAGCACCCAAGCGCACCGAGCGCGTGGACGACTTCGCCGATTTCAGCTTCGGCAAGATCGAGATCTGATCGCTGAGTTTTGAACCATGCTGCCCCTTTCTGGTGGAAAACTGCCGGGGAGGGGCAGCTTTTGTTTTGCACCCAGGCCGCCTGCGAAGAAAAACTTCCCTTTTTCGTCGGTTCGTGGTACAATAAATTTTGATTCAAACCAGCGGGAGGGGACACAGATGCAGGATTCGACCATTGCAGCCATTGCAACAGCACCGGGGGCGGGCGGCATTGCCGTAGTGCGCCTTTCGGGGCCGGAGAGCTACGCCGTGGCGGCGCGGGTGTTCCGCCCCGCGAACCCGGACCGGACCGTGGCCGGGGCCAAGGGCTACACTGCCCTGTTCGGAACATTTCTGGAAGGGGAGGACGCCTTCGATGAGGGGGTCGCCCTCTTTTTCCGGGCACCCCACAGCTACACCGGCGAGGACGTGGTGGAGCTGAGCTGCCACGGCGGCAGCGCTGTGGCCCGGCGGCTGGTGGAAAGCTGCATCGAGGCCGGGGCTGCGCCTGCCGCGCCGGGTGAGTACACCCGCCGCGCCTTTCTGAACGGCAAGCTCAGCCTGACCCAGGCCGAGGCCGTCATGGATCTGGTGTCTGCGGATGGCAGACAGGGCGCCGCGCTGGCCAATGCTTCGCTGGGCGGGGCGCTGGCCAGAAAGATCGCCGCCGAAAAAGAGGCCCTGACCAGCTTACAGGCCCATCTGGCCGCGTGGGTGGATTTCCCGGAGGAAGATGTGCCGGAGCTGGACGAGACCCATCTGCAAGCCGTGCTGGGCAGCGTGAAGGACGAGCTGGATGTCCTCATCCGGAACTACGATGCAGGGGCCGTTCTGCGCGAAGGCGTGGACTGCGCCATCGTGGGCCGACCCAATGCGGGAAAATCCACCCTGCTGAACCTGCTGGCCGGGTTCGACCGGGCCATCGTGACCCCGGTGGCGGGCACGACCCGCGACGTGGTGGAACAGGCCGTCCGGCTGGGCGACATCCGGCTGAACCTCTTCGACACCGCCGGACTGCGGGATACCGAAGACGTCATCGAGGCCGAGGGCATCCGCCGCAGCTGGAAGAAGCTGGACGAGGCTGGGCTGGTGCTGGCCGTCTTCGACGGCTCGGAGCCGCTGACGCGGGAGGACCTTGCGCTGGCCCGGAAGTGTGCGGGCCGCCCGGCCATTGCCCTCATCAACAAGGAGGACAAGCCGACCCGGTTCGACGCGGAGGTCATCGCGCTCGATTTCGCGATGGTGCTGCCGGTCTGCTGCCAGGAGGAGGGGGCACGGAAGCTCATCGCCTCGGCGGTGGCGCGGCTGCTGGGCACGAACCAGATCGACCCCCACGCTGCCAGCCTTTCGGGGCAGCGGCAGCTTGCCGCCGCCACCCGTGCGCGGGAAGCGGTCGCCGGTGCGCTGGAGGCCGCAGCGGGCGGGTTCGGGCTGGATGCCGTATCGGTCTGCGTGGACGATGCACTGGATGCCCTGTGTGACCTGACCGGCGAAAATGCGTCGGAAGCGGTCATCAACGAAGTATTTGAACGATTTTGTGTGGGAAAGTAAAAATGAACCATTTAGGAGATTATGACGTCATTGTGATCGGCGCAGGCCATGCGGGCATTGAAGCGGCCCATGCGGCTGCAACGCTGGGCGCGAAGACGGCGGTGTTCACCATGAGCCTGGATGCCATCGGCAATATGCCCTGCAACCCCAGCATTGGCGGGACCGCAAAAGGGACGCTGGTACGTGAATTGGATGCTCTCGGCGGCGTGATGGGCCTGGCGGCGGACGCCACCTATCTGCAGAGCCGGATGCTGAACAAGGGCAAGGGCCCGGCGGTCCATGCGCTGCGCGTCCAGACCGACCGCAAGCGCTACCACGAATATATGAAACATGCGCTGGAATTGACGCCGGGTCTGGCCATCCATCAGGCGGAGGTCGTCTCCATCGAGGTGGAGGACGGCCATGTGAAGGGGGTTGTGACCCAGCTGAACGGCGAGTATGGGGCCAAATGTGTGGTCATCGCCACGGGCACCAACCTCGGCGGCAAGATCTTTGTGGGCGATGCGTGGTATGCCTCCGGCCCGGACGGAATGCACGCCGCCAATGCCCTGACCGAGAGCCTGAAGGCGGCGGGCCTGCCGCTGCGCCGGTTCAAGACCGGCACCCCGGCCCGTGTCCACCGGCGCAGCATTGATTTCTCTCAGCTGGAATGCCAGCCCGGCGACCCGGACCATGAGCTGCAACCCTTCAGCTTCCTGACCGATGCGCCCATGCACAACAAGGTGGAATGCTGGATCGCCTACACCAACCCGGAGACGCACCGGATCATTCTGGACAACATCCAGCGCAGCCCGCTCTACGGCGGCATGATCGAGGGCGTCGGCCCGCGCTACTGCCCCTCCATCGAGGATAAGGTCGTCCGCTTTGCAGGGAAGGACCGCCACCCCATCTTTGTGGAGCCCTGCGGCGAGAACACCGAGGAGATGTATTTACAGGGTGCTTCCAGCAGCCTGCCGGAAGATGTGCAGAACGCCTTCTACCGGAGCATCAAAGGGTTTGAGAACATCGAGATCATGCGTCCGGCCTACGCCATCGAATACGACTGTGTGGACCCGACCAGTCTGGAAGCAACGCTGGAGAGCAAGAACGTTCGCGGTCTGTACGGTGCGGGGCAGTTCAATGGCACCTCCGGCTACGAGGAAGCGGCTGCGCAGGGGCTGCTGGCCGGCCTGAACGCCGCCCGCAATGCACTGGGCAAAGAACAGCTCATTCTGCCGCGTCATACGAGCTACCTCGGTACGCTGGTGGATGACCTTGTGACCAAGGGTGTCATGGACCCTTACCGCATGATGACCAGCCGCAGCGAATACCGGCTGACCCTGCGGCAGGACAATGCTGACCAGCGCCTGACCCCCATCGGCCGGGACTATGGGTTGGTGCAGGATGACCGCTGGGCCAGATACCAGCACACACAGGCCATTCTGGACGCAGAGCGCCGCCGCCTGCACGAAACGCATCTGCGCACCGCCGACCTGCGGGCCGCGATGGAAGCGGCGGGTCTGGCCCCGGCAGCGGAGGGCGGCATCGCCGAAGAGCTGCTGCGCCGCCCTGAGATCTCCTATCCGCTCCTCGCGGGCGTCATCGGCTGGGGGGAGGAGATTACCCCCATGCTGGCCGAGCGGCTGGAGACGGAGATCAAGTATGCGGGCTACATTGCCCGGCAGGATCGGATGATCCGCGACGTGGCCCGCCATGAAAAGACGCTCATCCCGGAGGGTTTCGCCTATGAGGCCCTGACCGGTCTGACGCTGGAAGCCCGCGAGAAGCTGGCGCGCATCCGCCCGAAGAATCTGGGGCAGGCGGGGCGCATCCCCGGCGTGTCGCCCTCGGATGTGGCGCAGCTCAGCATCGCGCTGGCCGCAGGCCCCCGGAACGATTGAGAGAGAATGCCAAGGCCTCTTCTCCTAAAAGGAGAGGCCACCATGCGCCGACCTACGTAAAGCTCGCCGGGGAATGACCCGTCCGAACACGCGAAACACCTGAAACGAAAAGGAACAAACGATGATCGACAAAAACAGACTGGAAGAAAAGTGTTCCACGTGGAACATTGCGCTGACCGGGACCCAGCTGGACCAGCTGGACGCCTTTGCAGAGATTTTGGTGGAGTATAACCAGAAGGTCAACCTGACCGCCATCACCGACCCGGAGGGCATCGAGGACAAGCACTTCCTCGACAGCCTGCTCTTTGCCGCGCAGCCGGAAGTGGCAGGGAAGATGGTGGACGTCGGCGCAGGGGCAGGCTTCCCCGGCATCGTGACCAAGATCTACAAACCGGAACTGGAACTGACCCTGATGGAGCCGACCGGCAAGCGGGTGGAGTTTTTGAAATATGCCTGCGGCCAGCTGGGCCTGACCGGGGTGGAGTTCGCCAAGGAACGCGCTGAGGAAGCAGCCCGCAAGAGCTGGCGGGAACAGTTCGACCTCGCTTCGGCCCGCGCGGTGGCGGCTCTGCCGATGCTGGCCGAATACTGCCTGCCGCTGGTCAAGGTCGGCGGCAGCTTTCTGGCAATGAAGGGCGCTTCCGGTGAGGAGGAACTCGCGGCAGCCCGCGGCGCCATCCGGAAGCTGGGCGGCGCGTATCAGGAGACCCGCACCCTGCATCTGCCCGGCGGCGACACCCGCACCCTCATCCTCTGCAAAAAGATTTCGCAAACTCCGACAGCGTACCCCAGAAATGGTGGAAAAATCGCAAAATCGCCGCTGAAATAACGAAATATCGAAATAAAATTGAAGCACCCTGCCGAACGAAACTTCTGGCAGGGTGTTTTGTTTTCTGGTACACTGGGGATGGAACGAGGCTTGTTTTCCACCTTTTCCTGAGAAATTGTTGAAAACAAGCGCATACTTTGGTGAAAGGGGCATTCTTATGTTTGAACGTAGAAGATCCGCTGGAAAGATCGTACAGCTCCCGGTGGAAGACATCCATCCTTCGCCGTATCAGGCGCGCACGACCTTCGATGAGCAGGAGCTTGCGGGGCTGGCCCAGAGCATCCGGGAAAACGGTCTGTTGCAGCCCATCACGGTGCGGAAGACCGACAGCGGCTATGAGCTGGTCGCGGGGGAGCGGCGGCTCCGCGCCTGCAAGCTGGCGAAGATGGGGACCATCCCATCCATCGTCTGCAACTTCACCGACCAGCGCACCGCCGCGCTTGGCCTGCTCGAAAATTTGCAGCGGGCAGACCTGAACCCATTTGAGCAGGCGCAGGGCCTGCGGGACGTGATGGTTTTGTGGGACTGCACGCAGGCCGAAGCAGCCAAACGGCTGGGGATGGCACAGCCGACTCTGGCAAACAAACTCCGCCTTTTGCAGCTGACAGGGGACCAGAGGCAGTTCATTCTGGACAACGGCCTGACCGAGCGCCACGCGCGGGCAGTCCTCCGCCTGCCGGAGAACCGCCGCAGCGAAGCCCTCATTATGATCGCCAAGCGGAAGATGAACGCCCGCGCGACCGACCTTTACATCGACCAGCTGCTGAACGAGACGTCGCAGGGCAAGCACCGCATCTCGATGGTCAAGGATGTGCGCATCTTTGTGAACACCATCGACCACGCCATCCGCCTGATGACCGACAACGGTGTGCCCGCCACCGCCCACCGTGAGGAGCGGGACGGCTACATTGAGTACACCGTCCGCATCCCCACTGCTGCGGCCCAGAAATAGGGGAGGGAGGGAATGTTCCATGTGGAACATCCGGAGCCGAAAAAAACAACAGCAAAAACGCGCCGGGAAGCGAAGGAATTTGAAAAAATCGAACGGAGGAAGCAAAATCTGCGAATGCGGGGCCGTTTTCGCGTAAAATTATAAAGAATCGGGTTCAAAAAGCCGCGCTGATGTGCTATACTAAAGAACAAAGGGGTCCGCAGACGGGAAAACGGCGGCCCGACCTCGAATGTTCCATGTGGAACAAAAAGTTTTCCTGAGAGGAAGAAAACGCGCGTGGCAAAAATAGTTGCAGTTGCAAACCAAAAAGGCGGCGTGGGCAAAACGACCACGGCCGTCAATCTGTCGTCCTGTGTTGCGGCGCTGGGCAAAAAGGTGCTCATCGTGGATCTGGACCCGCAGGGCAACACCACCACCGGCTACGGCATCCCCAAGCGGAGCGTCGAGCTGGGGACGTATGAGATGCTCATCGGCGAGGCGAGCGCCCGGCAGGCCATCCGGAACACCGAGTTCCGCACTGACGTCATCGGCTCCAACACCCGGCTGGCGGGCGCGAGCCTGGAAATGATCGATCTGCCCGGCCGCGAGAGCCGCTTGCGCAAGGCGCTGGCCGAGGTGCAGAAGGACTATGACTTCATCTTCATCGACTGCCCGCCCAGCCTGGACCTGCTGACGCTGAACGGTCTGTGCGCCTGCGACAGTGTGCTGATCCCGATCCAGTGCGAGTATTATGCGCTGGAAGGTCTGTCTGAGCTTATCAGCACCCTGAAGACCATCCGCAAGAAGTACAACCCCTATCTGGACATTGAGGGCGTGGTCTTCACGATGTTCTCCGGCCGCCTGAACCTGACCATGCAGGTCGTGGAGCAGGTCAAAAAGTACTTCGGGGCCAAGGTCTACAAGACCACCATCCCACGCACCATCCGCATTTCGGAGGCACCCAGCTACGGCCAGCCCATCAATTTCTATGAGCCGAAGGGCAAGGGCAGCGAGGCCTACATGGACCTCGCCATTGAGTTCGTGAAGAACAACCGCCCGCACGAGCCTGCCAAACGGCGCGGCAAGGGCAGCAGTGCACCCGCCGAACCGAAAAATGCGCTGGAAGAAGTAAAGCAGGGGGAAGTATAAGGAGATGGCAAAGAAAAGAGGGGGCCTCGGCCGAGGGCTGGAAAGTCTGTTCGAGGACGTTTCGCCCAGCTTTGAGCCCGACAATGCAAAGATCGAGACCCTGCCGCTGCGGGAGATCGAGCCTGACCCCGACCAGCCCCGCAAGACCTTTGATGACGAGACACTGGCCGAGCTGGCCTCCAGCATCGCCGAGCATGGCCTCATCCAGCCCATCGCGGTGCGGCCCAAGGTATCCGGCGGTTACCTCATCGTGGCGGGCGAGCGCCGCTGGCGGGCCTGCCGGATGGCGGGCCTGACCGAAGCACCGGTCGTCGTGAAGGACGTCACCGACGAGCAGGCCATGGAGATCGCGCTGGTGGAGAACCTGCAGCGCGAAGACCTGGACCCGGTGGAAGAGGCCATGGGCATCCGTGAGCTGATGACCCGCTGCGACCTGACCCAGGAGCAGGCCGCCCGGAAGCTGGGCAAGAGCCGCAGTGCGCTGGCCAACAGCCTGCGCCTGCTGAACCTGCCGGAAAACGTGCTGGAGCTGCTCAAGAGCGGTTTCATCAACACCGGCCACGCCAAGGTCATCCTGGGCCTGCCCACGCCGGAACTGCAGGAGCAGGCCGCGCAGATGATCGCCGACCATGAACTGAACGTCCGGCAGGCTGAAGTGCTCTGCAAAAAGCTGGCACGGCCCGCCAAAGGCCCCGCCGAACCGGCCCCCATCGACACGTTGCCGGTGGAGGTGGAGGAGAGCCTGAAAGAGGTGCTGGGCAGCGAAGTCAACGTCGCATACCATGGCGGCAAGGGCAGGCTGACGGTGCATTTCTATTCGGACGAACAGCTCCGGGCCTTTGCAAATCTGCTGGGCCAGTATCAACAATCATGCGATTGAGGGCGGGCTCCCGCCTTTGAACGGCACGGGGACGATGCGCCCCCGCGCGAATGAAATAGAGTAAGGAGAGTAAATCATGCTTGATATCAAATTTGTCCGTGAAAACCCGGACGCGGTCAAGGAAAACATCAAGAAGAAGTTCCAGGACGCCAAGCTCCCCCTCGTGGACGAGGTCGTTGAGAAGGACGCCAAGTACCGTGAGTGCCTGAAGGAGGTCGAATCCCTCAAGGCTGCCCGCAACAAGCTGAGCAAGGCCAACGGCCCGCTGTTCGGCCAGCTGAAGAAGTGCACCGACGAGGCACAGAAGGCTGAGCTGCAAAAGCAGATCGATGCCAACAACGCCGCCGTCAAGGCCGACGCAGACAAGATGGCAGAGCTGGAAGCCGAGGAGGCAACGCTCGCAGCCCGCATCCAGGAGATCATGTACTCCATCCCCCAGATGATCGACCCCAGTGTGCCCATCGGCCCCGATGACACCTACAACGTCGAGGCACAGCGCTTCGGTGAGCCCGTCGTGCCCGATTTCCCCATCCCGTACCACACCGAGATCATGGAGAGCTTCGACGGCATTGATATGGACGCTGCAGGCCGCGTGGCTGGCAATGGCTTCTACTATCTGCTGGGCAATATCGCCCGCCTGCACGAGGCCGTTCTGGCCTATGCGCGTGACTTCATGATCGACAAGGGCTTCACCTATGTCATCCCGCCCTTCATGATGCACGGCAACGTGGTGCAGGGCGTGATGTCCTTCCCGGAGATGGACGCCATGATGTACAAGATCGAGGGTGAGGACCTGTACCTGATCGGCACCAGCGAGCACACCATGATCGGCCGCTTCATCGACCAGACCCTCGACGAGGCAACGCTGCCCCTGACCCTGACCTCTTACAGCCCCTGCTTCCGCAAGGAGAAGGGCGCCCACGGCATCGAGGAGCGCGGCATCTACCGCATCCACCAGTTCGAGAAGCAGGAGATGATCGTCGTCTGCCGCCCCGAAGAGAGCGCCGACTGGTATGAGAAGCTGTGGAAGAACTCTGTGGAGCTGTTCCGCAACATGGAGATCCCCGTCCGTCAACTGAACTGCTGCTCCGGCGACCTGGCAGACCTGAAGGTCAAGAGCTGCGATATCGAGGCCTGGAGTCCCCGCCAGCAGAAGTACTTCGAGGTCTGTTCCTGCTCCAACCTGGGCGATGCACAGGCCCGCCGCCTGCACATCCGCGTCAAGGGCAAGGACGGCAAGACCTATCTGGCCCACACTCTGAACAATACCTGCGTGGCACCTCCGCGTATGCTGATCGCCTTCCTGGAGAACCACCTGCAGGCCGACGGCTCGGTCACCATCCCCAAGGTCCTGCAGCCCTACATGGGTGGCCTGGAGGTCATGGTCCCGACCCACAAGAAGGGCTGAGAGCTGACCACGCGGCTTTCCACAACAATGCAATAAGATGTTGAAAACACCCCGCTTTACCGTTTGCTGACGCAGACGATCGAGCGGGGTGTTTGCTGTTGATGGGGGAAGATTTCTTCACGGCAGTCTCGCCTCGTAGACATTCCTAGTACGCCAGGACCCGCGGGCTAAGCAACAGCCTACAGTGATGATTGCTTACGGTGCTTCGCACCGCCGCCCTGTTCGATTCCCATGCGGGCAAAAAATAAAAGCGTTCAAGCCTTTGCTTGAACGCTTTTATGACCCGTACGGGAATCGAACCCATGTTACAGCCGTGAAAGGGCCGTGTCTTAACCGCTTGACCAACGGGCCTTATAAATACAGAGCTTCGCTAAAACCTCCGACATTCATCATCCACTATTGCGGACGACCGTCCCCCTTATCTTAGCGAAACTCTGTAACTTGGTAGCGGCAACTGGATTTGAACCGGTGACACTTCGGGTATGAACCGAATGCTCTAGCCAACTGAGCTATGCCGCCATATTTTGTTTGCGCACTTGAACGGTGCTTTATTATTATATCCAGAACGCGCCTGTTTGTCAACAATTATTTCTAAAAAAATCAAATTTTTTTTCAGATCTCCGGCACAGCCCGAAAAAACGAGCGGCTGCACTGCCGCAGCCGCTCGAACATGGGGCGTTTTCCGTGCCGTCACTCCCGGTACTTTTCCATCATCTCTTTGAACAGGATGGCCGGGGACGGCGGAGTGTAGGTGATGGCGTTGGCACCGGCGGCGATGGTGGCCGAGATGCTCTCGCCGGTCTTGCCGCCGCTGGCGATGATGGGGACATCCGGAAACGCATCGCGGATCTTCTTCACGATGCGGGGCGTGTCGGTGCTGCAAGCCACATTCAGGATGGACGCGCCGGATTCGAGGCGGGCACGGATGTCGGTGTCCGCTTTGGTCACGGTGATGATGACCGGGATGTCCACCACCCGCGAGACCGCCAGCAGATTCAGGTCTGAAACGGGAGAGTTGAGCACGACACCCATGGCACCCTGGCTCTCGACGTCGCGGGCCAGGTTCAGGGTGCGCACACCGTGGGTGGTGCCGCCGCCCACGCCGCAGAACACCGGGATGTAAGAGGCCTTGATGATGGCGTCACTGATGGCCTGTTGAGGCGTGAACGGATAGACGGCGAAGACGGCGTCGGCATCGCAGTTGCGGATGATGGCGAGGTCGGTGGTGAAGACGAAGCTCTTCAGCCGCCGTCCGTTGATGACGATGCCGCTGGCCTGATAGACCTCCTGCGGCATTTTCAGGATGTTGTGGCGCAGGCGGCTCTCGACGTTGGGGGATGCTTTCTTTTCAGCTGCCATAGGGGGATACCTCCAGATGATTCCGATTTGATTCAAATTTGAATCAAATTATAAGAAAGAAGGCCCCGGAATGCAATGAACTGCCCGTAAACTTTATGAAAACAAAGATCACCCTCTCCGGGCAAATTCCAGAATGTCCATCGGCACGGCGGCCAGCGCATCGGCACCGGCTGCAGTAAGCTCCGCTTCGCCCCGGAAGCCCCAGAGCGCGCCCATGGCGGGCAGACCGGCGTTGTGGCCGGTCAGGATATCCACATCGCTGTCGCCCACGAAAAGGGTGCTGGCGGCCTCTGCACCGAGGTCCTGCATCAGGGCATAGACGCCGGTGGGGTCAGGCTTGGTGGGCACATTCGGGCGGCTGCCCCGGACAAGCTCGAACCGACCGGTGCCAAAGTAGTGCGCGATGATCTTCCCGCAGAGCGGGTCTGCCTTGTTGGAAAAGACGGCGGTCTGGATGCCTTCGGCCTTCAGGGCGTCCAGAAGCTCCGAGATGCCGGGATAGGGAGCCGTCTTGTCTTCCTTGTGGGCATCGTACCGGGCCGTGAACTCGGCCAGCGTCGCGGCCAGCCGTTCGGGTGACCGGGCATCGGCGGGCGAAAAGCGCTCCACCAGCTTCGGGATGCCGTTTCCTACCATGTGCTTGAACTGCTCCACCGTAAAGGTGGGCCAGCCGTGCTGAGCGCAGACCCAGTTGCCTGCATCGGCCAGGTCGTCGATGGTGTTCAGAAGGGTGCCGTCCAGATCAAAAAGGATCGTTTTTATCATAAGATTCGACTTCTTTCCAAAAATTCAAAACATTTCTGTGCGTCCCGCCACGGGATGCTGCGCACCGTCAGCCGGACAAAACCGGGGAAGGCGACGGTCAGATCGGTGCGGTCTGCATTGACGGCCCAGGGCGACTGCCGGGCCGTCAGACAGATGTCCGGATGGAAGACGCAGATGCTGTGCAGATAGATGCCCCGCTGCCGCCGCAGGGTCAGACGCCCCTCCCGCAGCCAGACCCCTTCCCGCCGGTAGCCCATCGCGCCGCCCGCCAGCCCCGCCGCAAAGAAAAGGGTGGGGAACAGCAGGGTCACGGTCAGGCCGGGCAGGGTGGAGCGGGAGATGAGGGTGAGCAGGGCGCAGAGGACAAAGGGTGCTCCGGCGGGAGCAAAAAAGATGAGACTGCGCTGTTCTGTCCGGGCCAGAAGGTCCGGCGGCATCCGAAATTCGGGCAGAAGCTCCCGGAAGAGCGCTTCCTCCCCGGAACGGTAAACGAAGAGCGGCAGCTCCGGGGAGCAGCTGCCCGCCGTCACGAAGACCGGCCAGCACCGCATCAGCCGGGCAAAGGGGGAAAGGCGGACGTCGGCAAAGCTGATCTGGTCGCTCTTCACCCGGCACTCGAACCGGTCCAGCCAGCCGCCGCGGCTGCCGATCTGGGTGCTGGTGTGCCAGACCTCGTAGTGCACCGTCTGCACAAAGCTGCGCAGCAGGCTCAGCCCCAGCAGAAAGCCGGAGAAGGCCAGCAGCCAGGCCGCACCGGCGGGCAGCCACCGCGCCGCCAGCCCGGCCAGAAAGTTGATCTGTGCAAAGGCCAGCTCATAGCGGTCCGGGCCCTGCTGCGTCTGCCGGATGGCCAGCAGAAAGAGCGCCAGCGTGGAAAGGCTGTTGGCCCCCAGCAGCCCCAGCGCCGCCCGCTCGCCGCCTTTGGGCCGGTGCAGACTGGGGGCCTCGATGGGGAGCAGCTGGTCGGCCAGATGCTGCGCATCGGCCCGGCGGAGGCAGAGGGTCAGGGTGCGCTGTTTCGGTTCGCCCACAGGGTAGAGCGTCACCCGGCTGGCCCCGGCCAGCCGGTAATAAAACGGCCGCTCGATGGTCAGGGCTGCCAGCGAAGCGCCCCGCACCGTCCGGTCGAACCGGAACAGGAGCTTCCAGTGGAGGCAGAAGGTGCCGCTTTCATCCAAAGACCAGCTGCTCGCGTGGAGGATGACCCAGCTCAGCGCACAGACCAGCAGAAAGAGGATGAGATCCTGCCGGAGCGCTGCCCGCAGCGCCGCCCAGTTGCGCTCAAACAGCACGCGGAGGAGCGGCACCAGATAGAGCACCAGCGTTTTGCGGAGGACCCGCAGGGCGGCAAAGGGGTGCAGACGATGTTCGGTCATGGGGCATCCTCCGCAAGGGCACAGGCCAGCGCCGCCGCCTGTGCTGCGGGCACGGCAGGCACCAGCACCCGTGCGCCGGGAGCCGAGATGACCAGCACCGTGGCTCCGGCCAGCCGCAGCAGCGGCGAGCGGAACTGCTGGACGCCGGTCACGGCCCGGCGGGGCACCACCCGCCGCACCGGAAAGGTGATGCCGGCATAGATGGTCAGGGTGTGTTCCCCCAGCACGGCAGCATAGCTGCAGGCCCGCGCCCGCAGCAGGGCCGTGAGCATGGCCCAGAGCAGGCAGAAGACTGCCCCGGCGGGGATGCTCTGCCAGAAGGCGAACGGCGCAAGGAGCAGCCCAGCGGCCGCCGCCCAAGTGCAGAGTACTGCCCGGCCCATGGGCGGGATGACCAGCGCCGTGCGGCGCAGCTCCCGCTCGGTCATTTGCCGCTGAGCCCCCACGCCTCGGTCAGCAGGTGGAGGGTGTCATCCTGTGTCAGGAGCAGGATGCGGTCCCACGGCAGCAGGGTGGTGTTGCCGTGGGGGATGATGAGCTCGGTGTCGCGGGTGATGCTGACCAGGATGGCATCGCCGGGGATGGGGATGTCCATGATGGCCTTGCCCGCGTAGAGGAAGTTCTCCGGCAGCAGGATCTCGTTCAGGCTGGCCGTGCCGCCGCCCAGCGAGAGCAGCTGGCGGATGGTGTCGGTCTCGATCTCCCGCTCCAGGATGTGGCTCAGGTTGTCGGTGCCGCAGACCACGGTGTCCACGCCGAGGGTGTGGAGCAGTTCCCGGTTCTTGGGGTTGGAGGCACGGGCCACGGTGCGGCCGACGCCGAACTCCCGCTTCGCGATCTGGCAGGCGATGAGGTTGTCCTCATCCGAGCCGGTCACGGCCACAAAGGCGTCGCAGCTGGCCGCGTCGGCGTTGCGCAGGGTATCCATATTGATGGAATCGCCGCAGATGACCGGGATGTCCAGCTGGTCGGCCAGCATCCGGCACTGCGCTTCCACCGGTTCGATGATGACAACGGAATGGTGGTTGGCCAGCAGGCTCTGGGCCAGATACCGCCCCACGCGCCCGCCGCCGGCAATACAAACTTTCATACAAAACCTCGATATTACTTAAAGTTTATCTTTTTGCCGCCGCAAAGCGGCCGGAGAGGCCTTACTTTGCCAGTGCCCGGAACACGGCCTGTTCTGTGAGGATGGTGGGGCAGATGGTCTCCAGCCCATAGACCTTGTGGTAGAGCACTTGCAGATGCGGGTCCGAGACGCGGCAGATGACCTTTTCGCGCTGGAAGATGCTTTTGGCGATCTGTGCCGCCATCAGGTTCACCGAGTCGTCCTCGCTGACGGCAGCCACGGCGTCGCAATTCTCGATGCCGCCCTGCTTGAGGACGTCGGGGTCGGTGGGGTCGCCCACCAGAGCCGTGCCGCCAAAGTTGTAATCGTCGAAGCTGTCCAGCCGCTTGAGCTGCTCGGAGTCCTTCTCGATCAGGGAGATGTCGTGGCCGATGTGTTCCAGGTCGCGCACCAGGGCGGCACCCACCTGGTCGCAGCCGATGACAAGAATGTTCATGGATGATACCTCGCTGTTTTCAGAACGCAGAAGATCCTGCGTCAAAATGGTCCTACAAAGGGGGAATGGAGCTGCCCCCAGTATAGCATATTTCCCGGCACAGATAAATAGAGAAGCTGTCACCGGGGCGGAACTGTAAAAATTTGAAAATTTCCGTGCGGAAGACCGCATAGTATGGTATACTGAGCGGAGAGTCCGAAATCGACAAACGATCAGCGCATCGTTTTGCGCTGCACAGGAGGAACCAAATGTTTTTTGAAATATTGAAAGCCATCCTGATGGGCATCGTGGAGGGCATCACCGAGTGGCTGCCCATCTCGTCCACCGGCCATATGATCCTGGTGGAACAGCTCATCCATTTCAACGCCAGCGAAGAGTTCATGTCCATGTTCCGCGTGGTCATCCAGCTGGGTGCCATCCTTGCGGTGGTGGTGCTGTTCTGGAACAAGCTCTGGCCCTTCGGCATCCGGCACGGCCGGGTGGCGTCCAAGCCGGAAGTCTGGCAGCTCTGGTTCAAGGTGGTGGCTGCCACCCTGCCCGTGCTGGTCATCAGCCCGCTGGACGACTGGTTCGAGGCGCACTTCTACAATTACATCACCGTGGCCGCCATGCTGATCCTGTACGGCGTCCTCTTCATCGTGGTGGAGAACCGCCGCACCGCGCCCCATGTGGCTAAGCTGGAACAGATCACCTACCGGGAAGCCTTCCTCATCGGCGTGTGGCAGATGCTGGCCATCATCCCCGGCACCTCCCGCTCCGGTGCCACCATCGTGGGCGGCCTGCTGCTGGGCCTCTCCCGCGCCTGCGTGGCCGAGTTCACCTTCTATCTGGCCATCCCGGTCATGGCAGGTGCCTCGCTGCTGAAGGTGGTCAAGTTCGCCCTTTCCGGCGCAGCCATCACCGGGTCGGAGGTCGCCGTCCTCGTCACGGGCTGCGTCGTGGCTTTCGTGGTCAGCCTGGCGGCGATCCGCTTCCTGATGGATTACGTCAAGCGCCACAACTTCAAGTTCTTCGGCCTGTACCGCATCGTCCTGGGCGTCATCGTCCTGGCCGTTGCTGCGGTCAGCGCCATTGCATAAGAAAACCGGATCGTTTCAGACAAAGGAGGTCTTCTGGTGAGCAGGATGAAAAAATGGGGTCTTCTGGCGGTGCTGCTGCTTTCGCTGTTTGTGTTTACAGCATGCGAGGAATTGCCGCCGGAAATAGATACGACGCATATTCCCTATGCAAACAGCCGGACAGCAGCTGTTTTTAGTGGGCTTCGAAATGGGCGGTTCAAGATTACCTACACGTCGGATATCTGGTGGAAGGTGATTCAAGGAGAACTCTATGCAGACCTGGGTTCCAACCGGGTACAGATCCATGCGGTGAGAAATTCGTATGATTTCTATCAGCGGGAAGAGGGCATGACCTGCTACACACTGGACGTGAATGAAAAGACCTATACCGAGGAAATGTCCAGTGGGGAAGGCATGCTTCATGTGGCTAAGATTCTGACGACCGGCGGAAGCGGAACGGTGACGCTGACACGAGAAATGATTGATGGCTGGTACGAGAACTGTGAGCAGCTCTACGACGGAGATCAGCTGGTCGCGACCTGCATCTTCGATGGAGCGGAGCTAAAGTACATCCGCACAACGCTCATGGAAAACGAGGTCGTTCTCCGCATCGACAGCATGAGTAGCTCGTTCGATTCCGGCGAGATGAACATCGCCGGGTTCCCGGAGCAGTACACCAAGGTCGCAGAACTAAAGCGGGTGAAAGAACTGCAGGAGCGTTATTGAGGCAATAAAGCAATGTCCCCGCAGTGGAAGCAGCAGCTCCATGGCGGGGATCTTTGCTGTGCAGAATTGCACCCATCCACCGGCTGTGCTATACTGAGAACATAAGAGAGACCCCGGCGGCGGGGAAGCGCCGCATGATTCGACCAAAACAAAAGGAGACTGTAATGGAAGCATCGACCGTTTATTTTACGGATTTCCGCTGTCCGGTGGGCACCAGCCTGACGGATAAGCTGCGCCGCCTGTGCCTCGCGGCGGGCATCAAAACCATTGATATGGACGGCAGGTTCGTCGCCATCAAGATGCACTTTGGCGAGTTGGGCAACCTGGCGTTCCTCCGCCCCAACTACGCCAAGGTAGTGGCAGACCTGTGCCGGGAGCAGGGCGGTCTGCCCTTCCTGACCGACTGCAACACGCTGTATCCGGGCAGCCGCAAGAATGCGCTGGAGCATCTGGCCTGTGCGCAGGAGAACGGCTTCTGGCCCATGACCACCGGCTGTCAGATCCTCATCGGCGACGGCCTGCGCGGCACCGATGAAGTCGAGGTGCCGGTGCCCAACGGCGAATACTGCAAGACGGCCAAGATCGGCCGCGCCATCATGGATGCGGACGTCTTCATCAGCCTGACCCACTTCAAGGGCCACGAGTCCACCGGTTTCGGCGGTACCATCAAGAACATCGGCATGGGCTGCGGCTCCCGCGCGGGCAAGATGGAGCAGCACGCTTCCGGCCACCCGGCCGTGCAGGAGAGCCTATGCCGCGGCTGCCACCGCTGCGCCAAGGAGTGCGGCTCCGACGCCATTGTATACAATGAGCAGAACAAGGCTGTCATCGACCAGGACAAGTGCAAGGGCTGCGGCCGCTGCATCGGTGCCTGCAACTTCGATGCCATCTATTCCCAGTGCGACAGCGCCAATGAGATGCTGGACCGCAAGATGGCCGAATACGCCGCCGCAGTCTGCTATGACCGCCCGACCTTCCACATCAGCCTTGTGCAGGACATCAGCCCCAACTGCGACTGCCACGGCGAGAACGATGCGCCCATCCTGCCGGATATCGGCATGTTCGCCTCGTTTGACCCGGTGGCGCTGGACCAGGCCTGCGCAGATGCCTGCCTTGCCGCTGCGCCGCTGCCCAACAGCCAGCTGGGCCAGAACCTTGCAAAGCCGGGCTGGAACTGCTACCACGATAACTTCAAGGACTCCAACCCGAACATCGAGTGGAAGGCAACGCTGGAACAGGCCGAAAAGATCGGCATGGGCACCCGTCGGTACACCCTGAAAAAGGTCTGAGATAACGCAAACGAGCCACGGCGAAACGCCGTGGCTCGTTCTGTTTGCTGGACTTAATATTCGCTGGATGCCGGGACGAGGGCGTCGATGACGTCCTGCAGGGCCTGCCAGTTCTCTTCCGAGCAGTCGGGCAGCTCTTTGGCGTTCAGGCCGGCATCCTCGATGCGGCCGGTCATGCTGGACGTGTCGGTCAGCAGGGCGTTGGCGTCCTCCTTGATGAGGGGCCAGGCGTCTGCAAAGCTGTCCTGCTCATCGGTGGAGAGACTGTCGTACCACTCGGTATAGGCGTCTTCGATGACATCGGTGGTCTGCATGGCCAGATTGCCGTTCTCGGCCCAGCTCAGCAGGGAATCCGCCGCGATGACCGACTTCAGCGAGCAGCCCGAAACGCCGGGGCCCCAGCCCAGGCAGGGCGCAAAGGCGTCCTCTGTGGAGGCGGGGGAGAAGATGGAGTTGTCGCTCTCATCCAGATTCGGGGTCAGCTTGCCGGTGTTGGCCTGTGCCGTGGAAGAAGGGATGCTCTCGCTGGAAGCAGCGGAGCTGGACGACGAAGCGGCCTCGCCGCCGTCGGTTCCGGACGAAGTGCTGCATCCGGCCAGCAGGCAGGCGAGCAGGGCTGCACACACCAGCAGGGAAAGGATACGGTTGCGGATCATAGCGTGTTCCTCCTTTTATCGGTTCCCGGTCAAAGCCGGGGGAGTCTCTGGGTACAGTTCTAGTATACTGTTCCGCTGCGCGGTTGTCAATTGTCGTGTGCAGGACGAATTTCAACCCGTCCTGTGCAAATTGTACAAACTTTGACAGTAATTTTTGCCTTCGGGCAGGATTGACAATTTTTGCGCTGTCTCGTATAATTCATTCGTAAAATAAAATGGGCTGGCCGCTGCGCCATGCCGGAAAGGAGGACAAACAAGTGCAGAAATTCCTGCAAAAGCTCGAAGGAGTCTCGCAGGCGCTTCTGGACCCGCTGTCTTATCTGACGGCGGCGGGCCTGCTGCTGGTGGTGGGGGCACTGCTCACCAGCAGCCCGCTGCGCCAGCTGCTCCCGGTGCTGAACTGGACGCCGATCCGCCTTGTGGGCGGGCTGCTGTACAACAGCATGATGGCGATCATCAACAACCTCAGCATCTTCCTCTGCGTGGGCATCGCCGCTGCGCGCACCCGCACCGAAAAGCAGGAGGCCACACTGCTGGCCCTCATGGCCTATCTCGTCTTCCTGACGGCCAACCACACGACGCTGGAGATCCTGGGCCGCCTGGCCGAGGCCGACGGCCTGACCGGCCTTGCCGCCACGGGTCAGACGAGCATCCTGGGCATCCAGGTCATGGACACGGGCGTGACGGGCGGCATCCTGCTGGGCTTTGCCGCTGCGAAGATCTTTGACAGAACCTGCGAAACGCAGTTCACCGGGCTTGTCACGCAGGTGTATTCGGGTCTGCGGTGGTCGTTCCTGTGCATCACGGCTTTTGCGGCGGCGTTCGGGATGGCGGTCTGCTTTGTCTGGCCGCCCCTGCAGGAGGGCATCCGCGCCATGACGGGCTGGATCGCAGCTTCGGGCCATGCAGGCATTTTTCTGTATGGCTTCCTCGAACGGCTGCTCATCCCCACCGGCCTGCACCATCTCATCTATATGCCGTTCCAGTTCTCGGCGCTGGGCGGTTCCATGACGGTGGGCTCGGTGACCTATACGGGGGCCTATATGGTCACGATGGCGGAATACTCCTACGGCCTGCCCCTGACCGATGACATCGTCTGGATGTACACCGGATTCACCAAAACGTTCGGCTATCTGGGCATCGCGGCGGCGTTCATCCTCACTGCCAAAAAGGAGCGCCGGAAGCGCACGGCTGCGGCCATCCTGCCGCTGGCGGTCACAGCGTCGCTGGCGTCCATCACCGAACCGGTCGATTTCCTGTTCTGCTTCGTCTCGCCCGTGCTGTGGGTGCTCCATGCGGCCCTTGCAGGCGGCTTTATGGTCCTGCTGAATGCGCTGCAGGTCCGGGCGTTCACCTCCAACCTGCTGGGTTCGCTGGTGTTCAACCTGAGTGCCGCCCCGCAGCAGATGCATCGCGTCCCGCTGCTCTACCTGCTGGGCGTTCTGGAGATCTTGACCTATGCGGTGGTCTTTTCGGCCATCATCCGTGTGTTCGACCTGCCCACGCCCGGCCGGGCACCGGAGCGGGAAACAGCCGCGCGGCAGATCGACCCGGAAGGCATCCGGCGGCTCCTGGCGGCGCTGGGCGGGCCGGGGAATATCTGCACGGTGGACAACTGCTTCACCCGGCTGCGCATCACCGTGAAAGATCCCGACCGGCTGGATACGGCGGCGCTGCTGGCAATGCCCCATAAAGGGCTGGTGCAGGACGGCCCCTATTTGCAGCTGGTCTGCGGCTTGCAGGCAGCACAGGTGCGCCGGGCCGTGGACCAGGAGCTGGAACAGTGTGCGGCGGTCTGAGTTGCTTTTTGGAAATGCAAGGGATATAATTGGAATGAACCTCTCCGTCATCGCTGCGCGATGCCACCTCCCCTGATAGGGGAGGCATTGGCAGTCGGATGAAACTTGCTGGATACGCCAGAGGCTCCCCTATTAGGAAAGACTCCCCCGGCCGGGGGAGGTGGCGTGTAAACGCCAGAAGGGGAATGGCTGGCGGGCCGAAGGCTCGGCTGAGAGGTTGAGAATAAAATAAACAGAAGGAGAACCCAAGATGCAGAAGTTTGAACTAGAGGGTCTGTTTGATTTTTTGAACAAAGGCGTCAGCGCCTTTCACTCTGCCGCCGCCGCAGCGGCCATTCTGGAGGCCAACGGCTATGAGGAGCGCCCCGAAAGCGCAGCCTGGGAGCTGGTGCCCGGCGGAAAATACTACACCACCCGCAACGGCTCGGCGGTGCTGGCCTGGCGGATGCCCAAAGGGGAGCTGACCGGCTGGCATGTCACGGCCAGCCACAGCGATTCCCCCACCTGGAAGATCAAGGAGCTGGACGGCGGCAAGGACGCCGTGTTTGCCCGCGCCGAGACGGAGGGCTACGGCGGCATGATCATGCCCACCTGGCTGGACCGTCCCCTGAGCGTGGCGGGCCGCATCCTTGTCCGGACGGAGAACGGCGTGAAGAGCATTCTCGTCCATCCGGGCCGTGCGCTGGCCTGCATCCCGAACCTTTGCATCCACTTTGACCACGAGGTCAACAAGGGGAAGAACTACAACCCGCAGGTCGATCTGCAGCCCATCTTCGGTGCGGCGGGCACCACCCTGCGGCAGGTGCTGGCCGAGGAGGCCGGCGTCCGGGCCGAAGACATCCTCGACAGCGACCTCATGCTCTGCACCTGTGAGCAGGCCGTGCGCGTGGGCCTGAAGGGCGAGTATTTCATGTCCGGCCGCATCGACGACCTGGAGTGTGCCTACACCACTCTGTGGGGCTTTTTGCAGGGCCGCGGCGAAGAGGAAGGCCGCGGCGACATCTGGGTCATGTTCGACAACGAAGAGGTCGGTTCTTCCAGCCGTCAGGGCGCACAGGGCACCCTCATGGCCGATGTGCTGGCCCGCATCGAAGAAAAGCTGGGCGTCACCCGTGAGCAGAGCATCCGTGCCTGCACCAACAGCCTGCTGCTGAGCGCCGACAACGGCCACGCCACCCATCCCAACCACCCCGAAAAGAGCGACCCGGCCCATCCGGCCACGCTGGGCGGCGGCGTCCTGCTGAAATCCAACGCCCGCCAGACCTACACCACCAGCGGCCTGACCGGTGCGGCCTTCAGCGCCATCTGCCAGAAGGCCGGTGTGCCGGTGCAGTTCGCGTCCAACCGCGCCGATGTTCCCGGCGGCTCCACGCTGGGCAACCTGCTGGGCCACCAGATTTTGATCCCGATGGTGGACATCGGTCTGGCCCAGCTGGCGATGCACTCTTCCATGGAGACTGCCAGCTGCATCGACGCCGAGTACATGGCCAAGGCCGTGGCCGAATTCTATAACACCCCCATCTCTCAGCCGAAGGATGGCGAGTGGAAGCTGGGCCTGTGAGCCCGGTCGTCGGGCGGTTTGCCCCCAGCCCCAGCGGGCGGCTGCATCTGGGCAACCTTGCGTGCAGCCTGCTGGCCTGGCTGAGCGCCAGACATGCGGGCGGGCGCATCGTCCTCCGCATCGAGGATCTGGACGCAGAGCGCTGCCCCCGGAAATACGCAGACCTGCTGGAAGAAGACCTGGCCTGGCTGGGCCTCGTCTGGGACGAGGGCGGGAGCCGGGGCGGCCCCCACGGCCCCTATTACCAGAGCGAATGCGCAGAGATCTACACCCGCGCGTATCAGATGCTCGAAGCGCAGGGGCTGGTCTACCCCTGCTTCTGCTCCCGCGCACAGCTCCATGCGGCCAGTGCGCCCCACACCTCGGACGGCAATGTCGTCTATCCCGGCACCTGCCGGGATCTGACGCCTGCCCAGATCGCGGAAAAGCGCCGGGTCAAGGCACCGGCCTACCGGCTCAGAGTGCCCGATGAGGTCATCACCTTCCGGGATGGCTGCATGGGCCTCCACAGCGAGAACCTGCTGCGGGACTGCGGCGACTTCTACCTTCGCCGGGCGGACGGCGTCTTCGCCTACCAGCTGGCCGTCGTCGTGGATGATGCCCGGATGGGCGTCACCGAAGTCGTGCGCGGGGCAGACCTGCTCTCCTCCACGGCGCGGCAGCTCTATCTGTACCGTCTGCTGGGCCTGACGGCCCCGCGGTTTGCCCACTGCCCGCTGCTGCTGGCCCCGGATGGGCGGCGGCTGTCCAAGCGGGACGGCGACCAGAGTCTGGAGAACCTCCGGGCAAAATACACCGCCGAAGAGATCGTGGGAAAACTGGCCTACGCCTACGGCTTGCAGGAAGAACCAGCCCCCCGCACACCGGAGAGCCTCGTGGCAGACTTTTCATGGGAAAAAGTCCCCCGGCACGACATCTGCCTGCCGGAAGGATTGTTTTAAGCAGCAAAAAAAAGCACCTGCGGCGCAGGTGCTTTTTTTTGCTGTATGAAGCTCAGGGATTCTGCAAAATGCGGTACTCGCTCCGCTCCAGCGAAGTGGCGGCGCTATCCACTGCCATGGCCAGCAGGATGCCCATGACCACATCGATGCAGCTGTGCTGTTTGAGCAGCACGGTGGAGGCGATGATGGACAGGCACAGCACCGCAGACGCCGGGCGCATCCAGCGGCGGCGGGGTTCTTCAAAGATGCGGCTGCGGTAGTAGGCCATCATCAGAGTGACCGAGTTGAAGACATGGATGGACGGGCAGACATTGGTGGCAGTGTCGGTGGAGTAGATCTGACGGACAATCCGGGCGAAGATGTCCGAACCGTAGACGCGATAGGGGCGGAGGTCCAGCCCGTTGGGGAGGATGACATAGACCGCCAGCGCGATGGTCATGCCCGCAAAGAGCGGCAGGCAGAGCCGCCAGAAGTCCGCGCGCGGGGCCTTCCACAGCAGATAGAACAGGGTGAACGGGATCCAGATGAACCACGCCAGATAGGGGATGACGGCATACTTGCAGAAGGGGATGAGGTCATCCAGATGGCAGTGGACCCAGACTTCCGGCACGGTGATGTTGACTTCGAGCCAGTGGAACACCGAGAGATAAAACACAAGATAGAACGCCGTGAACCAGATGGGATGGCGGGAAAACCAGTTTCGCATGGAACACACTTCCTTTGTTTGGAGTTGGAAGGCAGAGCCTTCTTAAAGTTCTTAGCAGCGTATCATTATACGCCGGTCATCGCGCAAAAACAAGCCCTAAACAGGACAACTTCTCTAAAATATCTGTGAAAAATTTGTGCGACATGGGAAATTCGAGGGGAGAGAACGGCTCCGGAACCGCCCTCTCTGAAAGGAATACGATCCAGAACCGGATCTTCCTGCAAAAGGGCACAAAAAAACCAGCCGCTTGCGCGGCTGGCCGGGAAAACAGATATTACCAGGGGATGGCAACGACTTCGGTCTCAGCGGGGTCGAACCCGATATCGCTGGCGTGGGAAATGAAGAAAGATCTTTCCTTTCCGGATGGAATGGGAGTCGTAAGCAGGACAAAGTCAGAAGAAACGACTTTGCCGTTCTTTTTCAGAATGACTGATACACGGGTGCGGTTGCAGGTGTATTTGCTCAGATTGCGCACCGTGCCGGAAATGACCGTATAATTCAGCCCGGAAGTCGTGGAATGGCCCGTTACGACAGCATGAAGGTCGGAAGAACGGACATTCTCCGCAGAAGGCTGGAAGCTGGAAGCGGTCGTGCTGGGCTGTGTGTATGCCGCGCTGGCCGGAACGCCCTTCTTGCATTTGCAGGTATAGGCAAAGCGGACCGTATCGCCCGGTGCGATGGTCTGAAGCATGAAATACGTGGTCTCCTGCACATTTCCGGCAGCATCCTTCAGGGTGAGGTCGACACGTGCACGGGAAACGCTGTATGCCGTATTGGGGTTGGTCGCCCGGAAAACACAACGCGCAACGTCCTCACCGGCTGCATCGTGATAGGCACTGAACGATTCCATCACAATGGACGGCTGCAATTTCGGGGCGGAGACTCCGCCGCTGTTTGAGTCATCGGGTTCGGTGCCGGAGTTGGTGCTGCCCGAAGAAGAGCCGTTGCTGCCTTCGCTGCCGCCCGGAACATCGGGCGTCGGGCCGCAGCCGGTCAGCAGGCAGCAGAACAGTGCCAGCGTGAGCAAAAGTGCGGTCAGAGAATGTTTCATCAGAGCGCCTCCTTTTCATCCAATCGTTTCCTGCTTTCTATTCTACACGTTTTCGGGCAGGAAAGCAATCCGGAAGCACAGGCTCAGATGACTTTCTTTTCCAGCCAGCTCCCCTTGAAGAAGCGGATGGCAAAGAAGAGGGAGCGGAACAGCCAGTCCAGGAACATGCCGCCCCAGATGCTGAGCAGATTGCCCTGATGCAGGCCCAGGACCATCAGGTAGCAGAAGCCCACCCGGAACACCCACATGGAGAAGACGCTGACCGTCATCGTGAAGGTGGCGTCGCCGGCGGCGCGGAGGATGTTGGGCAGGGTGAAGCTGGACGGCCAGATGAACAGCGAGATGATATTGAACCAGACCATCACCTGCAGCGCCATGGCGTTGGACTCCGGGGAGAGGTTGAACCAGGACAGGGTGATCCGGTTCAGGAAGAAGAAGGCCGACAGGTTCATGATCCAGGCACCTGCATAGGCCACCAGCAGGAAGCGGCGGGCGTAGTGTTTGGCCTGCTCTTTTTCGCCTGCACCCAGGCACTGGCCGATGACGGTGAGCACCGCCATGCCGACCGCGTTGGCCGGAACATTCAGGAAGGTGGTGATGTTGCCCGCCACGGCGTTGGCCGCAATGGCCGAGGTGCCGAGAGTGGACGTCAGGCTGGAGACTGACAACTTGCCGATCTGGAACATGCCGTTCTCGATGCCGGCCGGGATGCCCACCCGCAGGATGCGGCGGATGAGGGGCAGGTCGGGCTTCAGATCGGTCAGGTGCTCGATGCGGAGCAGACAGCCGGGCTTTTCCAGCAGGTAGATGACCGCAAAGCAGGCGATCATCCGGGAGACAAGGCTGGCCAGCGCGGCACCCATGACGCCCATCTTAAAGTAGAAGATGAGCACGGCGTTGCCGCCGATGTTCACCACGTTCATCACCAGACTGGACAGCATGCTGATCTTGCTGTTGCCCTGTGCGCGGAAGAGCGCAGCACCGGCGTTGTACACACCGATGAAGGGATAGCTCAGCGCCGAGAGCAGGAAATACGTCTCGGCGTAGCGCATGACGTCGGCGTCAATGGAGCCGAAGATGCCCCGCAGGATGCCGTGCCGCCCCACCGCGACCACGGCGGCGACCACGGCGCTGAGCGAGATCATGATGAACAGGATCTGGGCGGCGGCGGCCTTGGCGTTCTTCGGTTCCCGGTGGCCGATGTACTGGCTGGCGACGACGGCGCCGCCGGTGGCAAGCGCGCTGAGCAGCTGGATCATCAGCACGTTGAACGAGTCCACCAGGCTGACGCCCGACACGGCCGCTTCGCCGACCGAGGAGACCATCAGGGTATCGGCCAGACCGATGGTCACGCTGAGCGCCTGCTCGGCGATCAGCGGCAGCAGCAGGGCGCTGAGCTGTTTGCGGGTAAACAGCGGCTTGGTTGTTGTGGTTGTCATAGTTCCTCCTCTTGCTCTGGGATGTCATGGAACTAAGCATAACGCGGAATCGCAGGAAAATCAAGATGTTGTATCCAAGAACCTCGCAAAATTTTAAGAAACAAAGTGCCGTCGGTTCCCTTTACCCCTGCGGTGGGATGTGATAGAATGAAACTGGACTTCTGTGTGCAGCACAGAAGAAGGTAAATGAATGAACGATTCCATAGAGAGAGGAAAGATTATGCCAAAGGCAGCCCATAAAGTCGTGGTCATCGGGCACCGCAACCCGGACACCGACTCCATCTGCTCCGCCATTGCGTATGCGGAACTGAAAAACAAGACCAGCGACCTTGTCTGCGAGGCGCGCCGCGCGGGCCGGATGAACCAGGAGACTGAGTTCGTCCTGAAAAAGTTCAGCGTGACCCCGCCCCGCATGTGTACGGACGTCAACCCGAAGATCCGGGATGTGGATTACCGCGAGATGCCCGGCATCCCCGGTGCCACCAGCCTGCGCCGTGCGTGGGAGATCATGCGCGACCAGAAGATCGACACCCTGCCCATCACCAGCGCAGAAAACGATCTGGAGGGCATCATCACGGTCAAGGACATCGCGACCGCCAACATGGACGTCTTCGACACCGGCGTTCTGGCCAAGAGCCGGACCAGCTTCCGGAACATCCTCGAAACGCTGGGCGGCACCATGGTGGTGGGCGACGAGAACGCCGTCTGCACCACTGGCTACATCAAGATCGGCACCGCCACCCCCGAAATGCTGGAAAGCAATGTGGAAAAGGGCGACATCGTCATCCTGACCAACCGGTACGAGAGCCAGCTGTGCGCCATTGAGAAGGAGGCCTCCCTCCTCATCATCTGCAACGGCTCCAAGGTGGGCCACACCATCCAGCGCATTGCCGACGAAATGGGCGTCGCCATCATGACGACCCCCTACGATACCTACGCGGCCGGCAAGCTCATCAGCCAGTGCGCCCCCATCTCCTATTATATGACCCGCGAAGACATCCTGAAGTTCACCCTCGTCACGCCGGTGGCGGATGTCATGCGCGTCATGGCCAAGGTGCGCCACCGCTATTTCCCCATCCTCGATGAAGAGGGCAAATATTGCGGCATGGTCAGCCGCCGCAACATCATCGCCCTGCGCAAGCGCCGCATCATCCTGGTGGACCACAACGAGGCCACTCAGGCCGTGGAGGGCTTCGACCAGGCGGAGATCCTGGAGATCATCGACCACCACCGCATCGGCAGTCTGGAGACCAGCGGCCCGGTCTACTTCCGCAATCAGCCGGTGGGCTGCACCGCGACCATCATCACCCAGATGTACGACGAGAACGGCGTGGAGATCCCGGCCCAGACCGCCGGTCTGCTGCTGGCGGCCATCCTGTCGGATACGCTGGTCTTCCGCAGCCCCACCTGCACCCCGGTGGATGTGGCGGCGGCCAAGCGTCTGGCCCAGATCGCCGGTGTGGACATCGACGAGTTTTCCACTGAAATGTTCGAAGCCGGTGAAAAACTGGACGGCAAGACCCCCGAAGAGGTCTTTTTGCAGGACTTCAAGGTCTTCATGTGCGGCGATATCCGCTTCGGCGTGGCGCAGGGCAGCTACATGACCCGCAAAAACCTGCTGGCCGCCGAAAAATTGCTCAAACCCTACCTCGAAGAGGCCCGCAACAAGCAGAATGTGGAGGATATCTATATGCTGCTGACCGATGTGCCCAAGGAGGAGAGCGTCGTCATCTGCGAAGGCCGCTATGCCGCCGAGGTGCTGTCGGACGGTTTTGAGACCCAGCCCGCCGAAGACGGCAGCTGGACCCTGCCCGGCGTCGTCAGCCGCAAAAAGCAGTTCATCCCCGCCATGATGAGCGCATATCAGGAACTGTAAAGCCCCGAACAAACACGAAGCCCCCCGGAAGCCTGCATTCCGGGGGGCATTGTGTTGAGTGGGAGTTCAGCCTGCGATGCCTTTTTCATCTCTTTATAAGAAGCATAACACAAAATCGTGGTGAAATTGTGTAAATTCGGGATGAATTTTCACAGCCTGCGGCGGCTCGTGTGCAGATCGTTCCGGAAGATGCGCCCGGCCACCGGTTGAGAGGGCCTGTTTTTTGTGGTACAATAGAGGCGGAAATTTGCGAAAGAAAGGATCTTTTGATGCAGCTATTTGAACTGGTCTCCCCGCGTCTGTTCCGCCCGCTGGCGGGGCCGAACCGGGCGTTTTATGCCGAGCTGCTCCTGCTGCTGTGGGAGGAGTGCCGCCACACGGCGGATTACAGCATCTCCCGCGCCGAAGCCGTCTCCCGCGCGGAGGATTACTTTGCGGCTCTGGCAAAGCCGCTGGCGCTGGACGCCGACGACGCCGGAGACGAGGCCGAGCAGCCCACCCGCGACCCGCATCTGCTGGCGCTGGGCTTTCTGCTGCGGCTGCGGCGCACCGGCTGGCTGGAAGAGCAGCCCGGCAGCTATGAGGAGGAACCCTCGCTGGCCTTTGTGCCGGAGGTGACGCCTCTGCTGGAAGCGCTGGAAGAGATCCTGAACCCGCGTGTCGTCACCTATACCGGCAAGCTGTACAAGGCCTGGCAGCTGCTGCGGGGCATCGGGGAGGAGAAGAGCCCCTACGAGAATGTCCTGCGGGAGGTCGCGTCCGACCTCGAAGCGCTGAACAAGTCGCTCCGTGCGCTCAATGCCTCCATCGGCCACTACATCGACCGGCTCACCCGCAACCGCACCCCGCAGGAGGTGCTGGAGCTGTTCGACCAGTACGAGGAAAAGGTCGTTGCGGCAGCGTACCACCGGTTCAAGACCAGCGACAACCTGTTCAACTACCGCGCCTACCTCGAAGAGGGGCTGGACGACTGCGAGGCAAACTATCTGCCGCAGCTGGCGCTGGATTATGCCCGCGTGGAGCGCTGTGCGCCGAACGAGGCCGCCCCGGCGGTGCGGACCCTCATCCAGAAGCAGCGGGATGCGCTGGAAGAGATGAGCGGCCTGATGAAGCAGATCGACGCCAGCCACATCCGCTACCGCAAGCGTGCCGTGCAGCGGGCGCAGTTTCTGCTGCTGAGCGACCGCTCGGCGCAGGGCAGCGTCACGGCGCTGCTCCGCCGCTATGCCGAGGAGATCAAGACGCCGGACCAGCTGTTCGAACCGGATGACGGCCCGGTGGCAAAGCATCTGCACCTTTACCCGGTGCAGGTCTTCGGCGAAAAGCCGCTCTACCCGCCCGCCGCGCCCCGCAGCGAGGTGCCGCTCAGGCCGGTGGAGACCGGAACGCTGGACCCGGAACAGCTGCAAAAGGAGCAGCAGCTCCTGCTGGAATACGCCCGGATGGCCGTGACCGAAGAGAACGTGGCCCTGCTGGCGCAGCAGGCCCTTGCCGCCCGCAGACAGGTGGCGGCGTCCACGCTGGCCGACGAATATCCCAGCGACTTTGCCCGCATCATCGGCCTGCACACCTACTCGCAGTCGCCGCGGCGGGACTATGACATCGAACGGACCGGGAAGTGGGTCGAGCGGGGTGGCTTCCGGTTCGAAGAATTTATCCTGATGCCCCGCAAGGAGGAACCCCATGGCCGAAACGAATAAACTGCTGGAAGAGACCGCAAACTATCTGCTCAACCACTGCTTTCTGCTGGGCAGTGTGGAGGACCAGCGGTCGAAGTATCTCTATGTGCAGGACCACCTGAACGAGGTGCGGGCCGTGTTCGCGCCGCTGGGCTATGCGGTCCTGCTCTACCCGGCCCCGCTGCAGGCGGCGGCGCTCGTCAACGAGCACGAGGGCAGCCAGGCCCGGCTGCTGAAATACGAGAGCATCCTGCTGCTGGTGCTGCGCCTGCTCTACCTGCAAAAGCGGGAGAGCCTCTCGGCCAGTGCAGACCAGGTTCTGGTCACGGTGGAAGAAGTGCAGGCCGAACTGCAAAAAATGAACCTGCCCCGGCGGCTGGACCAGCTCACGCTGGAAAAGCTGCTGCGCACCCTGCGCCGGTACAATCTGGCCCGGCCCGTGGGCCGTCTGACCGGGCTGGACAGCCGCATCGAGGTCTTCCCGACCGTGCTGCTGGCGCTGCCGGATGCCGACCTCGCCGATGCCGCTGCCGAGAGCAGCCGCACCCGGAACGAGCTGGCCCTGTACGAACGCCCGGAGGGCGAATCCAGTGCGGAGGATGAAGAATGATCGAATTAAAACGCCTGAAACTCATCAACTGGCACAACTTTGAGAACGTCACCTTCGACTGTGCCCGCCTGACCTATATGATCGGCGTCAATGCCGTGGGCAAGACCACCATTCTGGACGCCATCCGCTACTGCCTGACCACCAACCGCAATTTCAATGCCCTGGGCAATAAAAAGAGCGGCCGCACCCTGCAAGGCTCCGTCCACGCCAAGCAGCGCGGCGAGAACGCCTACCGCCGCCCCGGCCGGACGGTGGCCTATATCGGTGCCGAGTTCTGGGACAGCGCCAAGCGGACGCCCTTCGTCATCGCGGTGCGCGTCGAGTCCGAGGGGCCCATGCAGGAGCTCCACCCCGGCGACCAGACCTGGTACATCTCCGAGGACGGCATCACGCTGGAAAAGCTGCCCTTTCTCGACCCGCGCACCGGGGCCCCCAGCGCCAGAGAGGATTTCAAGCCCGCTGTGGGCCGTCTCTCCTATACCCGCAGCCCCAGCGAGGCGCGGGACCGCATCTGCCGTGCGCTGGGCATCGGCCGCGCATCCAGCCCGCTGGGCAAAAAGTTCAATGAGGTGTTCCAGATGGGCACCAGCATGGACGAGATCCCGAACTTCCGGGAATTTCTGTATCAATACATCCTGCCCCAGCCGGAACTGGATCTGGACGCGCTGCAGGGCGACCGGGTGGAGCTGGAAAACCTCCACGCCGTGCTGGCCGAGGCGCAGACCCGCGCCGCCGCGCTGGAACAGATCGTGGAATACGGCCGGGAAGCCGCATCCAGAGAGACGGACGCCCTGGTCAACCGGGGCGCGGCCCTGCTGGCCCGCGCCGAGGCCGACGCCGGAGAAGACGCCGTCTGGCAGGGGCATCTCGACGCCGGACGCCGCCAGCTGGCCGAGCGGAACGCCGCCTATGAAGCGGCCAAGAACGCCGAGGCCGAGGCCCGCCGGGCCTATCTGGCCGCCCATGGGGCAGCTTCGGCCAGCGGCGAGGGCCGTGCGCTGGACGCCATGACCGAGGAACTGGCCCGCAGGAAGACCGCACTGGATGCCGCCGCCCGGAAGGTGGCGGCGCTGGAACAAACGGCGGATGCCGTCACGAACCTGCTGACGGTGCTGGCCCGCAGTGGCTTCGGGGTCGAAAAGGCGCTCTGGCCGGCCGCTCTGACCGCGGAACAGCTGCCCGCGCTGACCGAAGCGCTGGACCGGCTCGAAAAGCCGCTGGAAGAGCAGTATTTTGCCGCGCGGCAGAACGCCGCCGACCTGGCCCGCGCGCAGGAAGAAAAGCGCGCCGAGCTGGACGCGGTTTCGGGCGGCAAGTGGGTCTACCCCCACGGCGATGCCGCCACCAGAGTCCGCGATGCCGTCAACGCCGAGCTGAAGAGCCGGGGCATGACGCCGGACGCAAAGATCTTCTGTGAGCTGCTGAACGTAGCCGACGAGAGCTGGCAGGACTGTGTGGAAGCCTGCCTCGGCGACCGCCGGTTCGATATCCTCGTCCCGCCCAACCACTACGCCGCCGCCAAGAGCGCCTTTGTGGCGCTGGGCGAAACGGTCGGGCCCATCAGCCTGCTGGATACACCGGGCATCCGCACCGCCAACCGCCGCGCGGAGACCCGCCCGGCTGACAGCCTTGCCGCTCAGGTGGAGAGCGAGAACCCGCTGGCCGCACAGTATGCGGACACCATCCTCCGCCGCATCGTCTGCTGCGAGACGCCGGACACGCTGGAACACTTCCCGGACAGCGCTACCCGTGACCTGCTGCGTCACCATCCGTTCCGGCTGGAACGCCTGCGCCGACCCCAGCGGTATATCGGTCTGGACGCCCGCCGCGCCCGCGCCGGTGCGCTGGAAGAGGAGCTGACGGCCCTCGGTGAACGCCGCCGCGAGGGCGTGCAGACCGAACGGTCGCTGAAGACGGCCTACGACCAGTACCAGAACATCCTGCGCGGCCGCGCACTGGAAACGCTGGCCGGGCTGTGGGAAGGCCGGGACGCCCTTGCTGCCGCCAAGGCCGACTATGCGGCACAGGCCCAGAAGCTGGCCGACTGCCGGGAGAACCCGCTGCTGCAGGAGCTGTATCGGGAAGAGGAGACCCGCGAAGCTGCCTGGGAAGCAGCCCGCAAGGCAGTGGAACAGGCAGGCGGCGATATCCGCGTCTGTGAAAAGCAGCTGGCTTCCTGCGCGGCAGAGCAGGGCCGGGCCGTGGCCGCAGCGCAGCAGAGCGCCGGGGCGGCCCAGACCTTCTTTGAAAAATATCCGCTGCTGGAGCCGCTGGCACAGGAGCGCAAAAAGGGCCTCATGACCGGGGGCCGCACAGCCCGCGCCGCTGCCCAGGCGGCCGAAAAAGCGCAGACCAAACTGGACGACACCCTGCAAAGCTACCTCACCGCCACGCTGGAACCGGCCCAGAAGGCGTACAACGAGCGGTACGTCTGCGATTATCCGCTGGGCCTTGCGGGCATCGAGCAGTACCGCGCCCAGCACGAGAGCCTCGTCCGCATCGACCTGGAGCGCTACGCCGCCCGCCTGGACCAGGCCCAGCGCGACTGCAAGGACCGCTTCCGGAAAGACATCCTCTTCCGGATGAAAGACGACATCTTCAACGCCCGCCGCCAGTTCCGGGAGCTGAACAAGGTGATGGAGCAGCTGACCTACGGCGAAGAGGTCTACCGCTTCGAGCTGGAACCCAGCCGTGACCCGCAGCTGGCCGCGTTCTATCAGGTCATCGTGGACAAGGGCAACCAGCAGATGACCGACACCGACTCGCTGGACAACCTCGCCGCCACGGCCGACCCCGTTTACGAGCGGCAGGTGGATGAGCTGATGGAAAAGATCATGGCCGACGTGGACGAGAACACCCGCGCCCGGCAGGAGGGCCGCAGCACCTCCGGTGCCACCCTGTCCGACTATGTGGATTACCGCACCTATCTGGACTACGACATCAAGGTCACGAACACGGTCTCCGGCCAGCAGGCGTATCTGTCCCGTGTCAGCCGCGATTCCTCCGGCGGCGAGAATCAGGCCCCGTTCTATGTGGCCATCTGTGCTTCGCTGCTGCAAATTTATCAGAAGAGCGAGAACAGCATCCGGCTGGTCCTGCTGGACGAGGCCTTCAGCAAGATGACCAGCGACCGCATCCGCCCCATGATGGAGCTGTTCCGCCGCCTGCAATTGCAGGTCCTGCTCATCTCCACTGTCGAGAAGAGCACGGCCATCCAGCCCTATTGCGACATCACCTATTCTATTGTGCGCCATGGCGACGCCAACGCCATCGCGCCGTTTTACCGGCTGACGGCCCCGCAGCCCGCGCCGGAGAAGGAGACTGAACCATGAGCGATACCCTTGCAAAATTCTGGCTGTTTGCCACCCACTGGATCAAGCTCGACACCTTTGACAACGAGGATGAGCTGAACGACGAACTGGAGCTGCTCCAGCGCCAGAGCCTGCCCACCAAAGTCCGCACGATGAAAAACAAAGAGGGGAAGGAAGAACTCGTCCTCTACGTCAAGCAGGCCGACCGCGATTATGCCCGCTACTGCACCGGCTGGCGCCCCGGCGGGATGATGTAAAAAAGGAGATCTCATGCCAAAGCACCCCATCCAGTTGTCCGATCACTTTACCGATTCCCGGCTGATCCGGTTCGTGCTGCCCTGCATCGGCACGATGCTGTTCACCTCCATCTACGGCATCGTGGACGGCCTGTGCGTCTCGAACTTCGTGGGCAAGACGGCCTTTGCGGCGGTCAACCTCATCATGCCGCTGCCCATGCTCATCGGCAGCATCGGCTTTATGCTGGGCACCGGCGGCAGCGCCATCGTGGGCATCACGCTGGGCGAGGGCGATGGAAAAAAGGCGGACGAACTTTTCAGCCTCTTCCTCAGTTCGGCCCTTGCAGCGGGCATCGTGTTCAGCGCCGTTGGCCTGGTCATCATTGAGCCGGTGGCGGAGCTGCTGGGCGCAAAGGGGGAGATGCTGGACTATGCGCTGCGGTATGGCCGCATCCTGCTGGTCAGCCTGCCGACCTTTATCTTGCAGAACATGTTCCAGAGCTTCTTCGTCACGGCCGAAAAGCCCCATCTGGGATTCGCTTTCACCGTGGGCGCGGGCTGCACCAACATGGTGCTGGACGTCGTGCTGGTGGGGGTGCTCCGCTGGGGCGTTGAGGGTGCCGCTGTCGCGACCTTCCTCAGCCAGATCGTCGGCGGCCTGCTGCCGGTGTTCTATTTCCTGGACCGGAACAACACCAGCCGCCTGCACCTGAGCCGGACGAAGTTCCATGGCCACGTCCTGCGGAATGCCTGCATCAACGGCTCGTCGGAGCTGATGACCAACCTCTCCATGTCGCTGGTCAACATCCTCTACAATTACCAGCTCCTCCGCTTTGCGGGCGAGGACGGCGTGGCGGCTTACGGCGTCATCATGTATGCCGCCTTCCTCTTTGTGGCCGTCTTCGTGGGCTATGCCGTCGGCAGCGCCCCCATCGTCAGCTACCACTACGGTGCCCGCAATCACCGGGAGGTCCACAACCTTTATTCCATGAGCTTCCGCCTCATCGGCGTGGTGGCCGTCGTCATGACCATCGGTTCGATGTTCCTCATCCCGCATGTGGCCCGCATCTTCGTGGGCTACGATGCCGGGCTGCTGGCACTGACCACCCATGCCTTCCGGCTCTATGCGCTGAGCTTCCTCATCATGGGCTTCAACGTCTATGCGTCGTCCTTCTTTACCGCGCTGGGCGACGGTGTGACGAGCGCCCTCATCTCTTTTCTACGCACCCTGTTGTTTCAGGTGGCGGCGGTCTTCGCACTGCCGGCGCTCATGGGGATGGATGGCATCTGGCTGGCCGTCACGGCCGCCGAGCTTGCTGCGCTGGGGGTGAGCGTGTATATGTTCGTGACAAAAGATCGGAAATTCCATTACCGTCATGTGTGACGCGCTAGGACAACGAAAGCCGCCGGGGCCCCGGCGGCTTTCGTTGTCATGCAAATGTATACTCGACGAACTCGCAGTTCCGGATGCCGAAGGCGGCATACTCCTCGTTGGTCATATCGTAAAAGTAAGACCGCACCACGCGGGCGATGCCGTTGTGGGCGACCAGCAGATAGGTCTTGCTCTCGTCGGCCCGCAGCTCGTCCAGCAGGTCGTAGATGCGCTGGGCCAATTGCAGCATACTCTCGCCGCCGGAGTAGCGGTCGGCAAAGTGGGTCTTGGAGACTTTGAACTCGGCCCCATCGCGGGGCGTCCCCTCGTAGCGGCCAAAGCACTGCTCCCGCAGGCGGGGTTCCGGGCGGGCCGGGATGCCGGTGGCCTCGGCGATGGCCAGAGCGGTGTCGGCAGCGCGGGACAGGGGAGAATACAGGATCTCGTCAATGTGGACCCCGCTGTCCCGGACATGGGCCCCCAGTGCAGCGGCCTGCGCCCGGCCGCGGGCGGTCAGCGGGCTGTCGGTCATGCCGCAGATCTTGTTTTCAACGTTCCAGACGGTCTCGCCGTGGCGGGTAAAATATAAGCTGTGCATAGAGGCTCCTTCAGAGTTTGATGAGGGTATGGTGGTCGAGCCGGACGGTGTCGCCTTCGTCGATGCCAAGGCGGGTCAGCGCAGCGTCCGGGTAGGCGATGACCCGGCGTTCACCGGTCTCGTCCTCCAATAAGACATCGCAGCAGACGGGCTGCCCTTCCGGCAGCTCCTCGCAGCCGTACAGCTGCTCGTCGATGCGCAAAACGCGGTATGTCATACGATCTTCCTCGAAAAATACAGTGTTCTCGTTTTACAGATGATTCTCTCGGCAGGGGAGAACGTGGTATTCTTATTATAAAGCCCTGATGCGCTGCCGTCAACTTGACAGCCCGGCGCCGGGGCTGATACAATAGGACAGAACGGTTCCACACGACGCCAAAAGGAGAGAAGAGCTTGAACATTACAGAATTGCGCTATCTGGTCGCCATCATGCAGTGGGGGTCGGTGAGCGCTGCGGCAAAGCAGCTGTATGCGGCCCAGCCCAACATCAGCAAGGCGCTGAAAAATCTGGAAGAGGAGTATCACATCCGCATCTTTGAGCGCTCCTCCACCGGCATGATCCCCACCGAGCAGGGGCGGCGGTTCATCGAGCAGGCCGAGCGGGTGCTGGAAGATGTGGACCGCCTGAGCCGGAGCGTCGAGGAAGAGCAGGAGCGCTGCGCGGAGCTGCGGGTGATGCTGCCCCATGCGACCTATGCGTCCTATGCGGCGGTGGATTATCTGGAACAGGCGGTGCATCTGGAGCGGGTGCATATCCACATCCGGGAGGGCGGCTCGATGGAGGCGCTGGATTTCGTGCTGCGGCGGGGCTATCACCTGGCGCTGCTGCGCTATGCGGTGGAGGACGATGAGCACTACACCCACTACTGCGCCCGGCGGGGGCTGAAGATGGAGCCGGTGATGGACTTCGAATATCAGCTGCTCACAAACCGGGACGGCCCGCTGGCCCGGCACGAGGTGCGCGACCTGACCGAACTGAACCAGTATATGGAGATCCGGCACGACGACTTTCAGCTGCCCGGCGAGGAGGGCGGCGACGGTGTGCGCTGGCATGTGAACCAAGCCCGGCGTATCCATGTGTATGAGCGGTGCAGCCAGTTTTCGATCTTGCAGCGGCTCCCGTCTGCGTATATGTGGGCGTCGCCCATGCCCCGCAAGGCGCTGGAACAGTACCATCTGGTGCTGAAAAAATGCCCGGCTCAGCGCCAGCAGATGCGGGATGTCCTAGTCTATCCGGACAAGGGCGGCCTGCGGGCGGAGGAACAGGCGTTTGTCGATCTGCTCCACAAACAGGCGGCCCAGACCATGAAATGAGAAGCCGCCGGCAAAGAAGCGGCTAAAGTTTTGGCTCCGGAATTGATAAAAATAGAGAAATGTGGCAAAGAAACGAAACCGAAAATTCGGTTTCGTTTCTTTTTTGCTGGCTTTTCGACAAAAAACGGACTGGACAACGGTAAAAATTCTTAGCAGGTATATCGGATACGATATACCCCTATGCTGGAAAAATATTGTGCAGATGATGAAAAATATGTTACCATGAGGCCAGAGATCGGGAGCTGCCCGGCGGCGGAATGGGGCCGCGGACAGCACCGAAAAAAGGAGGTTTCTGGTATGATCAGTTTCTTGCTCTGTCTGGCGCTCTTGATCGTGGGCTACTTCGTCTACGGTAAGATCGTAGACAACACCTTCGGCCCGGACGACCGCGAAACTCCGGCTGTGCGCATCAACGATGGCGTGGACTATGTCGTGATGCCGCAGTGGAAATTGTTCCTCGTCCAGCTGCTGAACATCGCGGGCCTCGGCCCCATCTTCGGCGCCATGCAGGGCGCTCTGTGGGGGCCGGTGGTCTTCCTGTGGATCACCTTCGGCACGATCTTTGCGGGCGGTGTCCATGACTACTTCTCCGGCATGATGAGCGAGCGCAACGACGGCGCTTCCATCGCCGAGATCACCGGCAAATACCTTGGCCCGGTGATGCAGAACGTGATGCGCGTCTTCTCCGTGGTTCTGCTCATCATGGTGGGCACGGTGTTTGCGGTCGGCCCTGCGGGCCTGATCGTGGAGCTGTGCAGCCAGAGCGGTGCATCCGGCGTGTTCACTTCGCTGCTGTTCTGGCTCATCCTCATCCTGGTGTATTACTTCATCGCGACCTTTATCTCCATTGACGCGGTCATCGGCAAGATCTACCCCATCTTCGGCATCTGCCTCATCATCATGGCCATCGGCGTCATCTTCGGTATCTTCACCAACCCTGCCTATACGATCCCGGAGATCTGGGATCACTTCGGCAGCATGCACCCGTCGGGCACCCCGATCTGGAGCTTCATGTTCATCACGGTTGCCTGCGGTGCGATCTCCGGCTTCCACTCCACCCAGTCGCCTCTGATGGCGCGCTGCATGAAGAGCGAGAAGCAGGGCCACTTCGTTTTCTACGGTGCCATGGTCTGTGAGGGCGTCATCGCTCTGATCTGGGCCGCAGCCGGCTGCTCTCTGTACGAAGTCACCGGCGGCCTGAACACCGGTCTGGCACAGGCGCTGGCCATGGGCCAGTCCAAGGCCATCTACGATGTCTGCTCCAAGACCATGGGCGGCGTGGGCATTGCGCTGGCCATGGTGGGCGTCGTCGTCTGCCCCATCACTTCTGGTGATACCGCCTTCCGTTCCGCGCGTCTGACGCTGGCCGACTGGTTCAAGATCGACCAGGACGGCTACGCGAACCGCCTGAAGCTCTGCATCCCCGTTCTGGGTGTCGGCGCCTTCCTGGGCATCGGCAACGCGCTAGGCTTCATCAACTACACGGTCATCTGGCGTTACTTCAGCTGGACCAACCAGACGCTGGCCATGATCGTTCTGTGGGCCGCTTCCATGTACCTCTTCAAGGAGAAGAAGAACTACTGGATCACGGCTGTGCCTGCTACCTTCATGAGCGCTGTGTCCTGCACCTACTTCGTGCTGGCTCCGGAGTGCCTGGGCGGGCTGCTGAACAGCAAGACCGCGGAAGGCGCGACCATCTACAATACGGCGGTCGCATACCCTGTGGGTATCCTCTTTGCCGCTGCGATGCTGGCCCTGTTTATCCACGCCACCAAAAAGGCTGGCGTCAGGAAAGCCGCATGATCCGATGAGATCCTGAGTTCCTCTTCTAATATTTGCCCATTCACAGAAGACCGGCCGCCGGGAAGTCCCCGGACGGCCGGTCTTCGTTTGCAACGGGAGAAACCCGGCCGAATAACACGAAAAAACACTGAAAATCGCGCAAAAATTGCAGGCGTGGTCAAACTGCACAAAAAACAGGCGGAAAGTTTGGGAGCTGCAACTTTCGTCGGTCAAAATCACACAAAGAACGTTTTCGGAAAAGAAAATTTGCCGAGGAGACGCTAAAAATCTTTGCCGAAAGAAACGCCGGGAGCCCCACCATATACTTTTTGATATGAGGGCTATGCGGGAAAGATATTGTTCGAGTTATGAAAAATGTGTTAACATGAAGCCAGACATGGACCACGCACGGCAGAATGGGGCCGTGGGCGTGGATCTGAAAAAGGAGGTTTCTGGTATGATTAGTTTCTTACTCTGTCTGGCGCTCCTGATCATAGGCTATTTTGTCTATGGCAAGATCGTGGACAACACGTTTGGACCGGACGACCGTGAAACTCCCGCTGTACGCATCAACGATGGCGTTGACTACGTCGTGATGCCGCAGTGGAAGCTGTTCCTCGTCCAGCTGCTGAACATTGCGGGCCTCGGCCCCATCTTTGGTGCACTGCAGGGTGCTCTGTGGGGCCCTGTGGTGTTCCTGTGGATCACCTTCGGCACCATCTTTGCAGGCGGCGTCCACGACTACTTCTCCGGTATGATGAGCGAGCGCAACGAAGGCGCTTCCATCGCAGAAGTTACCGGCAAGTATCTGGGACCTGTGATGCAGAACATCATGCGTGTGTTCTCTGTCGTGCTGCTGATCATGGTGGGCACGGTGTTCGCAGTCGGCCCTGCTGGCCTGATCGTGACCCTGTGCAAGAACAGCGGGATGAGCGGTGTGCTCACCACCACCCTGTTCTGGCTGATCATCATCTTGGTCTATTACTTCATCGCGACCTTTATCTCCATTGATGCCATCATCGGCAAGATCTACCCGGTCTTCGGCATCTGCCTGATCATCATGGCAGTGGGCGTTATCTTTGGCATCTTCACCAACCCCGCCTACACCATCCCCGAACTGTGGGATCACTTCGGCAGCATGCACCCGTCGGGCACCCCGATCTGGAGCTTCATGTTCATCACGGTCGCCTGCGGCGCTATTTCCGGCTTCCACTCCACCCAGTCGCCTCTGATGGCGCGCTGCATGAAGAGTGAGAAGCAGGGCCACTTCGTCTTCTACGGCGCAATGGTCTGCGAAGGCATCATCGCTCTGATCTGGGCTGCTGCCGGCTGCTCTCTGTACGAAGTCACCGGTGGTCTGAACACCGGTCTGGCCGCTGCTCTGGCCGAAGGTCAGTCCGCTGCCATCTATGACGTCTGCTCCAAGACCATGGGCGGTGTCGGCATTGCCCTGGCAATGATCGGCGTCGTCATCTGCCCCATCACCTCTGGTGATACCGCCTTCCGTTCTGCTCGTCTGACTCTGGCCGACTGGCTGAAGCTGGACCAGGACAGCTACGGAAACCGCCTGAAGCTCTGCATCCCCGTTCTGGGTGTCGGCGCCTTCCTGGGCATCGGCAACGCGCTGGGCTTCATCAACTACACCGTGATCTGGCGTTACTTCAGCTGGACCAACCAGACGCTGGCCATGATCGTCCTGTGGGCCGCTTCCATGTACCTGTTCAAGGAGAAGAAGAACTACTGGATCACCGCTGTGCCTGCTACCTTCATGAGCGCCGTGTCCTGCACCTACTTCGTGCTGGCTCCGGAGTGCCTGGGCGGCCTGCTGAACAGCAAGACTGCTGAGGGTGCCACCATCTACAATACGGCAATCGCATACCCTGTGGGCATCGTCTTCGCCGTTGCAATGCTGGCCCTGTTTATCCATGCTACCAAGAAGCACACGGAGAAGAAAGCCGCATAACCCATTCAAGGCGGTATAACCCCCTGTGATCTCAAGACCGGCCGCTGCCCACACCAGCGGCCGGTCTTGCTTTTGGCTAAGAGTGGAAAAGACTCTTGCATTTTGCGAAAGACAGTGGGACAATGGGTACAAACAAAACGCAAAAGAGGGATACATTATGCTGTTCAAACCTGCACAACTGGGTCTGGCAAAACTCGGCGCTGCCGAGCTGGAAGCAGACAAAAAAGCCTGCAAAAAGATCGGCCCCTGCGGCGTCGGAAAAAAGGCGCTGTACCTCAACAGCTTTTACATCGACCGCTGCTATTATCTGCCTTACGGCAGCATCACCCGCGCATTCAAGCGGGTCGCCATGAGCCAGGGCGGCTTTACCGGCAAAGGGATGTTTGCCTCCATGGCCTATCTGGTGGTGGAGTACGACGGCGGCAAGCAGAAGCAGTGCAACTTCAAGGATGAGCGGGACGTGGACGCCCTGCTGGACGTTCTGGCCAAAGAGCAGCCGCAGATCAAGCGGCTGAGCGCGGCAGGCGAGCAGACCGTACAGAAGAAGGAGGCCGAAAAGGCCGCCCGCAAGCTGCCGGAGCTGACGAAAGACGCCGAGCACAGCCTGACGGTGCTGCGCCGGGCAAAAGAGTATCTGGAAGCTAAGCCGGAGATTTCGGACGAGCTGAGCGCCGCCGAGCGCCGCAAGCGCGCCCAGCTGCAGAGCAAGCCGGTGTACCGCTATGTCGCATTGGCCATCTTCCTGTTCGGCCTTGTGGCCGCAGCCTACGGCCTCTATGCCATCACGAACCATGTGGGTAATTACGGCATCTACTTTGCGCTGTTCGGCTTTGCGGCCATCTTCCTCTTTTCCAGCTACAACATGCTGCCCACCGCCCGCAACAACCATAGTGCCATCATGAAGCGGGCCGACCGGGCCGAGCAGGCCGCAGCAGACTATGTGAAGCGCTACCCGAACGGTGCGTTCCCGGTGCCGAGCTATTACGCACACCCGACCGTCCTCAAGCAGATGATGGACGCCATCGAAGAGGGCCGCGCCGTCACCGTGCCGGAGGCGCTGGAGGCTGTCAAGGCCCGCCTGAAAGCGCTGAACGCCGACGTTCAGGTCGAGCAGGAGGAATACGACGAGGTCGTCCTCATCAAGGCGATGTTCCTGAACCACCAATACGCATAAGAGAACCAACGAAAGCTCCTCGTTTCCGGGGAGCTTTTGTTGTGCCAAACTTCAGTCTGGATACGCCCGCGCTGCTGGCCCGCAATTACGAGGACTATCAGCGGGTGCTGGCGGGAGAAGTAAAGGTGTAATGAAACAAAAAAGGCAGATGCCGCATCGAACGGCATCTGCCTTTTCTTATGTCTGAACGGTTTACAGCGACGCAGGGACCGGCTCCCGGAAAATTTTCATGGCCTGCTTGTAGCAGTGGACGAAGTAGACGATCTCCGCCAGAGCGGTCAGTATCCAGGAGCAGGGGTAGAGCAGATAAAGCGAGGGGATGGTGTGGAAATGGGCAAAGATGGTGTACACCCAGATGACGCGGAAGACGCAGGAGCCCAGGATGACGATGACGGTGGGTACGACGGTCTTGCCCAGGCCGCGGGAGGCGGCGATGGTGCAGTCCATAAAGGCCGAGATGCAGTAGGCCAGACCCATGACGCCCACACGCTTCATGCCGGCGTCGATGACGGCCGGCTCGGTGGTGAAGAGGGCCAGGAACTCGCGGCCGAACACGAACAGGCTGCCGCCCAGCAGCAGGCCCACACCAAAGGAATAGCCCAGCGCGATGAAGTAGCTCTTTTTCACGCGGTCGGGCTTGCCTGCGCCGTAGTTCTGGCTCATGAAGCTGGCACAGGCCATGTAGAAGGCGGCCATGCAGTCGTAGATGAGGTTGTCGGCGTTGGCGGCGGCGGAGTTGCCCTTGACCATGAGGGAGTCGAAGGAGTTGACGCCTGCCTGGATGAAGAGGTTGGCGATGGCGAAGACGGCGTTCTGGAACCCGGCGGGCAGGCCCAGCGCCAGAATGCTTCGGGTCATGGCCGGGTCGAGCCGGGCTTCCCGGAAATGCAGGGTGTAGCAGTCCTGCACCTGAGTCAGCGCGTGGAGGATGAGCCCGGCGGAAACGCATTGCGAAATGGCGCTGGCCAGCGCCACGCCCACGACATCCAGCTTGCAGACGATGACGAAGAAGAGGTTGAGCAGGATGTTCAGCACACCCGCGATGCTCAGGAAGTACAGCGGCTTTTTGGTGTCGCCGATGGCGCTGAAGATGGCGTTGCCAAAGTTGTAGAGCGCCAGCGCGGGCATGCCGAGGAAGTAGACACGCAGGTAGAGGATGGCACCGGGCAGCAGGTCTTCCTTGGTGTTCAGCAGCCGCAGCAGGGCGGGGGAGCCCAGCAGACCCACGAACAGCAGCACCACACCGGCGATGAGGCTGACCACCAGCGCCGAGTGAACGGTGCGGCGGACGTCATCGGTGTGCCTGGCCCCATAGAAGCGGGCCACCAGCACGTTGATGCCGTTGCTCAGGCCGATGAGAAAACCGGTGAACAGGGTGACGAAGATGCTCGTGGAGCCCACTGCACCCAGCGCCGTGGAGCCAGCGAACCGGCCCACGACCGCGACGTCCGACATGTTGAACAGCACCTGCAGCAGGTTGGACAGTGCCAGCGGCAGGCTGACCAGAAGGATCTGCTTGGCCAGAGGGCCTTCCGTCAGCGATTTGGTGTTTGACTTCATAACTTGATGATTCCTTTTCCTGATCCGAAACTGTGCCCGCGCACACCGGGGCACAAGCTCTATTATAAGGGCCAGCGGCGCTTTTGCAAGATGGAAAACCCAAAAAGCAGAGGTGAAATTTTTACGCGCCGCCCGATGATTTTTCAGAAGGATGCTCCGGATGTAGAAATTGGGCCGACAAGGGCGAAGATTTCTATTTGCAATTTCTGTCCGGCTGTGCTATACTACCTTATACTGAATCCATTCAGAAGATGTGCGATCGTAGCTCAGCTGGATAGAGCGTTCGGCTCCGACCCGGAAGGCCAGAGGTTCGAATCCTCCCGGTCGCATAAAATCCCCAGTACACTTTCGTGTGCTGGGGATTTTTATTTGCGGCCGGGAGGATTCGAACAGCACGGCCCCGCCGCAGGCGGGGTAAGCAATCAGCCCAGCGGGCTGTTGCTTAGTGCGCGGTTCCTGGAGCCGTAGGAATGTCGAACAAGAGGACTGGCGTTCATTTGCGGCCGGGAGGATTCGAATCTCATTTCAAATTCTCCATCAGTTTTGCCGCCAGCGTCTCGGCTTCTTTGGCCGGGACCCAGATATCCGGAGAAAGGCCACGCATTTCTTCAAAATAATCTGCACCCTCCGGCAGCAGATAGACACATACGGATGTCATTATAACCGAGCATTTGCTGTTCGGCAGTTCCACATGCCCACCATTTCCGATCATACATCCATTTGTGTTTTCTCCGATGATCAGGCTGTTTTCCAGATTATAGGCAAGGTCCATTGTGATTTCTGCAGAAGAGGCAGAGCATTTTCCGCTTAAAAGAATCAGAATGTTGTCGTGCGTTTGCCACCGATGAGCTATCGCTACGGATACCGGATTAACAACGTCATAGCGGACTCCATTGCCCTGTACACGCTGGCGGCTGTATCGGGTGATCCACTGATGAGCTACTTCTTCATATCCGCCGACATTGGAGCGTAGATCCAGCATGGAGATCGCAGCATCACTCATTTGTGCCGCCGCAGCATTGACCTCCTGCAGGAAAGAGCCATCAAAGCTGTTGAACTGGAATACCGGGATCCCGTCTGTCTGACGAAGATCGGTATTCTGGTCTTTGGGAAGCTCCTTATAATACTGTCTCCATGCGTCTGCTGTCAGTGTGTCAGTACTGCCGTCTGTATAGTGCACCGTCAGCGTTTCATCACAGGTGTGCTTTTCCCATTCTGTCCCATCAAATGTGGCAGGCTTCAGCAGAACCGGATAATACACCAGATACCCCTGCGCAGAGATTGAACGCTTGAACAGTTCATCCAGATCGGGATGATCGTCCACGGATGCAACGACTTTTCCATTGGCATTCTGATAGCCCGAATCCGTTTTTACGAACATCACCTGACGGAAGAAAAACGGAATGTCTTTTTCTGACGGATAGTCCTGATTGATGTTGAAGTGACCGTCCTTGATAAAGGTGAGATGGTTCACCAGAATCTTCTGCAAATCTTCGCAGGTCAGGTTGTCTTTTGCTTGAAGCTCTTGTAAAATCTCTGCTTTTGCCTGATCGAATACAGTGTGCCCGCCAAAATAGTCATAGAAGGCAAAATCATAATAGAAGGCATCGAAGAGATAGTTCACATCTTCTTCGGCTTCTTCCAGACTTAATTCTTTGGCGGCATCGTATTCGCTGTAGGTGTCGGTGACGTAATCAAAATATTTCTGTGCATCGGCGGGGTCATCGTAATGCCGCAGATAGGGTGTCGGGTCGGCGGCAGGAGCCGCTTCCCAACGCTGATGCTCTTCGTTGATTTCTGCGAGCAGTTCCGCTTTGGTTGGTTGATTGTCTTTTACAAGCTGTGTGACCTTGGTACAGCCGGAAAAGCTCACGAGCATGATCAGACAGCAGAACAGAGATACGAGTTTGGAATTCATGGTGTGGCACTCCTTTTGATTTTGATATTACCCTTTCCGGTTTTTCTGCCAGATGCGGTACAAGCCATCGGTGATGAGGGTCTCGCGGTAGAGAATGTTCGTGTGGCAGGCTTCGCGGATGGTGCGGGGCAGATTGCCGGTGGCGTAGAATTTGAGCTCCGGGCCGAGTTCGGCGCGGAAGCGCTCAGCCAGTCCGTCCAGCAGGCTGGCGGTGCCCAGCACGAAGCCGTTCTGCAGGCAGGCAGCGGTGTTCTTGCCCAGAATGGAGGCTGAAGCCGGTGCCGAAAGGTCGATCTGGGGCAGCTGGGCGGTCTTCTGGACCAGCGCTGCCTGCGACAGCTGCGGGCCGGGCAGGATGACGCCGCCCACAAGCTCCTGCTTCTCGTTCACGGCCATGATGGAGATGGCTGTGTCGGCGGAGATGACGGCCAGCGGGCCGGGCGTCTCGGCCAGCGCGGCAACGGCGCCGCACAAAAGCTCTGCACCCAGCTGGGCCGGATTGTCCAGCCGCAGCTTGATGCCGCTCTTCAAGCCCGGCCCAACGGTAAGGAAGCGAGCAGAGCAGAGCATCCGCAGCGCCGCCAGGACGCGGCCCGTCAGCGCGGGCACGACACTGCCCAGAATGCCTCCCTCGATGCGCTCGGTCTGGACGCGGTACAGAGAGAGCAGATTCAGCAGATCTATGGCATATTCGTCAATGGTCGCTGCTGCGTCGGAGTGCAGACGCCCGCTGAATTGCAGGGCGTCGTGTTCGTATCCGGCGATGGTGATGTGTGTGTTGCCGATGTTGACCGTCAGAATCATGGTCGGGGGCCTCCTCTGCCTCTATAATGTAATTATATAATATAACAGCGCCCGCAAAACTGCAAGCTCCCCTTGGAAAAGGGGAGCCGGGACGGCCGTGGCCGTCCCGGAGGGGTTCAATTTTCTGCCCGGACGCAGCAATTTGAAGTTTTTTGAAAAAATTTGTAAAAAAGTGTTGACATCTACCCCAGTGTATGGTATTATACTTGAGCGCCAAGCGCTGAGACAAAAGAATGACTTCCGAAGCCCCAGCTGAGAAGCGAAAGAAAAGAACCAATAGACGCCGAGAAGTTCCGGTTTGTTCCGAGAAACTTGAAGCGGTCCAAGTTCAGAATGTTCGAGACGCTTCGAAAAAAGTGCTTGACAAAAAATCACTTCTGTGATAAAATAATCAAGTCGTCAGCCGGTCGGCTGAGGCGCACAGGACCTTGAAAATTGAACAATATCGAAAAACTTGTAACGGAACCTATTTTCGTGTTGGAAAAACACGGTAAACAATTCCAAACAAAGTAATTCACACAGGACGCAAGCGATTGCGTGCTGAGCGAAAAAGATTTAACACTTTTTAAGTGATAAATATCATTTATAAAGAGTTTGATCCTGGCTCAGGACGAACGCTGGCGGCGCGCCTAACACATGCAAGTCGAACGAGCGAGAGAGAGCTTGCTTTCTCGAGCGAGTGGCGAACGGGTGAGTAACGCGTGAGGAACCTGCCTCAAAGAGGGGGACAACAGTTGGAAACGACTGCTAATACCGCATAAGCCCACGGCTCGGCATCGAGCAGAGGGAAAAGGAGCAATCCGCTTTGAGATGGCCTCGCGTCCGATTAGCTAGTTGGTGAGGTAACGGCCCACCAAGGCGACGATCGGTAGCCGGACTGAGAGGTTGAACGGCCACATTGGGACTGAGACACGGCCCAGACTCCTACGGGAGGC
>ENA-ORCM01000167-ORCM01000167.1-human-gut-metagenome-genome-assembly--contig:-NODE-167-length-60788-cov-7.545535_pt1 | contig 60788 bp, 59 predicted proteins | sample MGYA00242906_ERZ507928 | MGnify/ENA primary metagenome ERZ507928 (study PRJEB26167, sample SAMN06115497) | human gut metagenome | host: Homo sapiens | place: China:Shanxi | collected 2015-05-07...
TTGTCCAGCTGCTCCTGGTTGTTCTTGCGGATGGAAGCCTTGAACTCGTCCAGAGTGTCGTACTCGGAGCAGTCCTTAGCCAGCTCGTCGTCCAGAGCGGGCAGCTCCTTGTACTTGACCTCGTGCAGCTTGATCTTGAAGACAGCGGGCTTGCCAGCCAGCTCAGCAGCCTGGTACTGCTCGGGGAAGGTGACGTTGACGTCAAACTCCTCGCCAGCAGCGTGGCCGACGATCTGGTCCTCGAAGCCGGGGATGAAGCTGCCGCTGCCCAGGGTCAGGCTGTAGTGCTCAGCCTTGCCGCCCTCGAATGCGACGCCATCCACAAAGCCCTCGAAGTCGATGTCCACGATGTCGCCGTTCTCAGCAGCACCCTCGCGGGTCAGCTCACGGGCGTTGCGCTCCTGCACACGCTTCAGCTCGGCCTCAACAGCCTCGTCAGAAACAGTATGGACAGTCTTCTCAACGGTCAGACCATTGTATGCGCCGATCTTGACTTCGGGCTTGACAGCGACCTTGACGGTCAGGGTAGCGCCCTCAGCCTCGCTGGCGGAGTCAACGCTGACCTCAGGACGGCCGACCGGCTCGATGCCGGCAGCCTTGACAGCCTCTTCGTAAGCTGCGGGGAACAGCTCGTTGATGGCGTCGTAGGTAAAGACATCAGCGCCGTACATCTTCTCGATGAGAGCCTTGGGAGCCTTGCCCTTGCGGAAGCCCTGAACAGGGTACTTCTTGCCCTCCTTCTTGAAAACATCGGCAACTGCAGCCTTGAAAGCCTCAGCGTCGATGGAGAACTGCAGCTCTGCCATGCTCTTCTCGAGCTTTTCGCACTTGATGAAATTCATTTGTGTATCCTCCACTCAAATATTCTATTGCGTTGGGGCAGCGGGAAAACTGCCGCCTGCAACCGCGCACCGCGTCCTTGCTGTTTGCGAAATGCGGGGACGCGCGCGCTCAAATTGGGTGCAACAATCGCGTCACAACTTATTATAGCACGGTCGTGATAGAATTGCCACCCCAAATTTTGACTTTTTGTCATTTCTGCTGTTCTGGTCTCTGCCTCAGTTGATGCGGTAGGGGCAGAACCGCAGACCGTCAGCGCTGACAAGCTTGTAGCGGATGCCGTCCACATCGCCCTGCACCGCATAGCGGATGGCATTGCCGTGCAGATGGCCGTAGTAGCAGGTCCTGATGCCGTAGGCTTTCAGTGTGGCCACGATCTCGGGGGCGCTGGTGCCGGTGTAGACCGGCGGGTAATGCAGGAACACCAGCTTTTCCAGCCCGGGTTCTGCGGCGTCGAGGCTCATCTTCAAGCGGCCTATCTCCCGATTCATCACCTTTTCGTCGTGAGGCTCCCCCACATCGAACAGCCAGCCCCGGGTGCCGCAGATGGCGTAGCCCTCCACGGAGTAGGAGTTGTTGTGCAGGATATGGAGCGTATCGAAGCCCTCAGCTTTCAGGTAGGCGTTCATCTTGTTGGCGGTGGTCCACCAATAGTCGTGATTGCCCTTCATGATGAGCTTCTGGCCGGGCAGCTGCTGCAGAAATTCGAAATCCCTGCGGGTATCGGTAAGGCGCATGGCCCAGCTGATGTCGCCTGCGAGGACGATGGTGTCCTCAGGTTTTACGAGCTTGCGCCAGTTGGCCTCCAGCCGCTCCACATAGCCGTTCCAGCCGGGGAAAACGTCCATCGGCTTGGAGCCGCCCAGGGAAAGGTGGGTATCGCCAAGCACAAAAAGTGCCATAGTTTATTTACTCCTGTTCTGGTTTTCGTCATGCCTGACAGCCCAGCGCCACCTCCGCGATCTGAGCCGGGTCGATGACGGTGCTGAACCGCTCGGCCTTCTGCCGCAGGACGGCGAGACTTGCGGGAGCGGTGCGGCCGGTAGCCTCTTCCAGCGCCTGCATGGCCTCGAAGTCGTTCTCCGGGGCAGTGTGGCCCAGAGCTTCCAGCACGCTGCGCGGGAACTTGAAGGGCGAGGCGGTGGAAAGCACCACCATCGGCACGCCGTCCCGCTTCTTCTGAGCGGCGACATGGAAAGCCACCGCCGTATGAGTGTCGCAGAGGTAGCCGTCCTTCTCGTAGCGGGCGCGGATCTCCCCTGCCACCTGTTCCTCACTGCTCCAGCCGCAGTCGAAGCTCTCCTGAATGGCCTTCAGCGTCTCGGGACGGACGGTGTAGCGGCCCGTCTCGTTCAGACTCTTCATCAGGCCGGCCACTTCGGCATCGCTGCCAGTGACGTGGTAGAGCAGGCGCTCAAGGTTCGAGGACACGAGGATGTCCATGCTGGGCGAAGTAGTCTTGTAGAACTCCCGCTTTGCAGTGTAAGTGCCGGTGGAGAGGAAGTCGGTCAGGACGTTGTTCTGGTTGGAGGCGCAGACCAGCTTGCCGACGGGCAGGCCCATCTGCTTGGCGTAATAACCGGCCAGAATGTCGCCGAAGTTGCCGGTGGGGACGCAGAAATCGACCTTGTCGCCGAAGGCAATTTTTCCCGCCTTGAGCAGCTGGGCATAAGCGGCGAAGTAATAGACGATCTGCGGCACGAGGCGGCCCCAGTTGATGGAATTGGCGCTGGAAAGACGGATGTTCCGCTCGGCCAGTCTGGCCGCAATGGCTTTATCACCGAAGACCTTCTTCACGCCGGTCTGGGCGTCGTCGAAGTTGCCGCGCACGGCATAGACGGCGACATTTGCGCCCTCCTGCGTGGCCATCTGCAGACGCTGGATCTCGCTGGTGCCGCCCGTGGGGTAGAACACGGCGATCTCGACGCCCGGGATGTCGTGGTAGCCGTCCAGCGCGGCCTTGCCGGTGTCGCCGCTGGTCGCCACGAGGATGAGGGTCTTTTCGGTGCGGGAGAGGTTCTTCTTTGCCTCCACGAGGAGTTTCGGCATCAGCTGAAGAGCATAATCCTTGAAGGCGCAGGTCGGGCCGTGCCACAGCTCAAGGGCATAGGTATCGCCCTCCACCGGGGCCAGATGACCGGCCTTGCCGCCGAAGGCCTCACCATAAGTCGTGCGAGCGGCCTCAGCGAGGAAGTCTTTCGAGTAGTCGGTCAGATATTCGCTGACGACGGCAGCGGCCAGCTCCGGATAATCCAGCTGGCACAATGCCTCCACGTCCACCTGCGGAAAGCTTTCCGGGACGAACAGGCCGCCCTCATCCGACAGGCCCTGTGCGATCGCCTGAGAGGCGGTCACAATGCGGGAATGGTCTCTCGTGCTGAAAAATTCCATCGTTATCGCTCCTTTTTGCCAGAAGGCCCATCACTTGGCCTCGTCGTGCGGCAGCGGCCCAGAGCCGTTTTCTGCCTTTTCCCACCGGCACTTCCTGCTATTTCGCGCAAAAAGCACCCTTTATAATATGTACCATCCAGCGCCCGCTGTCAAGAGGGACGACTTCGGCCACGTCGAAACGCACCGGCTCGTCGCTCTGATGGGTGCTTTGGAGATACCATGCGGCGGATGCGATGATACGGCGCTGCTTGGCGGCGTTGACCGCCGCAGCGGGGGTATCCAGAGAGTCTTTGGCGCGGGTCTTTACCTCGCAGAACACCAGTGTTCCGTCCGGTTCCCGCAGGATGAGGTCTATCTCCCCCATCCGGGTGTGATAATTGTGGGTGATGAGGGCCGCGCCCTGTTTCTCGTAGAAACGCGCGGCGGCTGCCTCTCCCCTGCGGCCAGTCCCGGCCCGGTCCATCACTTGCCCTCGGGCCAGTAGCCCTGCTTTTTGAGGAAGCTGCGGCGGTAGAACGGCTGAATGCCGTACTGGGCAATGAGCTCGTAGTGGAGCTTGGTGCCGTAGCCCTTGTGCTTTGCCAGCTGATACTGGGGATACTGCTTGTCCAGCTCCAGCATATAGCGGTCACGGCTGACTTTGGCCAGAATGGACGCTGCGCCGATGCTGGCGCTGGTGGCGTCGCCCTTCACCACCGGCTGTGCGGGCATGGTCAGCCCGGCCGGGATGCGGTTGCCGTCCACAAGGACAAGATTCGGCACGATGTCCAGCCCCTCCACGGCCTGACGCATCCCGCCCATGGTGGCATTCAGGATATTGTCGCGGTCGATGATGTCGGGGCCGACGAAGACGATCTTGTAAGCCAATGCCTTTTCAACGATTTGGTCGAAAAGAGCCTCCCGCTTTTTCTCGCTCAGCTTCTTGGAGTCGTTGATGCCGTAGACCGGAGCCTCGGGGTCAAGGATGCAGGCGGCCACGCAGACCGGGCCGCACAGCGGGCCGCGGCCTGCCTCGTCTACGCCCGCAAAACAGCCGTACTGTGCCCGGATGTCGGCATCGTAGGCGTAGAGCGGCGCGGAGATCTCCTCATCCGTCCGGCGCTTCATTCCTCGTCCTCCTCGGCAAAGTCGGCCATGTCGTCCCGCTGGGGCGGGCGCTCAAGGGAGATGCGGCCCCACTTGCAGGCGCGGAACTCATCCACCAGCATCACGGCACAGCGCTCGGTGTTCACCTCACCGCCCCGCACCAGCAGACCGCGCTTGCGGCCGATGGCTTCCATCAGCTCGTAGGGCGGCAGAGCCAGCGTCTCGGCATCCAGCTTGTAGCGCTGGGCCACGAGGTCGGGATAGTTGCGGCGCACCTCATCCAAAAGGTTCATGGCCAGCTCCTCGACATCAAGGATGTCATCCTTGATGGAGCCGATGAAGGCCAGATTTGAGGCGATGGTCTTAGAATCGAACTTCTTCCAGAGCACACCGGGCATATCCAGCAGGTCGAACTTTTCGGTGCTGACCCACTGCTTGCCCTTGGTCACACCGGGACGGTCAGCTGCCTTGGCGCGGGCAGAGCCTGCGAAGGTATTGATGAAGGTGGATTTGCCCACATTAGGGATGCCGCAGAGCATGACCTGCGTCTTGGCACCGGCCATGCCGCGGTTCTGGCGGCGTGCCAGCAGGCCGGACAGTTCCTTTTCGATCGCGGCCTTGACGGCGTTCGCGCCGCCTTTCTGCTTGGCGCTGATGGCGACACAGCCCGCATCCGCCTCGTGGAAGTAGCGTATCCACTCTTCCGTCACGGCGGGGTCGGCGAGGTCCGCTTTGTTCAGCGCATAGAGCTTGGGCTTGCGGGCCGTGATGCGCTCGATCTCCGGGTTGAGGCTGGACAGCGGGATGCGGGCGTCCAGCAGTACAAGGCTTGCGTCAACGTGCTGGATCTCCTGCTCCATCATCCGCAGCGTCTTGGCCATATGGCCCGGGAACCACTGGATGGCATATTGGTTTGCAAACCGGGTGTCCTGATTGTTCATTTTACCACTCCAAAATCCGAAAAGGGCAAAAAGCAGAGCAGCACTTTGCCCAGTATATCCTGTTCGTCGATGCAGCCGACATAGCTCGAGCGGCTGTCCAGCGAGGCGTTGCGGTTGTCTCCCATCACGAACACCGTCCCCTCAGGCACAGTGTACGGGAACTCCACATCATAGCCCAGATAGGTCGGCTCTGCGATGTAATCCTCTTCCAGCACCTTTCCATTGACCTCTACCGTTCCGGTGGCATAGTCGATGGAGATGGTGTCGCCGCCTTTGGCGATGACACGCTTGACCAGAGGGCGGCCATAGCTGGTGTAGCTGTCCACGATGACCACATCGCCCCGCTGAGGCTCATAGCCTGCGCCCCAGACGACGAGCTTATCGCCGTTTTCCAGCGTAGGCACCATCGACTCGCCGTCCACCTGAATGATACGGAAGAAAAAGGAAAACACCAGCACCAGCACCAGCGCCGCCGAAATAAGCGCTTCGTACCATTCCAGCAGGCCCTGACCACGGACAGCAGGCTGTGACTGTTCCATATCCGATGCACCTCTTTATCCGGGCTTCTGCCCGTTTTTATTTTCTCTGTCTCTGCTCCAAAAGCGCCGTATAACAGAAAAAAGGGGACAAACGAGTTGTCCCCTTTTCTCCCGCTTTGAAACGGGGAATCATCAAATATCGCTCTTGACCTTGGCAGCCTTGCCGGTACGACCACGCAGGTAGAACAGCTTTGCGCGGCGGACCTTGCCCTTACGGACAACAGTGACCTTCTCGACGAAGGGGCTGTTGATGGGGAAGACACGCTCGATGCCGACGCCGTAGGAAACGCGGCGAACGGTAAAGGTCTCTGCGACGCCGCCGTGCTTCTTAGCAATGACGGTACCCTCGAAAGCCTGGATACGCTCGCGCTCGCCTTCCTTGATACGAACATCAACGCGGACGGTATCGCCGACGTTGAACTGGGGCTTCTCAGCCTTGATGCTGCCTTCAGAAATAATCTTCAGTGCGTCCATTTTGAATTCCTCCATTTGTTTTTAGACGTTCATACACGGCGAACTGCCGTCAGAGGACCGCCCGTTTAATGATATGTGTCATTAACCCCGCTGTGGTCTCAGCGGACACTAACGCCCTAATAGGATAGCACAAACCGCCCGTAAAAGCAAGCGTTTCGGGCAAATTTATGCAAAAATTTTCGTTCTGGCTTTGATAGACCGTTCTTACTCGAACTTCCGCTTATCTGCCGTCAGAAATTCGGTGCGCAGGATAGAGGCGTTTGCCGCCGGGGCGCCGAATTTTGCTTCCAGCGCCGCCGTCAGCAGCGAGGGGTTCAGGTTCAGGTCCTGCGAGGCAGGCAGGCAGACCGCAAAGCTTACGCTCTCCCCTTCCGTCTCAAGCTCGAGAGTTGGGACATATTCCTTCATCTCGACCATCTTAACGCCGCGCTTGCTCTTTTTCTCCACCGGCACGCTGTCGAGGGCGTTGTACTGCGCAAGCTTTTCCGCGGCGTCCGACGGGTAGCGGATGCGGTAGCAGGCGTAGGCAATGGCGTCGGCCTTCATCTTCACCGGTTCCACGCGGTAGACCTCGATGCCAGTAGGCATGATGGCGTTCAGCGCCGTCTGCCACTGGGCAAAATCGGGGTTTTCGGCCTCGGTCTTGACATCCACGCACTCGCACTGGCTCTCCTGCCCCAGCGAGAGCGGGCAGGCAAAGGTCATATAGATGTGGGGATTAAAGCCCAGCGTATGCCACACCGGCAGGCCGCTGCGCTTGAGCACCCGCTGCATCACCCGCTGCATATCCAGCAGGGAGATGTAGGAGGCTTCGTTCATCTTCTTAAACGAGATCCTTACTGTAATCAAAGCACGGTCCTCCTAACAGATGGTTTGCGCCGCAGCCGTGGCAGGCACGGTTGCAGGGCTGAGTGGTCTGAGCCGCGAGGGCCTTGTTGTACTCCCGCACCAGATATTCGTGGGTGACGCCGTAGTCCATGTGGCTCCACGGGGTCACTTCGTCCAGACCGATCGCGCGCTGGCAGTAGAACTTGGGGTCAATGCCCATGTCCTCGAAGACCTGCATCCAGGTGTCGTACTTGAAGCACTCTTCCCAGCCGTCAAAATAGCAGCCGCGCTTGTAGGCCTCGAGGATGACGGGAGCCAAGCGGCGGTCGCCCTTGGCAAAGACGCCCTCGAGGAAGCTGGTGGTGCTGTCGTGGTAGTTGACCTTGATCTTGCGGCTGTGGACGCTTTCGAGCAGGTGCTTCTGCTTGGCCTGCAGCATCTCTTCGGTGTCCATCGGGACGAACTGGAAGGGGGTGTGGGGCTTCGGCACGAAGCAGGCGCAGCTGATGGTCACCTGAACGCCGCGGCCCTTGGCGTGCTTGGGATTGGAGTAGAACAGGTCTACCACCTTCTGGGCGGTCTCGGCGATGCCCTCGATGTCCTCCATCGTCTCGGTGGGAAGGCCCATCATGAAGTAGAGCTTGACGGAGGTGTAGCCGTTGGCAAAGGCCAGCGAGCAGGTCTTTTCGATTTCGTCCCAGGTGACGTTCTTATTGATAACGTCGCGCAGGCGCTGGGTCCCGGCCTCAGCGGCAAAGGTCAGGCCGCTCTTGCGCACCTTGGTGGTTTTTTCAATGAGGCTCTGGGAGAAGTTGTCCATCCGCAGAGAGGGCAGCGACAGGCTGACGTGCTCTTTCGGCGCCCACTCGTTCAAATCGTCCAGCAGCTCTTCGAGCTGGCTGTGGTCAGAGGTGGACAGGCTGGAAAGGCTCAGCTCCTCGTAGCCGGTGTTGGCGCAGAGGTCCTGTGCGGCCTTGTTCAGCAGGCTGGCGTCGCGCTGGCGCATGGGGCGGTAGAGGAAGCCTGCCTGACAGAACCGACAGCCGCGCACACAGCCGCGCAGCACCTCGACGCTGGCACGGTCCTGGATGGCGCCCACCATCGGGACGACGAAGTTGGTCGGGGGCGCAAAGTCGTTCAGGTTCTTGATGATGGCCTTGGTGATGACCGCCGGGATGCCCGGCTCGTTGGGGGTGATGGACTTGACGCGGCCATCGTCGTAGTATTCGATGTCGTAGAAAGCCGGGATATAGACGCCGGGGATCCTGGCGATGCGGAGCAGCAGCTCTTTCTTGGAGACGCCGCCCTCTTTCTTGGCCTTTTCGATTTCGGCGCAGATGCCGGGCAGCTGGTTTTCGCCCTCGCCCAGCTGGACGACGTCGAAGAAGTCGGCGATGGGCTCGGAGTTGCAGGCACAGGGGCCGCCCGCCACGATGAGGGGCCAGCTCTCGTCGCGGTCTTTCGAGTAGAACGGGATGCCCGCCAGATCCAGCATGGCGAGGATGTTGGTGTAGGACAGCTCATATTGGAGCGTAAAGCCCACAGCGTCGAAAGCCGTGAGGGGGTCTTTGCTCTCCATCGTGTAGAGGGGCAGGCTCAGGCGCTCCATCTCAGCCTTCATATCCAGCCACGGCATAAAGGCGCGCTCACACCACCAGTTTTCGTGGCTGTTCAGCAGCTCGTAGAGTATCTTTTCGCCCAGAAAGGACATGCCCACTTCGTAGGTGTCCGGGAAGCAGAACGCGAAGCGGACGTCTACCTCATCTTTATTTTTATAGACGCTGCCCGGTTCGCCGCCGGTGTAACGGCCCGGCTTCTGCACCCGGGACAGCGCTTCTTTCAGTTTCGGATCAAACATCAAGTTCCTCCATTTAACAACACGGATTGCATATTTATATATTTTACCCTATTTGGGCGAAGATTGCAACAGACATCGCAGCATTTGAGCTCCATCCAGCGGTGGGACAGGCAGAAGGTTGAACGCCCCGGTGAGCAGATTGGCCGCAAGGAACGCACTGCCCCGGATGGTTGCACACTGCTCCATCCTCATTGCCCAGATGGCGGCCAAGAGGCCATTCATGCCCGGCCCGGCGGCAGCGAGCAGAAAGGTCTGCCCCCGGGTGAGGGTCTGACCCCATGTCCGCATACAGAAACCGGTCATGGTCACTTCGATGACGGGAAAGCGCCGGAACAGGAGCAGATAGACGAAGATATGACCCATTTCGTGGAGGATGGCGGCGCACAGACCGATGCGCAGGAAGCCGCTGGCGTCGAACCAGAGCAGCAGATACAGCGCCCCGCAGAGCAGCAGCGGGTCACGGAACACCAGCGGCCCCAGCCGGACGAGCCGCCTCATGGCAGGCCCAGCAGAGCCCCCGCATCATAGCGGACGCCCTGTTCCAGAAGCTCAAAGTGAAGGTGCGCCCCGGTGGAGCGGCCCGTCTCCCCCGCTGTCCCCAGCGGCTGACCTGCCTGCACCACCTCTCCGGCCCGAACGAAGAGGTATTGCAGATGGGCGTAAAGCGTCTCCTGCCCGCCGCTGTGGCTCAGGCAGAGGTAGTTGCCGTAGGTCGCGCTCCGCCGGGCGGCAATGACGACGCCATCCATCGCGGCCAGCACCAGCGTCCCTTTCGCGCAGGCGAGGTCAGTGCCGCGATGGAACGCCTCTTCGCCGGTGATGGGGTCGGTGCGCCAACCGTAGGCGTCCGAGACCCGCCACGCCGTCGTACCCAGCGGGAAGCAGGCCGTCTGCGCGGGCCTTACCCGTTTCAGCGAACAGCCCTCGGGCGCGGCTTTTGCGGCACAGGCCCGCAGAGCGGCCACACAGAACAGGACAGCGCAGAACACCGCAAAAATCACCCATCCTTTTGTTTTATGCTGTCTTGTCCCCATCGGCGTCCCTCCTGTTTCCTGTACTGTATGCGGCAGGACAATATAAAATGCCGCCGGCCTTGCAGGCCAGCGGCATCGGGGATTATTTCAGGAAGTGCTCGAGCAGGCGGCTCAGCAGACCGGTGCGTCGGGGGCGGCTCTCGGTGACGACGATGGGCATCGGGGCGGGAGCGGCCTTTTCCGGCTGTGCTGGCTGTTTTTCCAGTTCTACGAGCTGAGGTGCCGCCTTTGCCGGTGCGGCAGGCTTTTCCGGAGCCTTGACGGGCTGGGGCTTCGGCGTCTCAGCGACAGAAGCCGGTGCAGGCGCTTTGTCGCGGGCCGTCCAGTCGCCGCGGAGAAGGTCGTACATCCCCATCTGGCTGTTCACCAGCGGCTCGCCGGGGGCGGGCTTGACTTTCTGGTAGCTGCCGTCCGGCTGCATCTCGCGGGCGTTGACGTTGTCGCTGAGCTGGAGGCGGAGGATACTGTCCAGCTTCTCCTTCAGCACGGGGTCTTCCACCCGGACGCCGACTTCCACGCGGCACTCGGTGTTGCGGGTGAGAAAGTCGCCGGATGCGATATAGATGCGGGTGTTCACGCCGTCATAGAAGCTGTAGATTCGGCCATGCTCGAGGTAGCGGCCCACGAGGCTGCGGATGTGGAGGTTTTCGGTCTTGCCCGGCACACCGGCGCGGACGCAGCAGATGCCGCGGACGATCATGTCGATGCGGACACCGGCACAGCTGGCTTCCTCGAGCTTGAGGATAATATCTCTATCGGAGATGGAGTTGTTCTTCAAAATCATGGAAGCCGGGCGGCCCAGACGGGCAGCGTTGATGACCCGGTCCATCTCATCCAGCAGCACGCTCTTGAAGCGGAGGGGTGCTACCAGCATCTTTTCGCTCTCTTCCGTCAGTTTCTGCACGGCAAGGTTCTGGAAGACGTTGGACGCTTCCTCGCCGATGCCGAGGTCGGCGGTGATGAAGGAGTAGTCGGTATAGAGCTCACTGGTCTTCTCGTTGTAGTTGCCGGTACCGATCTGGGTGATGTAGGAGTAGCCGTGGGCGCTCTTTTTGGTGATAAGAGTCAGCTTGGAGTGGACTTTGTAGTCGTCAAAGCCATAGATGACCGTACATCCGGCCTCTTCAAGGTGCTTCGACCAGTCGATGTTGTTCTGTTCGTCAAAGCGGGCGCGCAGCTCCACCAGCGCCACGACTTCCTTGCCGTTCTCGGCGGCTTCCACGAGGGCCTGTACGATTTGAGACTCGCGGGCCATGCGGTAAAGCGTCATCTTGATGGAGATGACGTCGGGGTCCTGCGCGGCCTTTTTCAGCATCGCAATAAAGGGGCGGATGGACTGGTACGGATAACTCAACAACACATCGTGCTTTTCCACCTCGGCGGCAAGGTCGTAGTCCTGCGGGGGCAGCATAGGCCGGGCAGGCGTATAGAACAGCTCGGGGTGGCCGTCAGACTCCATGCGGGAGGTGAGCTTGTAGAAGAAACTCAGGTCAAGAGGGCTCTTCTGGACAAAGACCCGCTTGTGGGTCAGCTCGAGGCGGCTGCAGAGCAGCTGAGCGACCTGCGGTGCGGCGGGGATGACCTGCAGACGGACGGCGGCCAGCTTGCGGCGGCGCTTGAGCAGATCGGCCATGATCTCGCGGTAGTCGATGTCATGGTCCATCATGCCCTCTTTCACGTCGATGTCGGCGTTGCGGGTGACCCGGAAGAGACACTTTTCCTGCACGTTCTCCTTGCCGAAGATGAGGGCCGCATAATGGAGCACCAGCTCCTCCGTCAGGGCAAAGCAGGTCTCATTGTCCTTCCGGACGAAATGCATCCGCTCCATCTGGCTTGAGATGGGTACGATGCCGAGGGTGTGCTCCGAGGTGTGTTTTTCGTGAAGGAGGACGCCAAGATAGATCTCCTTATTGCGCAGGAACGGGAACGGGTGGCGGCTGTCCACGATCTGGGGGCTGAGGATGGGGAAAAGCTCGCTCTGGAAATACTTCTTCCAGAAGTGCTCGTCCTCTTTGCTCAGCTTATCGAAATCCACCTTGCGGTAGCCGCAGGCGGCCAGATTTTCCAGCGCTTTGGCGTAGTATTTGTCGCAGTCCTCCTGGAGCTGAGCGGTCTTAGGCATGATGGCGGCAAGCTGCTCTTCCGCCGTCATGTTCGTCTTGTTTTCCCGCTTTTCCTTCTTGCCGCGCATGAGGTTGGCGCGCTCCTGGAGCGAGCCGACGCGCACCATGAAGAACTCGTCCAGATTGGAGCCGTAGATGGCCAGAAACTTGAGCTGTTCGGCCAGCGGGACATTTTTATCCTTGCCCAGCACCAGCACGCGGCGGTTGAAGTCCAGCCAGCTCAATTCCCGGTTGATAAAAATGCTCTCTTCACTCATGATAACTCCTTTTTCCCGAGAAGGTCTCCCCTCTCAGCTCACATAGGCGAGGCCCTGCCATTCGTCTATCATATCCTGCGTAACGCCCGGCACCTGTGCCACCTCATCGAGGCTCTGGAACCGGCCATGGGCAAGACGATATTCCAGAACGGCTCTCGCCTTCTTCTCCCCGAGGCCGGGCAGTGTGGTCATGGCGTCCACCCCGGCGGTGTTGAGGTCCACGCGGAAGGACTCCCGCAGAGGCTCGACTGCCGCTGACGAAGCCTGCGCCGGGGATGGCGGCACGGCATACCAGAACGCCAGACTGACAATGCAGACCGCCGCTGCTGCCGCCAGTGCCAGAAAGCGGCGCTCACCAGGGCTTAACATAGTTTCTCTCATTGTACTCGAAATCCTTCCAAAAAGAAAGTCTCCTGCGGAAAATTTGCAGGAGACTTTACACAATCTTTACGATGCGGCTTCGGCACTTCGCACAAGGCCATAGAAAAACTCTGCGGCTGCGCCGGTGTCGTGGTCGGTCAGGGTCGTCTGGCTGGCGGCAAGGCGCAGCTCCACCGGGGCATCAGCCGGAACGACGCTCTGCCTGGCCTGACGGACCAGCTCGAGCATCTGGCTGCACCCGGCGGCGACGGTGAGCTGGTCAGCCGTGCAGTTGACGGGCAGGCAGACTGCGCCCAGCATTGCTTCCGCCGAGACGGCACCCGGTGTCAGCACCATGACATCCATGCCGGTGCGCTCCGAGCGCAGCATGGCGGCATTGTCCCCCAGTGCCTTTTCCAGAAGGGCCTGAATGGGCAGCTGCTGACGGTCCTGATAGAGCAGGATGCGCAGCACGTCCTCACCCTTGACGTCGGCGGGGCTACACAGCGTAAAGGGGGTGAACTCCCGGCGCAGATGGCGCTCGAGGGCGGTGCTCATCCGCAGCACACGGGTAGAGCCGTCGGCCATCTGCAGCGCAATGCCGAGGCCCACAGCTGCGGGCAGCTTTTTGAAGATAGACTCCCCACAGCCCGCGAAGCTGCACAGCGGCTGGCCGCTGCCCTCCGAGAACCGGTAGGCCAGCGTACCGCCGCAGGTGAGCGCGGGCGCAGCAAGGCGCAGTCCACCCAGCACGGCGCGGACGGCCCGGGGCGAACGCTGGCTGAAGACCGTCAGCCTGCCGCCCCGGCTGGAAAACAGCTGGAGCACATCCCGCACGACCTGCGGCATATTGCCGTCACCGGCCAAAAGGAGATGGTCCAAATCGCAGAGTACGAGCGTAGAATCGAGAAGTTTCGTCATACAGTCCCCCTCCTGAGCGATGCAATAAAGTGGGTGAAATACTCCGGAAGCTCCGAGTCGAAGCGGAGATGTTCCCCCGTGATGGGGTGGATGAAGCCCAATGTCTTCGCGTGGAGACACTGGCCGTGGAGCTTGGTGATGCAGTTGTGGGGGCCATACACCGGGTCGCCCGCCACGGGATGCTGGATGGACGCCATGTGGACGCGGATCTGATGGGTGCGGCCCGTCTTGAGGCGGCATTCCAGCAGGGTGAAGCCGCCGAAGCGCTCCAGTACCTTATAGCCGGTGTAGGCATACTTGGTGTGGGGCTCGCCGGCCGGGTAGACCGCCATCTTCTTGCGGTCGGTCTTTGAGCGGCCCAGATTTGCTTCCACAAAGCCCTCGTCCTGCGCAAAGCCGCCGTAGACAACGGTCTGGTAGGCGCGTTCCACGCTGTGGACCGCCATCTGCTGGGACAGGCCGATGTGGGTGGCGTCATCTTTCGCTACCACCAGCAGGCCGCTGGTGTCCTTGTCGATGCGGTGGACGATGCCGGGGCGTATCTCACCGCCGATGCCCGAGAGGCTGCCCTTGCAGTGCCAGAGCAGGGCGTTCACGAGCGTGCCGTCCGGGTTGCCCGGGGCCGGGTGGACGACCATGCCCTTGGGCTTGTTCACCACCAGAAGGTGGTCGTCCTCGTACACGATGTCCAGCGGGATGTCCTGCGGCACAGCCTCGATAGGCTTTGCGTCAGGAATTTCCAACAGGATGGTGTCCCCCGCCTTGAGTTTGAGGCTCTTGGCGATGCTTTTGCCGTTGCAGAGCACATGACCCTCAGCCACGAGGCCTTGCAGCGCACTGCGGGAAAGGCCGGTGTCCTCCCCGCTGAGGAAGCGGTCGATGCGCTGGCCTGCGGCCTCCGCTTCCACGATGAATTCACGCTGTTCCATGGTTTACCGCTCCTTCGAGGGCTTATCTTCCACTTCTTCCAGCAGGATGACCAGCACCCAGAGCGCCACACCGACGCAGACGAGGATGTCGGCGAAGTTGAAGACTGCAAAGTCGATGAACAGCGGGTTGATGTAGTCCACGACCTCACCGTTCAGCACACGGTCGATGAGGTTGCCGATGCCGCCGGCCAGCACGAGGATGAAGGCGATCTGCTGCAGGAGCTTGCCGCGGCTGCGGAAGAACAGCAGGTAAGCCACGAGCAGCAGCGCGGCGCTGGTGGCGAGGATAAGGAAGAGCTGCTTTCCGCTCAGCAGGCTAAACGCCATGCCCTGATTGAGCACGAAGCGCAGCTCCACCACATGCGGGATGACGGTGATGGCCTCCACAGGGGCCAGATACTGGGTAGCCCAGAGTTTGATGGCCTGGTCGATGCCCACCAGCGCAGCCACACAGACCAGATTCAGAATGACATATGCCATAGTTTCTCCTGATTTTTTGAAAAAGGCGGCGCCCCCTTTTGCGCCGGGTGCGCCGCCAGAGATACGAAATGGTTTAGCCCTCCACAACAGCGGCGCAGCGTGCGCACAGAGTGGGATGAGCAGCGTGGGTGCCGATGTCTGCGGAGTACTTCCAGCAGCGCTCGCACTTGTCGCCGGTGGCGTGTGCAGCAGCAACGCCCAGACCCTCGACGGCGCTGGCTGCGCCGCCTTCACCCTTGACCAGCTCCACATGGGAGACGATCATCAGGTCTGCCAGCTCATCCATCGGGATGCTGTTGAGCAGGTCGTAGACGGCGTCATTGCAGTACAGGGTGACGGAAGCCTCGAGAGAAGCGCCGATCTGCTTATCTGCACGGGCCTGCTCGAGGACCTTCTTGACCTCGTCGCGGACAGCGATGAGCTGCGCCCACTTGGCCTTGAAGGCATCGTCAGCTGCGTACTGGCCAGCCTTCGGCATATCCTCGAAGACGACGTACTTGTTCATAGCCTCGGTCTTGGGCAGGAAGTCCCAGATCTCCTGGCTGGTGAAGCAGAGGATGGGAGCGATGATCTTGTCCAGAGCGACGAGGATCTTGTACATCGCGGTCTGCGCAGCCTTGCGGCCAGTGCCGTTGGTGCAGTACAGGCGATCCTTGGTGACGTCCAGATAGAAGTTGGACATGGCCACAACACAGAAGTTGTAGACAGCGTGGTAGACCTTGTTGAAGTCATACACAGCATAACCGGCGTTGGTGTTGACGATGAGGTCGTCCAACGCAGCCAGAGCCCAGCGGTCGATGTCCTGCAGCTGGTCGTCAGCCACACAGTCGGTGTTGGGGTCGAAGCCGTCGAGGTTGCCCAGAATGAAGCGGGCGGTGTTGCGGATCTTGCGGTAGGCCTCGCTCAGCTGCTTGAAGATGTTCTTGCCGGCACGCACATCGACGGTGTAGTCGGAAGAAGCCACCCACAGGCGGATGATGTCAGCGCCGTAGTCCTTGATGATCTCGCTGGGCTCGACGCCGTTGCCGGCGCTCTTGTGCATCTGCTTGCCCTGCTCGTCCACGACCCAGCCGTGGCACAGAACGGACTTATAGGGTGCGCAGCCCTTGCTGGCCACACTGGTCAGCAGGCTGGACTGGAACCAGCCGCGGAACTGGTCGCCGCCCTCCATATACAGATCGGCCGGGAAGCGCAGCTCGGGGCGCTCTTCCAGAACGGCAGCATGGGTGGAGCCGGAGTCGAACCAGACGTCCATGATGTCGGTGTCCTTCGTCCACTCGGAAGCGCCGCACTTCTCGCAGACTTCACCAGCGGGGATGATCTGCTCAGCGTCATACTTGTACCAGGCGTCGGAGCCCTCCTTGCGGAACAGGTCGCTGACGGCCTTGATGGTGGCGTCGGTGATGTGGTAAGCGCCGCACTTCTTGCAGTAGAAGGCCGGGATAGGCACACCCCAGGTGCGCTGACGGCTGATGCACCAGTCGTTGCGGTCGCGCACCATGCCGTGCATCCGGTCATGGCCCCAGTCGGGCATCCAGGTCACGGTGTCGATGGCCTTGTAGACATCCTCACGGAACTTGGCGATGGAGCAGAACCACTGCTCGGTAGCACGGAAGATGATGGGATTGTGGCAGCGCCAGCAGTGCGGGTACTGATGCTTGATGTGCACCTGACCCATAACAGCACCGGAGGCGGTCAGATCAGCCAGGATGGTCTTGTTGGCTGCCCAGACGCGCTGGCCTGCATACTTGCCAGCCAGCTCGGTCAGATAGCCGCCATCGTCCACGGGGACGGTGATGGGCACCTGGGGGTACTTCTGGCAGACATTAAAGTCATCGACGCCGTGGCCGCCGGCGGTGTGGACACAGCCAGAGCCGCTCTCCAGAGTGACATGGTCGCCCAGGATGACCCAGCCCTCCTTGGGCAGGTAGACGTGGTTATAGCGCATGAGCTCGAACTCAGCACCGCTGACGGGCTCGCCGACCACTTCATACTCGGTGATGTGGCAGGCATCCATCACGCTCTTGACCAGCTCGGTGGCCATGATGTGGTACTCGTCGCCGATCTTGACGAACGAATACTCAAACTGGCCGTTGAGGCAGATGGCCTCGTTGGCGGGCAGGGTCCAGGTGGTGGTGGTCCAGATCACGAAGTAGGTCTTATCCATGGGAATGCCGTACTTTGCCAGCACACCGTTGGGGTCCTGAGAGACATGGAAGCGGACGAAGATGGAATCGCAGTCGTCCTCACCGTACTCGATCTCGGCCTCTGCCAGAGCAGTGCGGCAGTCCGGGCACCAGTACACAGGCTTCAGGCCCTTGTAAATGTAGCCTTTCTTGGCCATCTCACCAAAAATCTCGATCTGGCGTGCCTCAAACTCAGGCTTCAGAGTCAGGTAGGGGTGCTCAAAGTCACCAATAACGCCCAGACGCTTGAACTGGTCGCTCATGATGTCGATGTGTTCGGTTGCGAATTTCTCACAGATCTGGCGCAGCTCCAGCTTGGAGATGTCCTTTTTCTTGTCGCCGACAGAAGACAGTGCTTTCAGCTCAATGGGCAGGCCGTGAGTATCAAAACCGGGCACATAAGGAGCCTGGAAGCCCTCCATGTTCTTCTCGCGGATGATGATGTCCTTGATGATCTTGTTCAGGGCAGTACCCATGTGGATATTGCCGTTTGCGTACGGAGGGCCGTCGTGCAGGATGAACTGGGGCTTACCCTCGTTATGCTTCATCAGGTTGTTGTACAGGTCGTTCTCTTCCCAGTCCTTGAGCATGGCGGGCTCTTTCTTGGGCAGGCCTGCGCGCATCTCAAACAGGGTCTTGGGCAGATTCAAAGTACTGTCGTACTGAGACTTATTCTTTGCCAATGGTTACACACTCCTCTAAATTTTTTCTATTGCACACTTACTCGCTGAACTTTACGCCCTGAAACGCGGCGTAGTCCGGCGCAGTGGGGGCTGCATCTGCAGGGGGCGGGTCAAGCTTGAGCTGACTCTCGTCTTTTTCCCAGAAATCCTCGGATTTCTCCGCATCGCCATCCTCTGCGGCATCATCCGCCTCAGCAGTTTCCGGTGCTTTGGCATCCGCGGCATTATCCAGCTTCTCATTCAGCTCAGCAGTGGTCTCTTCCACTTCATCTTCCGCTGCGGACTCCTCCGGCTCTTCTGCCGGAGCTTCTTCTTTCTGGAACTCGGGCAGACGGCTCAGCGATTCCACATGGCTGCGGTAAAGGTTGAGCACATCCGATTTGAAGCGGGTCACTTCCAGGCGCACCCGGTCGTACTCCCGCTCCTCGGCCAGCTTTTTCTCGTTTGCCTCGTTGATGATCTCGTCCGCACGGTCACTGGCTTTCTGCAGCAGCTCGTTGGCATCACGGATGACATCATCACCGCGGAGATTTGCACGGTGCAGAATCTCCTCCGCTTTCTGGTTTGCCTCACGGATGACATTCTCACCCATCCGCTGGGCATTGATCAGAGCGCTCTTCAGCATATCGCCGTCGGCCTCATAATCTTTCATTTCCTGGCGGAGCTTCTGGTTCTCGGCGGTCAGGTCGGCGATCTGCTTGCGCAGCGCCTCAGCCTCGTTTTCGCTCTGAGTCAGCTGTTCCTCCACTTTATCCAGAAAACGGTCCACCTCCTCGGTACGGTAGCCGCGGAGGTTTTTCTCAAATTGCACAGAGCGCACGTCCTGCGGGGTCAGCATAGTGGTTTCCTCCCTTATCTTCATTCATCATCAATACTGGAAATATTCAATGATCAAACGGTCTTTCTTGCTTTTTCCGGGCAATGCCGTCAGCTGAAAGCGGCCCTTGCCGCGCACTGTGAACACATCGTCCTCGTACACCGGGGCATGGACACTCTCGGCAGGCAGATGGTTGATCTCCACCCGTCCGGCCGTGACCAGCTCTGCCGCCATTCCACGGCTGCACCGCAGCATGGCAGCGAGCACCGCGTCCAGCCGCAGGGATGAGACTGTCGCCGTCTGGCGGGGCCGCTCTGCCTGCGGGAACGCCGGAAGCGTTTCCAGCGGCTGTATTTCTGCCGTCAGGTCAGTGTGGCCCGCCTGACGCAGTTCCTGACAGATCAGCTCCGCGGCAGGCTCCAGCGCAAACACATAGGCCACCCCCAGCTGGTCTTCCGGGAGAACGATGTCTCCCAGCGCCTCCCGGCGCAGCTCCAGACCCATCAGGCTGCCAAGATAATCCTTGTGCACTGGCAGCTGCGCACCGGGCAGAGCCCGGCACTGCAGCCGCACACAACACAATGGGCTCGCAGGGTAACTGTCCACAGGTTCCAGACAGAGCAGTTTGCGTTCCGCCCCGGGCCACCCGCCGTCAAAACGAATCTCGTCCTCCGGCATGTCGGTGCGGTTGAGCGCGGCCTGCGCCAGCTGCTGCTCCCGGTCGCTCAAAAAGCCGGAGTACCGGGCAATGCCGCGTGAGGAAGCCGTGCGGGCCAAGTCCTCAATGTGCCGCATCAGATACCGTTCTTCATCATTGCGGGCGGGCACAAAACCCCGCACCGCTTTGGGGGCAGGATCAATAGAACGCACCATTGTTCTCCAGCTCGTCCAGCAGGTCTCCCATAATATCAACATTGTAGGGAGTAATGATGAAAGTGCTGTTTGCAACGCGCTTGATCTGGCCGTTGTTTGCATAGGCTACGCCGGAGAGGAAATCCACCAGACGGCGGGAGACCTCTTTGTTGGTAGACTCCAGGTTGAGCACGACCGTGCGCTTGTTGTTCAGGTGGTCCGCAATGGTGCTTGCATCCTCAAAGCGCTCGGGCTTGACCAGAACGACCTTGAGCTGGGTGGTGGCATGGATGTTGACCACCTTGCCATTCTTCTTGGGGGCAGCGTCTACGTCGCCCTCCTCATCGTCCTCAATGCCGACACCATTGTTATTATTTACCATCTGAGGGCCGTCGTCCATGTACTGGTCGTCGTAGTCGTCCTCACTGCCGAAAAGTCCCTTTTTCAGGCTATCCACTAAAGACATAGAACTTGCTCCTTTCATTCGGGCAGCATCTGCTGCCTGGCAACCTTTGCAAAAAGAGTTGCAAATAGCTTTTTCTATTATCGGATTTTTTGCATCAGATGTCAATAACTACAAAAGCTTTCCATCATACAAATTTTGTCCGGAGACGATAATCTCGTCATAAAGACGGACCTGACTGACCGAATTGGCGGTTCCACTGGGCAAAACGAGGATATGATCTCCCTCGGTTACCAGCGGGTGTGCATCGTCCACCGGATCAATTTTGCAGAAACGGGCCAGGTTGCCGTACTTGACATACACACCAGGGATATAATTTTCGCCCTGCGTCTCGGCCTCAGAGCCATCTTCCTTTAAATAATGGACTGCCGCAGCCGGGACCAGAAGCCCGGTGCTCTCCCCCACAATGATCTGCGCATTGGCCTTGTTCAGCCGCAGTACGTCTCCATTGATGACCTCGCAGGTGATCACAAAACGGGTCAGGCCGCTTTCCTCGTCGATGCTCACTTCGGTAACAGAAGCTTTCAGCGGCGTCTCCACCTGGCCGGGGAAACGGATCTGCACCGATTTTTTCAGCGGTTTGCCATCCTGACCCAGCAGTTTCTGCCCCTCTTTGGCGGAGCAGACCCCTGCATACTGCCAGGAAAAGCCCGAGACGATCTTGCCCACACAGCCATCCAGCGCCGTTTCCGGCTCTGACTCTATATAGGCTTTCAGGTCTGTGGCGCTCAGGGCCAGAATGTCTCCTGCCCCGGCGTTGAGGCGGCCCGAGCTCGCGTTGCGGATAAAGTACCCGGTCTGCGGGGCTGTGATCTGCGTTGGCGTACCCAGCTGCGCCTGCACAGAGGCCTCCTGATCCACCAGCGCCGCGATCTGCCCCGAGAAATCCGTCACCTCCCCGGTGATGACCCAGAGCTTATTTTGCGCCAGCAGATACTCCTCTGTACCTTTTTCCGTTTCATCATACTCCCCGCTGTCCAGTGCGTCCATCAGGTCATACAGGGCGGAGGAACGCTCTTTCCGCATGGTGTCCAGCTGGGTTGCGGAAGCATTCTGCGATTTTTGCAGCAGGTCGATCTGGTCGCCCAGCTGGGTGAGCTGCTGGCGGAGCGCCGCCTGGGAAGCATCGCTGTAGACTTCTGCCACAGCGGTGCCCGCCGAAACACGTTCTCCATCGGCTGCCAGATACCCGAGCGTCCCACCACCTGCCACATAGCTCTCGTTGAACAGCAGCACGCCCTCGGCATCCACTGTATCCGAGACCGTCGCCAGCATAGCCGTTTCATAAGTATTTGGTGGGAAGAGAATGTGCATCGTCTGGTACCCGACATACAGCCCTGCCAGCAGCAGAAATACAATGGCAATCCCGGCCAGAACGGTCAGCGCACGGGGGGCGCGGCGAGGTGTTTCCGGCGTATCGCTCATAATGCTCATCCTTTCGCTAAAAAGTCTTGGGTCAGGCGAACCGCCTGTTCCGTCACATCCGGAGCAGCGGCATCCAGCCAGACCACGCCGTCCATATGACGGAACCAGGTCAACTGGCGTTTTGCGTAGTTGCGGGAGGCCTGTTTCAGCTTCTCCACACAATCTTCAAGCGCTGCATTCCCCTCAAAGTACGGGAAGAATTCCTTATATCCGATGGCCTGTGCCGCCGTTTTAAAGCGTTCCCGGTTCTTGTAGACCAGCTCCGCTTCCGGCAGCAGACCATTTTCCATCATCTTATCCACCCGCAGGTCAATGCGGCGGTAAAGCTGTGCCCGCTCCGGGAAATCCAGTCCCAATACCAGCGAACGGCAGGGTCGCTCTGCGGGGAGAGATTCCGCTTTCTGCTCGCTGAGGCGTTTTCCCGTCGCACGGTAGTGTTCCAGAGCCCGCAGCACCCGCACCTGATTGTTCGGGTGGATGGCAGCAGCCGCTTCCGGGTCCACAGCCTGCAATTGGGCGTACATGGCTTCCGGGCCTTTTTCGGCCAGCTCTGCCGCCAGCTGTTCCCGCAGGCCGTCCGGTGCTTTTTCTTTTGTAAAGCGGACTCCATACAAAAAGCTCTGGACATAAAGGCCGGTACCGCCCACCAGAATGGGCAGCGTATTCCGGGTAAAGAGTTCCCGTTCCAGCTCTCCGGCCATTGCGCAGAAATCCGCCACACTGAACAACTGATCCGGTGTCCGGATATCCACCCCGTGGTGCAGGATGCCGTGGGTCTCTTCCAGCGTCACCTTGGCCGTACCCACATCCAGCCCTTTATAGATCTGCATGGAGTCTGCGCTGATGACTTCGCCGCCAAAGCGCTCCGCCAATGCGACGCCCAGTGCCGTTTTTCCGGTGGCGGTCGGGCCTACAACAGCCAGCACCGGATGTCTGGTTTTATCATTACACAATGCGGCCAAACTGCTTTTCCAGCTCCTTCCGGGTCAATTTGAGGACGCAGGGGCGCCCATGGGGGCAGAACGGCGGCACTTCACCCGAGAGGATCTTCTCAGCCAGTGCCATCAGTTCCTGCGGGGAGGTCTTATCCCCCGCCTTGATGGCCGCGCGACAGGAAATGGAGTGCAGCACCCATTCCGTTTTCTCGTTCAATGCATCACGGCTGCCTCTGGCAAGCTTTGCGGCCAGTTCCACCAGCAGGTCTTCCGCATTGCTCTGCTCCACGTCAGCAGGGACAGAGCGGAGGAACACGCTGTTGCCGCCAAAATCATCAATTTCAAGGCCGGCACTCTCCAACAACGGGAGATTGTTGAGCAATGCCATCTTCTCCTCAGCCGAAAGCTCTACCACGACCGGTTCCAGCAGCAGCTGACTGGGGACATCGCCATAATCGGCGGCCAGCTTTTCAAACAGCTGGCGCTCGTGGGCAGCATGCTTATCAATAATGCAGATCTCATCCCCACGCTCTGCGAGGATATAAGTTTTAAAGAGTTCTCCTACATACCGCAGCGGCTCCGGGCCGTCCTGTACGTCAAATCCCATCTGCTCCGGTGTGCCTGGCAGGCCGCCCGCAAAGCCGCTGGAAACCGACTTCTGCGGTTTTGCGGGCGGTGCCGGATTCCAAGCCGCCATATGGTCCTGACCGGAAGTCCGTTTATCTTCCTCCGGCTCCACATCCAGCTGTGCTTCGTTAGCGGCCGCACGGAATGTAGGCGGCTCCAGGGCCTCCCGCTCGGTCTCCGCCAGCTGTTCTGCATCCGGTTCTTCTGTTGAAGTTCCTTCTTCAGGCTCTGGGCTGTGCAGGCTGACACCCTGTTGGAGCGGCGTATCCGATGCAACCGTTGTCCAGCTGTGTTCCGGTTCTTCTTTGCCCGTTTCTCTGGCCGAAAGCTCTGTTTCTGTTTTTTGAAAAGCTGCCGTTTGCCCTGCAGAAGCAGTCGGCATTGCGTGTATAGAAAGAGCCACCGGGTTTGCAGGCTGTGCAGTGTGATGCGGGAGCCTTCCGGGCGCTGCCTGGCCCGATAAAATCGCAGAAAGTCCTGTAAAGTTATTTTTCTTTACAGTATTTTCTTCTATAATATCGTTCGATTCTTTGTTCTTGAATTTTTCATTGCTTTTCGGTTCATCAAAGGTGAAAAGCCGTTCGCCCGTTCCAGGCTGGCTCAGAGAGAGCTTGACAGCATGGTAAACGAGGTCAAAGATATCATTTTCACGGGCAAAGCGGACCTCGATCTTCGCCGGGTGAACGTTGACGTCCACAAGATCCGCAGGCATTTCCAGAAGCAAGATTCCTCCAGGAAATTTTCCCTGCATCATGGTGCCCTTATAGGCCATTTCCATACCCGCCATCATGGTGCGGTTCCGGACATAGCGGCCATTGATGTAAAAATACTGCATGCTCCGGCTGGCCCTGCAGCTCTTGGGCTGAGTGATGAGGCCTCGAACCCGGTAGACGCCCTCCTGGTTATCCACTTCCACAAGGTCACGGCTGAATTCCCGGCCCAGAACCGCGTAAGCGGCACTGCGCAGCTGCCCATCGCCGGGGGTGACGTACTGCAGTTTGCCCTCACGGACAAATTTGAAGCTGACTTCCGGGTGGCTCAGGGCCACATGCGCCACAATATCGGCCACAAAGGTACCCTCGCTAGAATCTTTTTTCAGGAACTTCATCCGGGCTGGCGTGTTATAAAACAGGTCCCGCACCCGGATGGTGGTACCCACACCGCGGGCACCCGGCTCCATGGGCTGCTCTTCCCCGCCCTCAATATGGTAGACGGAAGCGCACTCCGCATCCGCCGTCCGGGTCAGCACTTCCACACGGGCCACACTGGCAATGGAAGCCAGCGCCTCGCCGCGAAAGCCCAGCGTATGGATGTGGGTCAGGTCATCTTCGGTCCGGATTTTACTGGTTGCGTGCCGGATGAAAGCTGTGGGGATATATTTCGCTTCAATGCCGGAGCCATTATCGCTGATCTCAATGAGGCGAATGCCGCCCGATTCGATCGTGACTGTCACTTGCGTGGAACCGGCATCAATGGCGTTTTCCAGCAGCTCTTTCACAACAGAGGCCGGGCGCTCGACCACTTCACCTGCCGCGATCAGTTCAGCCGTGTGTTTGTCCAAAACTCGAATTTCTGCCATCGAATTTTCCCTCCTTTACCCGTTGATTCGTTCTTCCGGTCAGCTGTTCAGGCTGCCTTTCAGGGTCTTTTTCAGCTCATACAGGAAATTCAGTGCCTCGATCGGCGTCAGTGTTTCCACATCCAGCGCTTCCAGCTGCTCCATCATCTCGCTGGGCACCGCAGGTGAGGCATATTCCTGCAGGGCATCAAAATCCATCTGCTCTACTTTGTTCTTGGGTGCGCTGGCTTCCAGTGCGCGCAGCACCTCATGGGCCCGGCGGGTCACACTGCCAGGCAGGCCAGCCAGCTTTGCCACCTCAATGCCATAGCTGTCGTCAGCCGGGCCGCGAATAATGCGGCGCAGGAATGTGATATCTTCTCCCCGCTTTTTGACGGCGATGTTATAGTTTTTCACGCCTGCAATGGTACCCTCCAGGTCCGTCAGCTCATGGTAATGGGTCGCAAACAGAGTCTTGCAGCCCAGCCCCTTGCTGGGATCGGAGATGTGCTCCACCACGGCACGGGCAATGCTCATGCCATCAAACGTGGAAGTGCCGCGCCCGATCTCATCCAACACCACAAGGCTCTTGGAAGTGGCATTTTTCAAAATTTCAGCCACCTCGGTCATCTCCACCATAAAGGTAGACTGGCCTGCCGAGAGGTCGTCCGAGGCACCAATGCGGGTAAAAATAGCATCCACCACGCCTACATGGCACTCTGCCGCCGGGACAAACGAGCCGATCTGTGCCATCAGGGCAATCAGTGCGTTCTGACGCATGTAAGTGGATTTACCTGCCATATTAGGGCCGGTAATGATGAGGCAGCGGTCTTCCCCGCAATTGAGGGTGGTATCATTGGGCACAAACAGGCTGCCTTTGAGCACCTGTTCCACCACCGGGTGGCGGCCCTCCACAATGTGCAGCTCATCGCTATCATCTACAACAGGGCGGCAGTAGTTGTTTTCAGCCGCTACCTGTGCCAGTGCTGCCAGCACATCCAACTCTGCCACTGCATTGGCCGTGCGCTGGATGCGGTCCAGCTGGCCGCCAATGGTTTCCAGCAGCTCACTGAACAGCCGGTGCTCCAGCGCAATCAACCGCTCGTGGGCGCCCAGAATTTTACTTTCCAGTTCCTTGAGCTCCTGCGTGATGTACCGCTCGCCGCTGGTAAGGGTCTGTTTGCGGATATACGTTTCCGGCACCATGCTCTTATAAGAGTTGCTCACCTCGATAAAGTAGCCAAACACATGGTTATAGCCGATCTTCAGCTTGGGGATTCCGGTCTCCTGCCGCAGGCGGGTCTCCAGCTGGGCCAGGACGCCCTTGGTATTATCCCGGATGGAACGCAGCTCGTCCACTTCCGGGTGATAGCCCTTGGCAATGACACCGCCATCCTTGAGGGTCGAGGGGGCTTCCGGGTCCACGGCTGCATAAATTTTCTGCTTGATATCGTCCAGCGCATCAATTTGTGCGGACAGCTCTGCCAGCTCCGGACAGTTGCAGCTCTCCGCCTGCTGCTTGAGGCTGGGCAGGCGGTCACAGGTCTGCGCCATCGCATAGATCTCTTTTGGGGTGGCAGAGCCATAGACCGTGCGGGTCATCAGGCGCTCCAGGTCCGAAATATAGTGCAGCTCCTCGATCAGATCGCCACGCTGCACCGTCTGGTGCACCAGACTCTCCACCGCATTCAGGCGGCGGTTGATCGCCGCACTGGACACCAGCGGCTGCTCGATCCAACTGCGGAGCATCCGTTTGCCCATGGCAGTGCTGGTTTTATCCAGCACCCAAAGCAGTGTTCCCCGCTTTTCACGGCCGCGCAGCGTCTCCGTCAGTTCGAGATTTGCCCGGGTGACCGGGGAAAGACGCATAAACTGTGCCTCATTGTAGCTGATGACGGTTTTCAGACGCTCCACGCCTTTGATCTGGGTATCATGGAGATATTCCAGCAGTGCCGCCATGGCAAAGCGAACCAAACCTTTCGGGGCAATGCCCGTCTGCGCCGCCCAATCACGGCCAAACTGATTTTCCAGTGCAATGGAGACAAGACCCGGTGCGTAGCGCTCCTCTTCCACCAGTTCCACGGAGCAGGTCATATTTTTCTTGATGTAGGTTGTGATCTCCCGGCAGTCCAGCAGTCCCGGGTTCATCAGTACTTCGCTCGGGTGATAACGGCAGAGCTCCGTAATAACAGCCGAGGCAATTTTGCTCTGCTTGAGCTCGGTGATGTGGGCCGTACCGGTAGAAACATCCGCAAAGCAGAGGCCCGCCGCGCCATCTTTGAGGAAGATGCTGGCAATGTAGTTGTTGCGGTCGTCCTGCAGCATACTGCTCTCAATGACCGTTCCAGGTGTAACCACCCGGATAATATCACGTTTGACAAGACCTTTTGCCTTGGCCGGGTCTTCCACCTGCTCACAGATGGCGACTTTGTAACCCTTGGCAATGAGGCGGGCCACATAGCCCTCATAGCTGTGGAATGGCACGCCGCACATGGGGGCACGCTCTTCCAGACCGCACTGCTTGCCCGTCAGGGTCAAGTCCAGCTCTTTGGAGGCTGTCAGTGCATCGTCAAAAAACATCTCGTAAAAATCGCCGATGCGGTAAAAAAGAATCTCGTCTTTGTGCTGCTTTTTGATTTCAAGGTATTGCTGCATCATGGGCGAAAGCTCCGCCATGGCCGTTCACCGTCCTCCCCGTTTTCTGCATTGCCTGCTGCAATCTCGCCCGGTTTGTGGGCAAAAACCGCCTTTTGCAAGCAAAACGCGGCCTGCAAAGCACAGCCGCGTTTCTGATTTTATCGTTCCGCCTTAGTGGCAGCCGCCGCAGGTGGAGCAGCTGCCCGTGCAGGATGTAGAGGGCTCCTGCACCGTCATGGGGTCGCCGCCGTTCATGGCAGTGTTGATGATCGCGTCGATGTAGTTGACGAGGTTTTCGCAATCACGCTTGGCCTCATTGTAAGCCACCATCCCCTCATCGGCCATGATCTTGCCGTACAGGTCGTTGACTTTCTCATTGAGCTCTGCAATGCGGGCATCGTTGCGCTCGCTCTTTCCGATCTCATTGTTCAGATCCATCCGGGCGAGGTTGAACTCCCCGATCATGTTCTGGAGCTCTTCATCCTTATCGTTTGCTTTCCGGGCCTGGTCGAGAACCAGGTAACGGGGGTCGGTCTGAAGTGCCATCGCAGCACGCTTGAAAAGATCAATGCAATCCATTGTAAAAATCTCCTTATTTAAAAATATGATGGAATGTACGTTATTGGGCCAGCTCACCCAGCAAAACAGTGGCCCGGGCACCCGTCAGGTGCACCATGGCATAACTGCCCATGAGGCTGTCGTCCGCAGCAAACTCGACGGTCAGGTTGTTGTCCAGGCGGCCGGAGAGAGTCCCCTCCGCACGGCCATAGCCCTCGACCAGCACCCGGACGGTCTGCCCGACCTGTGCTTTGACCAACGCCATTGCGATCTCGTCCTGCACGGCCAGCAGGCGGCTCATCCGGTCCGTCTTCTCCTTGCGGGGGGTCGGGTCCGGCATTTCCGCCGCTTTCGTGCCCGTGCGCTTGGAATAGATGAACGTGAACAGCTGCATGTAGCCAACCTTGCGGATGAGGCTCAGCGTCTGCTGGAAATCTTCTTCCGTCTCGCCAGGGAAACCGATGATAATGTCGCTGGAGAACGTGATGCCGGGCACCTTTTTGCGGGCATACTCGATGAGCTCCAGATAATGCTCAATGGTATAGTGGCGATTCATCTGCACCAGCAGCCGATCCGAACCACACTGCACCGGAAGATGCAGGTGCTTGCAGATCTTGGGCTGTGCCGCAATCGTGTCAATGAGCTTGAAGCTGGCATCTTTCGGGTGGCTGGTCATGAACCGGATGTGATAATCACCCGGCACCGTGCAGAGCAGGTTGAGCAGATCAGAGAAATCGATTTTCTCCTCCAGACCCTTGCCGTAGCTGTTCACGTTCTGCCCCAGCAGGGTGATTTCCTTATAACCTGCCTCCACAAGGCCCTTGAATTCCGCAAGGATATCGCCGGGCTTGCGGCTTTTTTCGCGGCCGCGCACATAGGGCACGATGCAGTAGGTGCAGAAATTATCGCAGCCATACATGATGGGCAGCCAGGCACGGAACTCACTCTCACGCCGGATGGGGATGTTCTCCACAATGACCGGGCGCTGTGCCGGTTCCAGCAGCACACGCTTGTGCTTTTGCAGCTTCTGGGCCACCAGCTGGGGCAGCGTATCAATGCCATCCACGCCAAACACAAGGTCTACATACGGGTAGCTCTGGCGCAGCTTTTCCACCACGTGTTTCTGGTTAGCCATACAGCCGCAGAGGCCGATGATGAGGCCGGGCTTTTTTTCTTTCAGGCCCTTGAGGGCGCCCACGTTGCCGAACACCCGCTGCTCGGCGTGTTCCCGCACCGCGCAGGTGTTGAAGAGGATGAGGTCTGCATCCTCAGGTTTCTCACACAGGCCATAGCCGATATCCACCAGCACACCCTTGATGCGCTCACCGTCGTTGACATTCTGCTGGCAGCCGTAGCTGTGGACAAATGCCAGCGGCGGCGTATCGTATGCCTGCCGGACAAGCTCTGCGGCGGCATTGTTATGTTCAAATGCTAGATATTCCAATCGTACCATCCTTATCCGCGGCCGCTTTGAAAGACTGCCCCGCGGTTTCTCTTTTTATTTTCTTATTTTCTGAAAAGCTCTTTTTAGTATACCCTGTTTGCCTGCAGAGGGCAAGAGGAAACGCACAACTTTTTGCGTCGGGTTGCCCTTACTGTGCTGCCTGTTTCTTCAAGCACTCCTCACAGACGCCGAACAGCACCACGGCACAGTCCTGCACGACGCCTTTCTGGTTCTTGACCAGCTTCATCACCTGTTTTTCATCCACATCCGCATCGACCACGCCGCAGCAGACTGTGCAGTACATGTGGCTGTGCCAGCACAGCGTGTGGTCAAAGCGGTCCGCCTTGCCCGGGATGCACACCCGGCGCACCCGCCCGGCATCCACAAGACTGTTCAGGTTGCGGTATACTGTGCCAAGGCTCAGGCCCGGGCACTCCTTAACGGCTTCATCGTAAATTTCTTCCGCAGTGGGGTGGTCGCACAACTGCTCCACTTTCTGCAGCACCAGTTCACGCTGTTTTGAGTATCGCATGTTCTTCTCTCCTTCGCTGCTTCCCTGTTTCAAATGTTCTTTTCACCTTTGATCCTTGCCCAGTAGGCGCGAGCCGCCTGCTCTGTTTTGTTATCGCCAAAGGCATAGTATTTGACGTCCTTGATAGCATCCGGCAGGTACTGTTGCTCCACCCAGTGGTTTTCATAGTCGTGTGCATATTTGTAATTCTGTCCTTTTACCAGCGCGTCCTCGCCATCATAATGTTTATTTTGCAATTGGCGCGGGATGGGCCCGGTCCGCCCGGCCTGTACATCCGCAAGCGCCGCATGGATGGCATTGTGTGCGCTGTTGGATTTTGGGCTGGTGGCTACCAGAACCACCGCATCGGCCAGCGGGAGACAGGCTTCCGGCAGGCCCACCGCATTGGCGATATCTACAGCCGCCTTGACGATGGGAATGATCTGCGGGTAGGCAAGGCCTACATCCTCACAGGCACAGACCATGAGCCGACGGCAGGCCGAGGGCAGATCTCCAGCTTCCAGAAGCCTCGCCAGATAATGGAGCGCCGCGTCCGGGTCGGAACCACGCATGGATTTCTGGTAAGCAGATACGATGTCGTAGTGGTCATCGCCGTCCCGGTCGTACCGCATGGCCGTCCGCTTTGTCACCTGCTGGATCATCTCAAGGGTGACGCGCTTGCAGTTTTCTGTCATCGGGGCCGCCGTAACCGCAAAGTCTAAACAGCCCAGCGCCTTGCGCAGGTCACCGCCCGCACTCTCGGCCAGATACTGGCAGGCATCTTCTTCCAGAATGATATTCTGCCCCTCGGCTTCCGAAAGTTTGGCGATGGCATTGTGCAGCCCGCGCTCCACATCCACTGCAGACAGCGATTTGAATTCAAATACCGTGCAGCGGGACAGCAGTGCATTATAGATGTAAAAATACGGGTTTTCCGTAGTCGAGGCAATGAGGGTGACTGTGCCGTCTTCAATACATTCCAGCAGGCTCTGCTGCTGCTTTTTGTTCAGGTACTGGATCTCATCCAGATAGAGCAGGATGCCTCCCGCCCCGGCCAGGGTGCCGATGTCTTTCAGCACGGCCTTGATATCCCCCGTCCCGCAGGAAGTGCCGTTGAGCTTATGCAGGGTCATGCCGCTGTTCTCAGCGATAATGCGGGCCACCGTGGTTTTGCCCGTGCCGGAGGGGCCATAAAAAATCATGTTGGGGATCTTGCCGCTCTCGATGGTGCGGCGGAAGACTCGGCCCGGAGCCAGAAGATGCTGCTGGCCGCAGACATCAGCCAGAGTTTTGGGGCGCAGACGCTGCGCCAGCGGTTCATTCATTGGTCGTTTCCTCCTTAGGCAGCATCGCGTGCCCGCAAGTGATACTTCTTCTTAAATATTATAACGCATTTTTGCACGGAGGACAAGACAATTTCTGAAAATGATTCTCAGATAATCTCCAAAGGATTTACAATCTTTGCAAAACATGTTATCATAAAAGCACATTTTACTGGAATCGAGGGGAGCAATATGCCCAGGAAACCAGCCGCCCCGGAAGACCTTTCTGCCAAGAAAGCCCTTGCGCTGGAAGTCATCGCCCGGCTGAAAAAGGAATACCCCGATGCTGCCTGCACGCTGGATTACGACCATGCGTGGCAGCTTCTGGTCAGTGTCCGGCTGGCCGCACAGTGCACCGATGCACGGGTCAACATCGTGGTGGAAGATCTGTTTGCCAAGTACCCCAGCGTCGCCGCGCTGGCAGCTGCGGAGCCGGAAGAAATTGAAGCCATCGTCAAGCCCTGTGGCCTGGGCCACTCCAAAGCCCGGGATATCTCTGCCTGTATGCGGATGCTGCGGGACAAATACGACTGTAAAGTCCCCACCACCTTTGAGGAGCTGCTTTCCCTGCCCGGTGTTGGCCGCAAGAGCGCCAACCTTATCATGGGGGATGTCTTCGGCAAGCCCGCCATTGTAACAGACACCCATTGCATCCGGCTGTGCAACAAAATTGGCCTTGTGGATGGCATTAAGGAACCGCAGAAAGTGGAGATGGCCCTGTGGAAGATCATTCCGCCGGAAGAGGGCAGTGATCTGTGCCACCGCTTTGTCATGCATGGCCGGGCCGTCTGCAATGCCCGCAAGCCGGAGTGCGAAAAATGCTGCCTGCGTGATATCTGCCGCTACGCCAGGGAGAACGCGGCAACCTGACGGTTCGCAGCCCCATGATCGTAAGAAAGAAGTGGAAGCTTCATGTTATTTTTAGGAGGTATTACAATGCTTGGTCTTATTTTCAGTCTGCTGGTCGGTGCTCTGGCCGGTTACATTGCTGGCCGCATCATGGGCAGTGAGACATCTGCCGTGCGCAACATCGTGCTGGGTATCTTGGGCGGTTTTGTTGGCAGCATCCTGTTCAGTCTGATCGGCCTGAGTGCCACGGGCCTTGTGGGCGAGATTCTTGTCTCTGTGGTCGGTGCCTGTGTCTGTATCTGGATCGGCCGCAAACTGTTCCAGTAAGCGTTTGAACACAACTATCAAAAATACCTCAGCTTTCGTTTAGAAAACTGAGGTATTTTCTTTTGTCAACGACTGTGGAGTGTGCTATAATTATTTTTGTGTCTTGGAATAGGAAAGGAGTTTGAAACTCATGGAAACTGCAACCAGACCCTACGCGTTCAGCCGAAAGGTGTTCTGCGAGGGAATGCGCGATGGTGTGCCCATTGCACTGGGTTATTTTGCTGTATCGTTCTCGCTGGGCATTGCCGCCCGGAAAGCGGGTCTGACCCCGGTACAAGGCTTTTTTGCCAGTCTGCTCAACAATGCCTCCGCAGGTGAGTATGCTGCTTTTGCGTTGATCGCCAGCGGGGCCACTTACCTGGAAGTTGCCATCATTACCCTGATCGCCAACGCGCGGTATCTGTTGATGAGCTGTGCACTGGCCCAGCGGTTTGCACCCGGCACGCCATTTTTCCACCGGCTCATCATTGGTTACGATGTCACGGATGAACTTTTTGGCATCACCATTGCCCGGCCTGGCTGGTTGAACCCGTTTTACACTTATGGTGCCATTGCGCTGGCAGCTCCTGCCTGGGCAGCTGGCACAGCCTGCGGCATCATTGCCGGCAACCTGCTGCCCCTGCGGGCCGTCAGCGCGTTGAGCGTGGCACTCTACGGCATGTTCCTGGCCATCATCATTCCCCCTGCCCGCAAGAGCAAGGTGGTGGCCGCGCTGGTGGCCATCAGTTTTGCACTGAGCTTTGTCTGCACCTATCTGCCGGGCATCTCGGCACTCTCCGATGGCACCCGCACCATTCTGCTCACGGTGGCCATCTCCTGCGCTGCCGCGATTCTCTTCCCGGTCAAGCAAGAGGAGGGCAACCAATGAACAACTGGATCTACATTGCTGTCATGTTTGCAGTGTCTTATGCCATCCGCATCCTGCCGCTGACACTCATCCGCAAGCCGATTGAAAACCAGTTCATTCAGTCGTTCCTGTACTATGTGCCCTATGTCACACTGGCAGTCATGACGTTCCCTGCCATTGTCAACGCCACCCAGAGCCCTATTGCCGGTGCTGCCGCGTTGGTAGTCGGCATCATTGCCGCCTGGATGGGTGCCGGACTCTTCCCCGTCTCGGTGCTCTGCTGTGCAGTGGTGCTGGTGCTGGAGTTCTTCCTTGTCCACTAAAGGGAAACTCTGTATGAGGAAGATTTTGGTAACGGGTGCCGGTGGTTTTGTAGGGGCTCGTATCCTCGACCAGTGGCGTGGGAGGTACGAGCTCTGCACGTTTCCCCATGGATTTTCCGCCGATTTTGATGAATCCGCTGTGCGTGCTCTGATTGCCCGGGAAAAGCCGGACGTCATCGTCCATACCGCAGCTCTTTCCAATACAGCCTATTGTGCCAGCCATCCGGAGGAATCACTCCGGGCGAATGTCCTGCTGCCCGAATGGATTGCAAAAGCGGCTCCCTATCCGGGGCAACCTGCCGCTAAACCTGCTGAGTGCCGCCAAAACAGGCACTGCCTTGCATTTTTCGGAACATGATTTCCGCGGCGTCAGCTATGTACGGGAAGTCATTGACAAACTCATCCCAGCCATGGAGCTGCCCGGTGGTGTTTACAATTTTGGCAGTGGAAACGACTGCGACATGTTTGAGACTGTTTCCCGCTTTGCCCGGCTTCTGGGGGTGGAAGTCCCGCTCGAAAAAGACCATTGGGAGCGAAACCTTGCCATGAGCGGCGAAAAGTTGAAAGATTTTGGCATCCGGTTTGATTCTACCATTCAGGCATTCCAGCAGTGTCTCGATGATTACGGTTTCGGTCATTTTTAATGACAGCGCATAAGAGGCCCTGTTCCAACTACGGAGCAGGGCCTCTTGATTGATTCTCTTATTTCCAGAGTTGCGCAACTACAAACTCCAGCACACTGCCCGCAATGCAGCGAGCTTTATCCGAGATGAGAAAACAGTTTTCCAGTTCTGTTTTGCGCGGGTCCACATCTGCCACTTTGAAACCCGGAACCACAGGGTAACCGTCCCGCAGCAGGCCGCGCAGGATCCCCACGATCTGCGTTTTTACAAGCACTTCTTCGCCCGCCGGTGTTTCCACCTTGGCAATGGCCTCCCCGACCTCGACAAAATCACCGATGGCGTGCAGGTCGCGGAAAATGCCCTGTGCCGGCGAATGGAGCACCCGCTCGGCGGCATAGCCGCCAATGACACCCGGAACGCCAGTGTTGGGGGTCGCCGCGCCCTCCAGGATGATCCGTCCCAGCTTGTGGCCGCGTTTGGTCTCCACCACTACATCCACATCCTGCCCGGCTGTAAAGCCCGGGCCAAGGGCAATGGTCAGCGAAGCCATTTCACGGGTAGTGCCAAGGTTTTTCTTGGCGAGAATCGCATCCACTACCACGTCCGGTTTTAAAGTGCGGATGCTCTCCCCTTTGGGGTCGATCAAAACAGGGACCGCATTCTGTGCCCAGACAGCCTCCGCCTCTTCCTGTTTGGAAATGCGGACAGCACGCAGCCCCTCCACCGTCGTCTCGCCCTCGTAAACCGCCTCACAGAGAGAGACCTGCCGACGGATGGCGGCGGGATGCTCGGTTTCCAGTACCAGCACCCGCAGGCCAGCGGACCACAGCCGGTGGATGGTGCCCGTGGCAAGGTCGCCGCCGCCCCGCACGATAATCAGGGAATCTCGTTTCATTTTGCCTCTGTGCCTCCCGTTAAAACCTGTAAGAAAAGTTCCATCGAGCCGCCACAGGCTGCCAGTGCTTTCTCATCGTCTTCCAGTCCCGTGGTAAATGACGCCAGCTGCTGCGGAACTTCCGTACCTTCCAGCATTTTTCCTGCCAGCTGCCGGGCACGGTATTCCATAATGCCGCCGCCCACGCTGCCCGCCGTACTGCCATCCGGGAGAATGAGCATCTTGGTGCCCACCTCTCGGGGCATGGAGCCGTGGCGGGAAACGATGGTTGCCAGCACCGCATCCGTTTGCTCCTGACGGCACTGTGCCCAAGCTGCCCGGATTTCCGGCGTAAACCCCTCTGTCAGCTGGCGATGGCTTTTGATCTCCACGATTTGCGCCAAAATGGACAGCGCAATCTCCTGCGCCGTTTTTGCCCCGATGGCAAGGCCGATGGGGGCATGGAGCCGCGCTACCCGTGCCGGGTCAAGGCCTGCCTCTGCCAGCTGGCGGCGCACCAGTTCCGAACGTCCCCGGCTGCCCATCATGCCTACATAGGCCGCCGGTTTTTGCAAGATCTGCTTCAGGCAGGTAATATCATACGCATGGGCACGGGTCAGTACACAAAAGTATGTCTCTGTACTGCCCGGTATCTGCGCCAGAGACGTTTCAAATGGCGCGCAGAGCACTCGATCCGCCCCTGTTTCCCGCAGTGCATCTGCATATTCCGGACGATCTTCCAGCCCGATAACGGGCAGATCCAGCAGCTTTGCCAGCCGGGCCGCCGCCGCTGCTACATGTCCGCCGCCGCAGATGACCAACCGTGCCCCGGCACCAAAACGCTCGGCAAAAACGCGCGTATCTCCCAGCGTAAACACGCCGGAAGTCGTGCATTTTTTCAATGCAGAAAGATTTTGGGTTAGAAGCGTTTCCGGTGCGGACGTCCATGCCACTTGTCCATCGCAGAGCAGCAATGCGGTCCCCTGTTGCTGGCCCTCCAGAACCGTGGCCAGCAAAAAATCCTGTGCATCTTTTTGGGCGTCGAGCGCATCCAAAAATGTGCGGTGTTCCATCTGGTTTCTCCTTGTGTTTATTGTTCTACCGTTGCAATTGCATCAAAAGCATTTCGGTCAAGCTTTGACTGCCACTGCTGCCAGTCCCCCGGCAGCATCCGCCACGCAAGGCCGCACCCGGCCGAGAGCTCTCGTGGCAGCGGAATCAAACGGCCCGGGATATTGGCTTCCGTGCAGTGCTTTTCCCAAGCCATGGCTTCCACGGTCGCATGGAATGAAAGGACGATATAAGGCCGTTTTGCACGCATCTTATTCCTCCTGCGCCAGCTGGCGGACCGCAGCCGCGGCCTGCAGCACTTCCTGCTCGGTGTTCGTGTGTGAAAAGCTGAACCGCACCACACCCTGCTCTACGGTCCCCAATACCTTGTGCATCAACGGAGCACAGTGCGCACCGGCCCGCACGCAGATGCCGTAATCTTCCCATAGAATGTCTGCCACCCGGGCGGAGTCTTCTCCAGCCAGATTCAGCGAGACAATGGGTGCACGCTCCTGTGCTGCAAAATCACCATAAAGCGTTACATCGGGCAGGCTGCGCACCTGCTCATAAAACAGGCAGGCCAGCGCGGTTTCCCGGGCATGAAGCGGTTCCACTCCCTGCTCCAGAATCCACCGCACCCCAGCGCCCAGACCCGCAATCCCCGGAACGTTGAGCGTCCCGGCTTCCAGCGCCGTTGGCATTTCGGCCGGATGGTTTTCGTCAAAGCTGTGAACCCCGCTTCCGCCCACCACCAGCGGTGCGATCCGCAGCCCCGGGCGGACATAGAAACCGCCCGTACCCTGCGGGCCAAGCAGGCCTTTGTGACCGGTAAAGCAGAGCACGTCCATGCCGAGCGCCTGCACATCAATGGAGTGGACTCCCGCCGTCTGCGCGGCATCTACGATGAACAAGAGTCCATGCCTTTTGGCAAAGGTAGATACCCGCGCCAGATCGGTTCTATTTCCGGTCACATTGGAAGCATGGGTGACTACGATCGCCTTGGTATTGGGGCGCAGCAGCGTTTCCAACTGGTCGTACTGCAGCACACCGCGGGCATCGACTCCCAGAAAGCTTAATTCTGCCCCCTGCTGCCGCAAACGGTACAGCGGGCGGAGGACGGAATTGTGCTCACACACCGTTGTAATAACATGGTCGCCCGGGCGGATCAACCCGTTGATCGCCGTATTGAGGGCCTGCGTCGCATTGGACGCAAAGGCAATACAGGCGGGACTTTCGGCATGGAATAGCTCTGCCAGTGCCTCCCGCGTTCCATAGACCAGCCGTGCCGCATGGAGAGTCGGCTCGTGTGCTCCGCGGCCCGGGTTGCCCGCTGTCTGCAGAGCTTCCAGCATAGCCTGCCCTACCTGCGGCGGTTTATGAAGAGTCGTCGCGGCATTATCCAGGTAGATCACGGCTTGACCACACTCCCGGCGTTCAGCAGTTTTTCGGCGATGACGTACATATTGGTCACGCTGCCAACAGCCAGCTTTTCGGTCAGGCCATAGAAATTCAGACAGGTGCCACAGGTCAGAATCTCCACGCCCTCGGCTTCCAGTGCCTTGAGGTCTTCCAGCATGGGAGAACCCTCACAGGTCAACTGCGCACCGCTGTTGTAAAACAGGATGGTTTTCGGCAATTTATCCTGCTGGGTAAGAGAGAAGACAAAGGCCTTGAGTAAGGTCTTGCCCAGTTCCTCGGCCCCCTCGCCCATCCGGTCGGATGCGATCACGACCACCGTATCGGTCCTTGCATCCGGGACGCAGCTCTCCGCAGGCTCATTCTTTTCTTCCAGAGCATCTCCCACCGTAAAGCGGACGGCGTATTCCCGCTCGGCCCGTTTTTCTGCGCTATAGACAAGACCCTTTTGCTGTGCCATCTTGGTCAGGTTCTGAACAGCGATCTCATTGTCCACCAGAACTTCCACCTCTCCGGTGCCATTCAGCTCTGAGAGTGCCTTTTTTGCCTTGACGACCGGAAGCGGGCAGGCATCCCCGCGTGCATCAACCTTTACCATCATTGTTTTTTCCTCCCGATTATAATTTATATTCCACTGTGATCTCCGACTGTGCTTCTGATTTTTCCAAAATCTCCCCCACGATAGCCGCAGGCAGGCCTGCCGCCTGCAGTTCTGCTTCCAGTGCATCGGCATCCTGGGGTGCAACCGCCAGCAGCAGTCCGCCGGAAGTCTGTGGGTCAAATAAAATTTCTTCCATCGCAAACGGCACATTCTCAAACCGGACAAAGGGCCCGGTGTGATTGCGGTTGCGCTGACCCGCCGCTGTGTACAGGAAAGCATCGGCCGCTTCCCATGCACCCAGCAAAACCGGGACCCGCCGGGCATCCACCCGGCAGGCAAGTCTCCCGCCCATCATCTCGTGCAGATGGCCGAGGAAGCTGAATCCCGTCACATCTGTCGCGGCATGGACAGCATATTTCCGGCTGATCTGAGCCGCCGTTTTATTCAGTGTCGTCATGGACTGGATCGCCCCTGCCAGATGCTCCGGGGCAGCTTCCCCCACCCGATTGGCGGTACAGATGAGCCCCACGCCCAGCGCCTTGGTCAGGATGAGCTTGTCTCCGGGCCGCCCGGCGTCATTGGCATAGAGGTGGTGCGGATCTACCAGGCCCGTGACCGAGAGGCCGTACTTGACTCCCGTGTCTGCAATGGAATGCCCTCCTGCAAGGATCCCGCCCGCTTCGGCGACTTTTTCCGCACCGCCGCGCAGGATCTCTCCCAGAACGTTCAGATCCATGCTCTCCGGGAAACAGACAAGGTTCAGCGCCGTCTTCACTTCGCCGCCCATCGCATAAACATCACTGAGGGCGTTGGCGGCCGCGATCTGCCCGAACGTGTAAGGGTCATCTACCATCGGCGGGAAGAAATCCACCGTCTGCACCAGTGCCAGGTCTTCTGTGATCTGATACACTGCCGCATCATCCCGACTATCATAGCCTACCAGCAAGTTCGGGTCTTTTTCGCCCCGGGGCAGCTTTTCCAGAATATGGCTCAGCACTCCGGCACCCAGCTTGGCCGTACAGCCGCCCCCGGTACAGAAGACAATTTTTTCTTTCTCCGGCATCTTTATGCACGCTCCTCCTTTGAAAAAGCCGTCAGCACAGCCTCCACATTATAATCCCTTTTCAGCAACTTCTTGGTTTGCTCTCCTGCTGCCCGGCGCGCAGGCATATCGGCCTGGTTGAGTACCGCATAAAAATGGCGCGCCCCAACAGCCTTGCGCCCGCCCTGTTCATCGGCCAGCAGCTTCGCCAGCAATTCCGGCGTCAGGATCGTCTCCGGCGGAACGCCCAGCAATGTGCAGGCCGTTTCCAGCCGGAAGCAGACTTCTTGCAACGGCTTTCCCACTGCGGAGAGCCCTGCCACTGCCAGCACAATATCACTTTGAGGCAGCAGCACCGGTTCATGAGCCGCCGGGGCCTTGCAGGGCAGATGTTTTGCGCCATCTGCTTCCAGAAAGACCGCGTCTGCCTGCGCCATCCAGCGTTCCAGCTGCGGCGGCTGTGTCAGTTTGTTGTCCGGGGCCGGGGCTCCTGCTACCGCATAGTTTCCACTCGTCCAGAGAGCTGCAAGCTCCGCGTTCGTCCTGGCCAAGAGTGGTTCTTTCGGGCGTTGGATGTGAGTGGTAGTGGAAGCCAGCACCCGCCATCCTTTCCGGGCACAGTGCGCCGCCATGGCGTGCAGCAGGGTGGTTTTCCCGCCGCCGCCTACCAGAGAAACGATATGGCCTTTCTCAGCCAAGAATGGAAATTGTGTTTCGTCCAGCATCTTATTCTTTTTCCGCTGCCGCCATGGCAACCTGCTCCGGTGTAATGGGCAGCTCATAGAAGCGGGTCCCGATCGCATTGTAGATTGCGTCCGAGATTGCCGGCAGCGGTGTGTTAATGACAACTTCACCGATGGATTTCGCACCAAACGGGCCGTTGGGCTCATAGCTGTTCTCGAACTCCACGTTGATGTGTCCAATATCCACCCGGGACGGGATCTTATACTGGAAGAGCGAATTTTCCATCGGGTATCCCTTGGCATCATAGGTAATGTTCTCGGTCAGGGTCATGCCGATGCCCTGCAAAATACCGCCCTCCGCCTGGACGCGGGTGAGATTGGGGTTGATGGGCGTGCCGCAGTCCACACAGGCGTCAAATTCCAGAACCTTGACTTCGCCGGTCTCTTTGTCCAGCTCGATTTCCGCAGCACCCACCATGTACGGCGGAGGCGACAGCGGAGAGGTATGGGTTTCGGTAACTTCCAGCGGGACCATGTGGCCGAACTGGGAAGCGCTCGCGATCTCCGCCAGCGAAACGCCGCGCTCCGGTGCAGCGTCCACATAGACTTTCCTTCCGTCAAAGGTCACTTCATCCGGGGCACATTCCAACATCTCAGCGCCCAGCTTGCTGATCTGCTCCCGGAGCTTGAGGGCGCATTTTTCCACAGCCTTGCCGGTGACATACGTTGTACTGGAGGCATAGGAACCGGAATCATAAGGTGAAGTGTCAGTATCTGCACCAAAAACGGTAATGTCATCCAGCTCACAGTCCAGCACTTCGGCTGCGATCTGTGCCAGCGTGGTGTCACAGCCCGTCCCCATATCGGCTGCACCGATGACGAGGCTGTAGAAGCCCTCGTCGTTGACTTTGAGGGTCGCACTGCCCACATCCATGCCGGAAATACCAGAGCCCTGCATTGCCATGCCCATACCGACGGCACGGACTTTACCGTTGCCCAGGTCGTGGACCGGGTATTTCTCGTCCCAGCGGATCATCTCATGCACTTTGGCCAGGCAACGGTCCAGCGCGCAGCTGGTGTTGGTGGCCCCATAGTACGCGGGCATGTAGTCGCCCTCTTTGACAATGTTCTTTTGGCGGATCTCAAACGGATCCATATGGAGTTTTGCCGCCAGCTCATTGACTGCGGATTCCACCGCAAACAGGCCCTGCGTTGCGCCGTAACCGCGGTAAGCACCCGCCGACATGTGGTTGGTGTAGACCACATCATAGGTAAAGCGGAATGCTTCTGCCTTGGCATAGAGCGGGATGGATTTGTGGCCGGACAGGCCCACCGTGGTGGGGCCGTGCTCGCCGTAAGCGCCCGTATTGGAGAGCGTATGCATATCAATGCCTTTGACGATGCCCTCTTTGGTAGCACCCAGCCGGAGATGGATCTCCATCTCATGGCGGGGCGAAGAAGCGATCTGGCTTTCTACCCGGCTGAAAATGATCTTGGAGGGTTTCTTGGTCTTCCAGGTCACAAAAGCCGGGTAAACCTCGCAGACGTTGGTCTGCTTGGCCCCAAAACCGCCGCCGACGCGGGGTTTGATGACCCGGATCATGGATTTGGGAATATGCAGGGCATTGGCCACATTGCGGCGGGTATGGAAGACGATCTGCGTCGAGCTGAGAATGTTCAGACGTCCATACAAATCAATGGAACAATACGTGCGGAATGTTTCCATCATGGCCTGCTGGCAGGCCTTGGTATGGTAGGTGTGTTCAATGACGATATCGCTGTTTGCCAGCACAGCTTCAATGTCGCCGTCTCCCTCCTCACCATGGGCACAAAGGTTGCGTTTGTTGTCGGCTCCAACCGGGCAGAGGGCCTCCCAGTTTTCCTCCGGATGGACCAGAACGGGGTTATCTTTGGCCGTGTGGTAATCCAAAACAGCGTCCAGCACCTCGTACTCCACTTTGATGAGTCGGAGGGCCTTGTCCACGCATTTTTCGTCTTTGCCGGCCACAATGGCAACTACATCGCCCACAAAACGGACATGGCGGTCGATGAGCAGGCGGTCACGGGGACTGGCCTCCGGGAACGTCTGGCCTGCCTGGGTATACCGGGGAGCATCCTGCGGGACGTCTTCCCAGGTAAAAATCGCCTCAATGCCCGGCACCTTTTTGGCCACCGCCGTATTGATGGTCTTGACAATCGCGTTGGCGTGGGGCGAGCGGAGCAGCTTGACGATGAGGCAGTTGGCCGGAACGAGATCGTCCATGTAAACTGGCTGGCCCGTTACCAGCTGCATGGCATCTTTTTTGCGGTATGCTTTGCTGACGGTTTTCATTCGGCGGCCTCCTGTTTCTGTTTTTTCCAGGCAAGGAAATTCAAAATACCCCGCAGCTGGCCCTCATAGCCCGAGCAGCGGCAGAGATTGCCGGAAAGATATTCTTTGATTTCCTCTTCCGTGGGGTATTCTTTTTCCCGGAAAAGGGCGAGGGCGTTCATGATAAAGCCCGGGTTGCAGAAGCCGCACTGCTCTGCGCCCTGGTCCGCAATGAATGCACCAAACTCCGCGGCTTCTTCCTGCAGGCCCTCCAGTGTCGTGACCCGTTTGCCATCGGCACGGGCAGCCAGAACGGAGCAGGAAAGGACAGGCTTGTCCTCCAGGAACACCGTGCACAAACCGCAGTTGGAGGTCTCACAGCCGCGCTTGACACTGGCACAGCCCTGGCTGCGCACAAGATCCAGCAGCAGGGTGTCCGCGGCCACATCGACCGACACCTTGGTGCCGTTTAAGATAAAATTGATCTGCATAATATGGTCGTCTCCTCTCTCAGCCCAGCTGCTTGACGGCGCGCTTGACCAGCACGCCTGCCAGATGGTTGCGGTATTCCGCACTGCCGCGCATGTTGCTCTCGGTCTTGATCCGGCTCCGGATGGAGGCAGCAAACCGGGCGCTCGTGAGCTCCGGCGTCTCCCCTGCATCGGCCGGCAGGGTATAGAGCACGGCTTTGCCCGGGCGGGCCCCGATGGCAAAGCGATACTCCCCGGCGGCGTTCTTTGCGGCCGCACAGGTCAGCACCGGAATATCTGTCTGACTATTGCGCACCGACTGGTAGCAGAATTTTGCGTCTTCTTTTGGCACAATGACCCGCACCAGAATATCCCGGTCATAGGGGCGCCGGGCATACTCCGCCAGCGGGACGATGCCGCCTTTATACAGTTCCACCGAAGCATTCAGCGCCAGGAACATGGTAAGGACATCGGAAAAGCCAAAGCGGCTGTAAATGCTGCCGCCCACCGTGGCGAGGTTGCGCAGCTGCACGCCCACGATGTGCCGCACCGATTCCCGCACGGCACCGTCCGTATAGGCAGCGAGGCCGGGGTGCAGCTCCAGCTGGCGCAGCGTGACCATGGCACCAATGGAGAAGCCCTCGTCCGTCTCCTCAATGGTGTCCAGCCCCAAGCTGGACAGATCAATGGCAGTACCAACGTTGATATTCTCCATCTTGAGCCAGATCATTCCACCCAGAACACGGTTGGTTTTTTTCTGGTTGAGCTGCCATGCTTCTTCCAGGCTCTCGGCTTTTTTATATTCCCGAATCGTCATCATACGCAGTTCCTCTCTTTTTTCGGTGATTACTTTTATTTTAACACAATTTATTTTATAATGCTATTGATAAGACAGCAATTTTGCCGCGATTGTAAGGGAGACTTTTTATGGCAGAAAACAAGACCTTGCCCGTCGGGTGTGTCATCATGGCGTCGGGGCTTTCCACCCGCTTTGGCTCCAACAAGCTGCTGACACCCTTTGGCCCCGGCAGAGAGCCCATGCTCCGCCGTGCTTTTGCCGCTACGGACACGCCGCTTCTGGCTTCACGGGTAGTAGTGGCCCGCTCCCCGGAGGTAGAAACGCTCTGCAGAGCAGTCAGCGTTCCCTGCCTGCTCCACGCTCTGCCAGGCCGGAACGACACTGTGCGGCTGGGACTGGAAGCGCTGCTGGCAGAGCGGCCTGACCTTGCGGGCTGCATGTTCCTGCCCGGAGATCAGCCTCTGCTGCGGCGGGAGAGCGTAGAATCATTGCTCCGCGCCTTTGCAGAGCACCTCCGGACACAAAAAGAAACAGAACGGATGATCTTCCGGCTGGCATATCGGGCCAAAGATGACCCGACACCCCTAGTCGGAAGTCCCGTTCTGTTTGACAGCGGGTATTTCCCCGCCCTGCGTACCCTGCCCGAGGGCAAGGGCGGCAGTTTTCTGCTCCGGCAGTATCCGGAACAGGTACATTGTTTTTATACCGCTCACCACGAAGAACTGTGGGATGCCGACACCCCGGAAGCCCTGCAGAAGTTGGAAGCGATGCTGTAATTATTCCGCTTTGTCGTCTTTCGGCAGCAGCAGGTTGAGCACGATGGCCACAAAGGCTGCCGGGACGATGCCGGACTCACCGCAGATGAGCTGGATGGCCTGCGGGGTGTGTGCCAGAATGCTGGAGTTTGCACCCATGCCATAACCGACGCCCAGAGCCACAGAAACGATGGTCAGGGTGCGCGGGGTCATCTTCTCTTTGGTGATGAGCTGGATACCAGACACCACGATGGAAGAGAACATCATGACAGCCGCACCGCCCAGAACAGCCTGAGGCATAATGGAGACCAGTGCGCCCAGCTTGGGGATGAGGCCGCAGAGGATCAGGAAGACTGCACCGGTAGCCAGTGCACCACGGTTGACCACCTTGGTCATGGCCACCAGACCCACGTTCTGGCTGAAAGAGGTGTTGGGCAGCACGCCAAAGCAGGCGGCAAAGGTGGAGCCCAGGCCGTCGCAGATGACACCGCCGGACAGCTCTTTATCGCTGGGCTCGCGGTTCATACCGCCCTCCATCACACCGGAGATATCGCCCACCGTCTCCACAGCGGTGACGATGAACATGACCATCACGGGCAGGATGGCGCGCAGATCAAACACGATCTTAACGGGCACCAGCTTGGGAATGGCAAACCAGCTGGCCTGTGCTACTTTGTCCCAGTTGAGGACCCAGGCCTTGGTGAACTCCACACCGTCAGCGGTGACACCAGTGGTGGGCAGCACAAAGCCCATAATGATGGCAGCAACATAACCCACGATGATGCCGATGAGGATGGAAGAAGAGCTCAGAAAGCCTGTGGTCCAGTGCTTGAGGAACAGGATGACCACCAGCACGAAAATTGCCAGCAGCAGGTTTTCCATAGAGCCAAAGTCCTTTGCACCGTTGCCGCCGCCGAACGAGTTGATGCCGACGGAGATCAGCGACAGGCCGATGGACAGCACGACCGTGCCGGTAACGACCGCGGGGAACAGCTTGCGCAGAGGCTTGAGGAAGACGCCGAGGACGCTCTCAAAGATGCCGCCCAGAATGGACGCGCCCATAATGGCACCATAGGCCGTGACGCCGCCGCCCATGGTAGCCGCCACACTGTTGAACACGCCCAGGAAGCCTGAGCTGGTGCCCATAATGATGGGCACTTTGCCGCCGACGGGGCCCACTGCATACAGCTGGACCAGCGTGACGATGCCGGCCACAAACATGGCGTTCTGCAGCAGGCTGACCTGCAGGTCGGCAAACTCGCCGCCTGCCAGGCCGCAGGCGCTGGTGATGATCAGCAGCGGGGTCAGGTTGCCCACAAACATGGCAAACACATGCTGCAGACCCAGCGGGATGGCGTGCTTGAGGGGCATTTTTGCTTCAAACTGGTAAGCTGCGCTTTCCAGCTCCGTACTTTTTAACATATCCTTGCTCCTTCCCTCTTTTGGGGTTCTCTTTTAACAGACGATTCAAATTATAACAGCGCCAGCGGCACTTTACCAGAGGGTTCCGCAAGTTTTTGTTCCCGTTTCTTTCATAAGTCATACTTAAATCGGGCTTTGTGCAGTTTTTACAGACAAGACTCGGGTTGTTTGGCAAATATTACCCGCCAGGTACCAGCAGTCTGCGAGGCGCTGCAAGGGTCTCTGTGCCCTCGGGCAGGTCATTGGCAGCCAGCATCTGCCCTGGGGAGACGGAGAATCTCCGGGCGATCTCAAACAGCTGCTCCCCTGCCTGTGCATAATAGACCCGCAGCGAGATCTCCGGGTCGGCTGAAGTCAGCGTTTCTCCCAGCGCAATGCTCTCCACGCAGGCTGTTGTGCAGCGCTCCAGGATCGTCCCCTCCACCCGGACCGTCACCGTTACTTCCAGTGCACCGCCCTGTGCCGTGCATTGCAGATCTTCCACACTCAGCCAGCACTCCGGGTAGAGATCCGCTGTTTCCGGCAGCGTGGTATCCAGCGCAAGATCCATTTCCAACGTTTTTTCATAGCTTTCCAGCTCGGCCAGCGTATTTTCCGCAAAGGCCGTGACGGTTACCCGGGCCGTCAGGTTCCAGCGGCCATTCTGGAATGCCAGCTGAGCCGGGCCAAAAGAGGCAAAACAGGCCAGCACTTTTGCCCCGGCATCCGGCAGTGCACCGGAGCCTTTGAGGGTAGCAGATGCACTCAGCGGGCAGACGATCCGCTCGGATAAGATGTTCTGCATGGTCTGTGTCGTCTCAAATTTCGTTGAGAACGCGTCGGTCACGCACTGGAGCTGGTAAGGCCGCCAACCCCGCAGCCGGAGCATAGCGGTCACGGTCAGTGTGCCGGGGCCGGAAGTGTCCCCCTCGCCCTGTGCCAGTGTGAACCCGGTGGGCTCCACCACACACAGGCAGCGGCAGTCCTCACTCAGTCCCTCCGCGTCCAGCACCTGGTTGAACGGCAGTGTGATGCTGGTGCTCCGCAGGCTCGTCTCTCCCTCAGCACGCCAGGCACACTGTCCTTTGATTTCTCCCTTGGCAACAGCCTTTCCCCGCAAGACTTTCAGCTCCCGGACCTCTGCCGTGCCGGAGATGTCCAGAACTGCCGCCGGGGCTGTTTCCAGTGCAAGCTCCCCCTCCACGGTGATCAGCTTTTCCAGCGCAGCGGCACGCCGCACGCCCGTGATGGTGGTAAACTTCTGCTCAATGCCCCCCTCCGAGAGTGCAGTGATGAGCTCTGTTTTGTTCTGCGCATGAACCGATACCACCAGCCCGAACGCGCCCCGTGCCTCGATACGGTGGGGGTTGACCACCCGGCAATTGACATATTCCGTCTGTCCCTCCACCTGTGCCGCCCACGCCGTAAATGGGAATTCCGGCAGCTCCAGCGTTTTGGTAAAGGGCAGCTTCTGCTCGGTCTGGCAGAGGCCCGCGCCGTCCTCGCCCTGATAATAGACCGTACAGCGCAGGTAGCCGTCCAGCGTCAGCCGCCCGGGCTGCAGCTGTTTTTGCAGCACCACCGGCCGCACAAAACACTTGACCAGTTTAAAGACCGGGGGCAGGTAATCGGAAATCAAAATCTCTGTTTCCAACGGGAGCTCCGCCTTGAGGGTGCAGCTGGCACCTGCAGCGGGCAAAGCATCCCGGAAAATCTTCAGTTCCATGCAACGCGCTCCTTTCCTGTCCGCTTGGCACATTTTATGCCCTGTAATGAAACGGTATGCGCAAAAAATCTGCCGGACAGCACACAGCCATCCGGCAGATTTTTGTTACAGGTTCTCTTTAGGGCTCTTTTTGATGCCGAACAACCGGCACAGCAGCCCCCGGAGAAGTTTCGGGCTTTTTACCACAACCACCTGCATGGATGCACCCCGCCTTTCACTGGTTTTGCCCCAGTATAAGCGGTTTGCGCACAAAATGTGCAGGCGCTTCAGCAAACAGGACCGTCTGCCAGCGTTTCAACGACCACCAGTGCTCCGGTGCGGGTGCTGACGGTGATGCAGTCAGAGCCCTCAGCATATTCATTGCTGACGCCCAGCGGATAGGTTGCTGTCAAGATCGCATCCGTCAGTTCATAGAACGAACCGCTCTCGCGCACACCCTCGGCCTTTCCCTCCAACGGGAAGACAGAAAAGAAGAAATAATCTTCCTTGGGGTAGCTGCGGGTCTCACCGGGGAGTACGTAACTGACGCGGCTGCGCTCGTCCTGAATGGTGACCCGCACGCCGCGCTGCTCCAGCCCAAGGCCGGTGCAAAGGTTTGCCAGTGTATGCTCCAGCCGCTTGCCACCCAGAGCACCCAGCAGCAACACCTCCGTAAAGCCTTTTTGCGAGACCAGCTTGGCGGCATACTCGGTATCGGTATCATCCTTGACATGGGGCAGAACAACAATGTCGTCATCCTGCTGCTCCGGGCAGGGAGCCGTATCAAAATCGCCCACTATGATATTGGGCTTGCAGCCCAGCGGAATGCAATTGCGGTAGCCTGCGTCACAGGCGATGATGAAATCATCCGGGCGCAGCAGCTTTGCCAGTTCCGGCGAAACCGGGCAGGCGGAAAGGATCACACAACGGGACATAAAACTGATTCTTCTTTCTTCCTCGATTCTTGGCTCCCCTGTTAGGGGAGCTCCCGGACGCGCCCCCGTAGGGGGACGGAACGGGTGAGAGGTTTTTAAACTTTGGGCCGCTGCCAGTCTTTGACGTCTTTTACTTCATCGTACATGGCGCAATAGCTGTCGTACCGGGTCTGGGAGAGTTTCCCCTCGGCCAATGCGGCACGGACGGCGCAGCCTTTTTCTGCACGGTGGGAACAGCCGGTAAACTGGCACTCTCCCAGGTAAGGCCCAAACTCCGGGAACGCGTGTTCCAGATTCTCTTTCGGGATAAACCCGGCACGGTTGGCTTCCAGGCTGGCAAAGCCGGGCGTATCGGCAATGCGCCCGCCAAACGCCTCAAAAATGGTCACTTCCCGGGTGGTGTGGCGGCCACGGCCCAGCTTCTGGCTGATGGCACCCGTTTCCCGCTCCACGTCTGGCAGCAACGCATTGAGCAGCGTGGATTTGCCCACGCCGGAGTTTCCGCAGAACGCGCACAGGCGGCCTGTGATCCACTGCTTGACCTCGTCCAGCCCGGCTCCGGTCTCATAATCGATCCGGATGAAAGGCAGGGTGGATTTTTCATAAGCCGAGCGCAGGAACTCGGCTTCGGCCAAGTCGCCTTTGGTACAGACGATGACGGGCTGAACGCCTTTATCCACTGCAATGGCCGAGAGTTTATCCAGCACCAGTGTGCTGGGGGTAGGCTGTGTGGTGCTGGCCACCAGGAACAGCACATCCAGATTTGCCACTGGCGGACGGACAAAGACGTTTTTGCGGGGCGCGATCTGTGCAATGACGGCCGCGCCGTTCTCGGTTTCCAGCGTCACTTCATCGCCTGCCACCGGGGTGATTTTCTGTTTGCGGAAGATGCCGCGGGGCTTGCACTCCACGATTTCCTCCGCTGTTTTGACGTAATAGAACCCGCCGATGCCTTTCACGATATAACCGTTCATCTGCGGCCTCCCTTACGACAGCCAGGACTGCCACCAGTCCCCCAGAGTGGCACCGCCAGAGGACGATGCACTCTCGCCGCCCTCCGTGCTGCTGGAAGAAGAATCGCCGCTGCCCCACAGGCCGCCCCACCAGCTGCCATCACTGCCGCCATCCGAGCTGCTGGGGGCTTCCGGTTCCGGTGCGGGCTCCGGGCCTGCACTGACGACCACACTGACACGGCTGTTCAGCTTGATGGATGCCCCTGCGCCGGGGTTCTGGCTGATGATGGTGCCAACGGGCTGGTCACTGTACTCCTCCGACTGACTGCCGAGGCCCAGTTTGTTCTGCACCAGCAGGGTGCGGGCATCGTCCACACTCATGCCCACCAGAGAGGGCACCTTGGTGGTGGTGCTCACCTGCGGGCGGCTGACATAGACGACCACCGTAGTCCCGGCGGCCACCTGACTGCCGGCGGCCGGGTCGGTGCGGATGATGGAGCCTGCGGCCACCGATTCATCCACCGCCTGGGTGACCAGAACGGACACGCCCAGATCTTTGAGCTGCTGTTCGCCATCGGCCTGCAGGTAGTTGGTCAGGTCCGGCACCGTGACATACTGGATGCCCAGGCTGACGGTCAGGGTCACGCTCTGGCCCTCGCGGACGGTACGGCCCGCCACGGGAGACTGCTTGTAAACATAGCCTGCGGCGTAGTCGTTGGAATATTCCTGCTCCCAGTTGACGGTGATCTGGCCGGAGGCCACCTGTTGAGAAGCGTTGACTTCATCCTGCGTCATGCCGCTGTAATCGCCCAGGACAACATCGGCTTTCTGGTTCATCAGATTGCTGGAATCGTTGAGGATGCTCCAGCACAAAGCGGCACAGGCCAGCGCAAAGGCCACCGTGATGCCAAACAGCACCGGGAGAAAGGCCGAGCTCCGCTTCTTGCCTTTTTTGCGGGTATTTTTGGCACTGCCGCGGACAGTGCCTGCCTCACGTTTTTGACTCATAGAGGGTGTCACCACCTTTTCAGGAACTTCTTCCGGGAGATAAGTGTAGTTGAAGACGATGGCCGGGTTCTCCACATAGGCATTGAGCGCTTCCAGCATCTCCGCCGCGCTGCTGTAGCGGTTGGCTGGCAGCTTTGCCATGGCACGTTCCGTGATCTCCACAAGACCATGCGGCACAGTGGGAGCCAGTTCCTGCAGGGAGCGGGGCTCATCGGTGATCTGCTTCATGGCCACGGCCACTACATCGTCGGCGTCAAAGGGCAGCTTGCCCGAGAGCATCTCGTACATCATGACGCCCACCGAATAAATATCGCTCTTGCGGTCTGTTTCGTCCCCCTTGGCCTGTTCCGGGCTGATATAATGAACACTGCCCATGGCCTTGCCGCCGCCCAGCTGATTTTCGGCCCGGGAAACCCGCGCGATGCCAAAATCCATCATCCGGAGCTGGCCATTGTCCAGCAGCATGATGTTCTGGGGCTTGATGTCCCGGTGCACCACGCCGTTGCGGTGGGCATGGTCAAGAGCCTTTAAGATCTGGGAGATGAAATGCACCGTTTCCCGACTGGTCAGCTTGCCGCCGCGTTCGTTCAGGTACTCCCGCAGCGTCATACCGTCCACATACTCCATCACGATATATTGCAGCGTTTCGCTGACCGAGACATCATACACCTTGACGATGTTGGGATGGTTGAGCAGCGAAATGGCTTTGGATTCATTTTTAAAGCGGCGGACAAGGTCCGGGTCGTGCATCAGCTCCTGGCGCAGGACCTTGACGGCCACCACCGTTCCCACCGGGACAGGGCCGTTTTCCCCCACCACGACTGCCTTATAAACATTTGCCATACCGCCCGTGCCAATGAGCTCCCGGACTGCATACAGGCCGTCCAGCGTCCGGCCAATGAGATTATCCATGGCGTACCTCCAGCGGCTCTACGCCCAGCAGCAGGGCGGTGATATTATCCGGCCCGCCGTTTTCATCGGCGGTATCCACCAGGCGGTCCGGCAGGTCGTAGAACGAGCCCTTGCCCAGCAGCTGCTCGATGTCTTCCCGCGGGACGGCGTTGGTCAGGCCGTCCGAGCAGAGCAGCAGCAGATCCCCGGGCTGCACCTTGACGATGGTGCACTCCGGCTCCAGCCGGTAATCCACGCCAAGAGCCTTGGTAATGATGTTTTTCTGGGGATGGTGCTCGGCCTCTTCCACCGTGATGGTGCCGCAGTCCACCAGCTCCTGCACATAGGAGTGATCGTGGGTGAGCTGAGTGAGCTTGCCGTCCCGGTAGAGATAGGCGCGGGAATCCCCCGCATGGCACAGGAATGCCTGCCCGGCCCGCACCAGCGCGCAGACCGCGGTGGTGCCCATGCCGGCAAAGGCTTCCTCGTGCATAGCTTTCTGGAAAATGAAACGGTTGGCACTGATGAGGGCACGCTTTAAAAACGCTTCCTCCTCGCCGGGCATACACTGGGCATACTGCTCCTGGAAGCAGCGCTCAATGACGTTGCATGCGCTTTGCGAAGCTTCGCGTCCGCCCCGTGCACCGCCCATACCGTCGCACACAAGCACCCAAGCCGCATCGCCGGGGAGCTCCCCGGCACGGTAATCGTCCTGGTTTTCCTGGCGGACGCGGCCAACGTCCGTTTTTCCTGCTAGTTTCATAGGTTTCTCCTTATGCTTTCCCATTCATCTCGTCACGGCGGAGCTGCCCGCAGGCAGCGCTGATCTCACTGCCCAAACGGCGGCGGACCGTGGCGTTGACGCCCAGACTTTCCAGCTTCTGCTGGAAACGGCGGACGTTTGCGGCATCGGTGGCGGAGTAGGGGCTGCCGTCCACCGGATTGATGGGGATGAGGTTGACATGGGCTCCCATGCCCCGGATGAGGTTTGCCAGCTGTTTTGCGCAGGCATCGGAATCATTGACGCCCCGCACCATGGAATACTCAAAGCTGACGCGGCGGCCCGTGGTATCCTGATAGCGGCGGACGGCCTGCATCAGCTGCTCCACCGGGTAGGCGTCGTTGACGGGCATCATCCCGCTGCGGATCTCATTGTTGGGTGCGTGCAATGAGACGGAAAGGGTCAGCTGCAGCTTTTTCTCCGCCAGCTGGTCGATCTTGGGCACCAGACCGCAGGTGGAAAGGCTGATATTCCGCATCCCGATATTGACGCCCTCCGGCGAGGTGATGTTCTCGAGGAAGCGCATCACCTCGTCAAAATTATCCAGCGGCTCGCCAATGCCCATGAGGACGATGTGGGAGACGCGCTCCCCGATGTCCTTTTGAGCGGTATAAATTTCAGAGCAGATCTCCCCTGCTTCCAGGTTGCGCACCCGGCCCGCCTGGGTGGAGGCACAGAAGCGGCAGCCCATCCGGCAGCCCACCTGGGTGGAGACACAGACCGTATTGCCATAGTGGTAGCGCATGACGACGGTCTCAATGCAGTTGCCGTCCTCCATCCGCAGCAGATATTTCACGGTGCCATCTTTGGCCTCCTGCCGACGCTCGATCTGCGGGGCCGCGATATAAAACTGCTCTTCCAGCTTGGCCAGCAGGGTCTTGGGCTGGTCGGTCATGGCGGAAAACTCCGTGACCAGCTTCTGGTGCACCCAGTGGAAGATCTGTTTTGCCCGGAACCCCGGCTGGCCCAGCGCTTTAAGCTCTGCGGCCAGCTCCTCCAGCGTCAGGGAGGATATACAGCGTTTTTGTTCCATTGCGTTCTCCTATTGCTTCCCGATGCAGCACACCGGGATTTGGTCATTGTTTCTGCATCGCGCAGAGGAAAAAGCCGTCCATCCCGGTGCGGGTAGGTACGGAGAGGGCTCCATGCTCCCCCACCGTCATCCCCTGCGGGAACGGCACCTCCGGCGTGACGACCCGGAACTCCGGATGGCGGTTTAAAAATGCCGCCACCTGTTCCTCATTTTCGGCCGGGTCAATGGTACAGGTGGAGTAGACCAGCCGCCCGCCTGCTTTGAGCAGAGAGGCTGCTGTGTCCAGAATGGCCGATTGGGTGGCCAATAATTCATCGTGGCGGGCTTTGGGCAGGCTCTTATAGCGGATATCCGGCTTTTTGGCCAGGATTCCCAGCCCGCTGCAGGGTGCGTCCACCAGGATTCGGTCTGCCTGCGGCAACTTGGGGTTTGGTTTGACGGCATCATTGCAAAGCGTCTCGACGCAGGCGGTAAATCCCATCCGTTCTACGGCCTTGGCAATGAGCTGGACGCGGTTTTCGGTCACGTCGCAGCTAATGAGCCGCCCGGTGCCCTGCATTTCCTCAGCCAGCAGCAGCGTTTTTCCGCCGGGGGCTGCACAGAGGTCCAGCACGGTATCGCCCGGCTTTGCCTCCACACAGAGGGCCGCCAGCTGGCTGGCCTGTCCCTCCACATGGTAGTATCCCTGCCGGAAGAGCTCCTGCTCCGCCGGGCTGCCCTCAAAACGGGCCAGCACACTGCCCGGGACGATCCCCGGTTCCGCGCTCTTGGCACCATTTTGCAGCAGCAGCTCACACAGCTGTGCCGCGCTGGCCTTGAGCGGGTTTGCCCGCAGGCTGGTCATACCGCCGTCTGCCGTATGGGTCAGGATGCCAAGTGCCTCCTCCGGGTAATGGCGGTGCAGAAACTCCGCGACCTCCCGGCTGGCGGAGCCGAGAACCATGAGCTTTTCGATTTCATCCTTGAAAACGGCTTTGTCCAGGTCATAGACACAGGCCTTGCGCAGGACCGCATTGACCAGGCCTGACGCACTGGATTTTTTGAAACTCCGGGTCAGCTTGACGGCCTCATTGACAGCCGCCGAGACAGGCACCTGCATATAACGTGCCTGCGCCACTGCTGCCCGCAAGATCTCCCGCACCGGGGCGTCCAATTTGGCAAGGCCTTTGGGCAGAAACTGCTCCAAAATAAAATCGATCGTTCCGCGATGCTCCAGCACCGTGTAAAAAATGGCGCTGGCAAAGGCTTTATCGCGGCCATCCAGCTCCCGGCGCCGGAGCTCGGCATCCAGAATCAGGTTGGAAAAGCCATCCTGCTCCTGCCGGACCAGAGCCGCCACCGCCGCCGCGCGGGGATTGGCCGCCATCAGAGGCTGTCCCCCGTTTTCAGGCGGAGGCCCGCTGCAAACGAGGTGCCGTCCATGGGCTTTTTACCCTCCGGCACCACATGCAGCAGCTGGACAGCACCCTCACCGCAGGCAACCGTCAGAGGCTTGGTGGCCAGCACCGTGCCGGGCGCTTCTCCATTGGAGGGGGCCACACGGCACTCCATGACTTTGACTTTCTTCCCGCCTGCCGTCATAAACCAGGCACCGGGCCAGGGGTTCATGCCCCGCACCCAGTTGTGGATGTGTGCGGCAGACTCCGACAGTTTGAACTCGGCCATGGCCTTGTCCAGCATGGGGGCCAAGGTGGCGTTTTCGTGGTCTTGCTTCTGGGGCTTGAGCGTCCCTGCCGCAATGGCCGGGATGGTCTCACAGAGGACGCGGGCCCCCACAGCCGTCACACGGTCAAACAGCTCGCCGCTGGTCTCCTCGGGGTCAACGGGCATCTTTTCACAGACCAGCACATCGCCGGTGTCGAGGCCCTCATCCATCTGCATGATGGAGACACCCGTCTCTGTATCCCCATTGAGGACTGCCCACTGCACCGGGGCGCTGCCACGGTACTTGGGCAGCAGGGAGACATGCAGGTTGACGCAGCCGTATTTCGGGATGTTCAGCACGCTGGCGGGCAGGATGCAGCCATAGGCCACCACCACGATGAGCTCCGGGGCCAGCGCCTGAATGTTGGCGTCCTCGCCTCCGTCCCGCAGGGTGCGGGGCTGGAAGACGGGCGTGCCGTGCTCCAGAGCAACTTCTTTGACCGGAGGAGCCGTGAGCACCTGCTTGCGACCCACCGGCTTATCCCGGCGGGTGTAGACGGCGCAGATATCATGCCCTGCAGCGTACAGAGCCTTGAGGCACTCGGCAGCAATGTCCGGCGTACCCATGAACAGAATGCGCATCAGTTGTTTCCTTTCGCTTTGCGGGCTGCAGCGCGGCCCTCTTCCGTATCCTCATAGAAATACTCGCTGGACTGCATGATGGTGATGCCGTCCAGGTGGTCGTTCTCATGCTGGATGCAGCGGGCCAGCAGGCCCTCGGCCTCCAGCTCAAACCAGTTCCCGTTGCGGTCCTGTGCACGGACTTTGACAGCCGCCGGGCGGGTCACTGCACCGTTATGGCCAGGGAACGAGAGGCAGCCCTCGTAGGCAGTCTCTTCATCCTCGGAAACAGCCAGGATCTCGGGGTTGACGAAATCAATGAACTTGTACTCGTAATCCTCGGGGATCTCGTCCGGAGCATCGGTGGTGTCCCACACCACGAACAGGCGGCGGAGCATGCCAACCTGAGGGCCGGCCAGGCCCACGCCATCAGCCGCGATCATCGTCTCGCGCATATCGTCCAGCAGGGTAGCCAGACGGTCATCAAAATTGGTCACAGGGCGGCAGACCTTGTTCAGGATGGGGTCGCCCTCTTTAACAATATTACGGATCGCCATAAATCAAAACCTCCAAAAGTTTGTATTGTGTTATCATCAAATATCGCCATCCGAGTGCAGGTCTACAACGACCGAGGCCTTAGAGGGCAGCTTTTCCTGCTCGTAGAGGCCCAGCGTTTCCCGGACAAGATCCCGGAAACGGCGGTCATTGCGGCACTTGATGGTGAGCTTATAGCGGTAGGTGTCGTTGATTTTTTCAATGTTGCCGGGGGTCGGGCCCAGCACCCGCAGAGGCAGGTCCGGCTGTCTGGCCGCCTGTTGGCCCAGTAATGCGGAAAAACGGGCTGCCGCCCGGGCCACCTCGATCTCTTTGCCACCCGCAAAGCCAATGACGCAGAGCCCGCAGAACGGCGGGTAAAGGCCCAGCCTGCGGTATGCGATCTCCTGCTCGAAGAAAGCATCGTAATCCTGCGCGGCGGCGAGGTTCAGAACCGGGTTATCCGGGTCGGTGGTCTGGATGATGGCAAAACCGGGGTCTTTGGCCCTGCCGCTCCGGCCCACCACCTGAGTGATGAGGCTGAAGACCGTTTCATAGGCCCGGAAGCCCTGTGCAAACAGGAGCGAGTCAATGCCGAGGACACCTACAAGGGTCACGTCCTCAAAATCCAGCCCTTTGGCCACCATCTGGGTGCCCACCATGATGTCATACTCATGATCGGCAAACCGGGCCAACAGCTTCTCGTGGGCGTCTTTTGCGGCGGTGGAGTCCTGATCCATCCGCAGGATGCGGGCTTCCGGGAAGAGCTTTGCAATCTCTTCCTCTGCTTTCTGTGTGCCAAAGCCCCGGTATTGCAGCTTGCCGCCGCAGGCGGGACAGTTTTTGGGGGGTGGGTCCATCTGGCTGCCACAGTAGTGGCAGAGCAGTTTGTGGCTGGCCTTGTGGTAGACCATAGGGACACTGCATTTGGGGCACTTGAGCACCTCGCGGCAGTCCTCGCACTGAGCCACCGTCTGGTAACCCCGGCGGTTGAGGAGAAGGATGGTCTGCTTGTGGGCTTCAAGGTTGCGGCGGATGGCGTCTTCCAGCGCAAGGCTGATCTCCCGCGGGTTGCCGGAAGCCAGCTCCGCCCGCATATCCACGATCTGGACACTGGGCAGCGGGTTGCCTCCATAGCGTTTGGTCAGCCTGACCAGCTGGGTGCGGCCTTTCTGAGCCGCAAAGTAGCTTTCGGTGCTTGGGGTGGCACTGGCCAGCAGGAGCAGTGCACCGTTTTCCGCCGCGCGCTGGCGGGCCACCTCATGGGCGGAGTACCGGGGTGCGGACTCAGAGCGGTAGGTATGCTCCTGCTCCTCGTCAATGATGACAAGGCCGATGTTTTCCAGCGGCGAAAAAATCGCGCTGCGGGTGCCTACCACGATATCCGCCCCGCCATCCTGGATCATCTGCCACTGGAGCAGCCGTTCGGTGTGGTTGAGGGCGGAGTGCTGCACGGCCACCCGGCGGCCAAACTGGCTCTTGAGCCGCAGGATCATCTGCGGTGTCAGGCTGATCTCCGGCACCAGCACCAGCGCCTTGCGGCCCAGCTGTAAGCACCGCTCAATGAGCTTTAAAAAGACCAGCGTTTTTCCGCTGCCTGTGACACCGTAAAGCAGCGCCGAGTGCGGGGCAGTATCTTCCAGGTGAGGCAGCAGGGCACCATAGGCAGCCTGCTGCTCCTCCGTCAGAACGATAGGCTCATTTTTAAGCGGGATGCTGGCGTAAAGGTCGATGGAACGGTTGACCCTCGTACAGGCCAGCACGCCTTTGGTGCAGAGATTGTCCAGCACCGCCCGGCTGATGCCTTTTTCTTCCAGTTCTCCCTGCGTGCGGGGGCCTCCACTGAGCAGCGCCACTGCCGCCAGCTGTTTGGCGGTCGGTTTCGGCTTTGCGGGCAGCTCCCCGGCCAGCTGGTAAGAATTCTCCGTGTGGCGGGTGAGCTGTTTTTGCAGTACCGGCGTCACACCATCGGCAGCCACGGCGGGCTTGTACTGTGCCCCATACGGGATGACCGCCTTGACGGCCTCGTAATAGGTGCAGAACGTCCGTTCTTTTAAAAAGTAGACCAGCTTGAGCAGCTCCGGCGTCAGGCAAGCCGAGGCCGGGGCGACGTCAAACAGGTACTTGAGCTTGGAGCTTTCCGGCTCGGCGTCGCAGGCCAGCACCACCCCCATCCGGGCACGGCTCCCCCGCCCAAATGGCACCAACACCATGCTGCCCAGGCGGACAGCGTCCTGCTGGGCCGGCATGACGGCGTAGGTATAGAGTTTGTCGAAATGAAAGGTTGCATTGCTGACGGCAACGCCCACCGTTTTTGGCATTCGCGCGGCTCCTTTATGCGTTCAATCCTGCACGCTGGCAGATGACCTGGTACAGCTCTTCGGCACAGGGGCCGATCTCGTTGTTGACCAGCTTGACGGCAAAGTGGTCCTGCTGGGCCAGTTCCTGCTTGGCCGTGGCAAGACGCTCCCGGATGCTTTCTTCCGTCTCGGTACCACGGCCCCGCAGACGGCGCTCCAGCTCCTCCTCCGAGGGAGGCAGCAGGAAGACCGTGGTTGCACCGGGATACATCCGGCGGATATTGGCCGCGCCGTGCACGTCGATGACCAGCACCACCAGCTTGCCTGCGTTGAGGCGCTTGTTGACCTCTTCTTTCAGGGTACCATAGTAGTTGCCGTTATAGAAGTTGTGCTCCACTACTTCATCGTCCTCAATGAGCTTCTGGAACTGCTCCCGGGTGCGGTAGTAGTAATCCACACCCTCCTGCTCCCCGGGGCGGGGCGAACGGGTGGTGGCGGAGACCGTCTTTTCGATTTCAGGGTGGGCCTCCCGCAGGGCTTTGACAACGCTATCCTTGCCCGTACCGGCTGCACCCGAGACTACAAACAGATATTTTTCATTTTCCATGATTTTACTGCTCCTCTTCTATCACTTTGCCCTCCGGCTGCCCGGCGGCACGGCTGGCCACCGTTTCCGGCTGCAAGGCCGAAAGGACGACATGGTCGGAATCCATGATGAGCACCGCGCGGGTGCTCCGGCCATAGGATGCGTCGATCAGCATTCCACGCTCCCGCGCCTCTTTGACCAGACGCTTGACCGGGGCGGAATCCGGGCTGACAACGGCCACGACCCGCCCGGCACTGACAAGGTTGCCAAAGCCGATGTTGATGAGCTTCATCCTGTTCCCTCTTTTCTTGGAGGATCACTCCAGATTCTGGATCTGCTCGCGGATCTTCTCGATCTCCGCTTTCATATCCACCACAATGCGGGTGATGTCCAGATCCTGGCACTTGGAGCCAATGGTGTTCGTTTCACGGTTGAGCTCCTGCGTCAGGAAGTCCAGCTTGCGGCCAACCGGCTCGTTCTGCTCCAGAATGGAGCGGTACTGGGCAATGTGGCTGCGCAGGCGGACGGTCTCTTCATCCACCGCGGTCTTATCGCCAAAGATGGCGGCCTCGGTCAGGACACGGGCATCGTCAATGTTGCGGTCTTCCAGAATGACCTTGAGCTTTTCATACAGACGGTTGGTATAAGCCTCCACCCGGCCTGCGCTCAGGGTCTCCACTTTGCCGACGCACTCCTCCAGGAAGTTGAGGCGGTTTTCCACGTCCGCTTTCATCTTGGCGCCCTCGGCAGCACGCATCTCCACAAAGCGGTCCAGTGCCTGAGCTGTCACGGCGGAAACATCCTCCCACAACTGTTCTTCGTCCACATCAGCGTGGCGGGTCGCCAGCACATCCGGGAACCGGGTCAGCAGGCTGGTGGTGGTGTCGTTCTTGATGCAGAGCTCCTCGGACAGGGTGCGGAGAGCCTGCTGATAGCTGCGGGCCAGCTCCATATTCACTGTGACGACCGTGTCGGCAGCCTCCACATTCTGCACCGTCAGGCTCAGCTCCAGCTTGCCGCGGGTGACATGCTCGTTGAGCTGCTTTTTCAGGCGGCTGTCCAGATAGCTGCAGGTGCGCGGCATCCGGGAAGAATACTCAAAGTACCGGGAATTGACGCTGCGCAGCTCCACCGTGATCTCGCGGCCATTGCGCACAGCAGTTCCCCGGCCAAAACCGGTCATGCTCAATATCATGCTTTTTTCCTCGTATTCCAAAGGGTTTTCTGCGGACATTCTTCGTATATGTATCCGCTTTGGGGCACACAGACCCATGTTACGATACATATATCATATATTTTACTCTGCTGCCCTTTTTTTTGCAAGCAATGCGGCAAAAAAAATCTATTTTACCACCTTGACAAAGGGCAGAAAGAGCGCTATACTACGCTTCATGAACAGCGTTCATGTTGAGAAGGTGGTCACACGAATCCGATGGCAACGTCCAAGGAGGAGATCCTGAAAACGAGCCGGGTCCTCATCCAGCAGAATGGATGGGAAGCTGTCAACATCCGTGCGGTGGCAGCAGCCTGCGGGGTATCCGTGGGGTGCATCTACAACTACTTTGGTTCCAAGACCGAGCTGGTGAGCGCGGCGGTGGAAAACATCTGGAGCGATATCTTCCGCCACCCGGACGACCCGGCGGTGATTGAGGATACCCTCTCCTTAATCCGCTGGATGTACCGGCAGATGGAGTACGGCTCTGAGCAGTACCCCGGCTTCTTCACCCATCACGCGCTCGGCTTTGTGCGGCAGGACACCGCTGATGGCAAGCAGCAGATGCGGCAGACCTGGCAGCACATCCTGGATGCGCTGACCATGGTGCTGACCAGGGACAAAAAGATCCGGCCGGACGCATTTACTGAGGAGTTCAGCCGCCAGAAATTTGCGGGCATCCTGTTCTCCCTCGTGCTTTCTGCCGTGGTGCAGCAGGATTTTGACCCCACAGCGGTACTGGAGATCATCCGCAGGACCATTTATGAAGTGTAAAAACATCCCACCGTCTTGTGGGAGTTTTTTACGGCCAAAAGTGAACATCGTTCACAAAAGGAGCAATATTTTTATGAGAGCAATCATTGAGACCGTATTCGACATCTTCTATCTGGTCACCGTGCTGACCGTGGGCATCCGCATGATCCGCGGCAGCAAGAACAACACCCCGTTTCGCCTGTTCGGCCTGATGGCCGTAGTGCTGGGCGCAGGCGATTCCTTTCATCTGGTGCCCCGTGCGCTGGCACTGTGTACCACCGGCCTGGAGAACTACGCTGTGCCTCTGGGTCTGGGCAAGTGGATCACCTCTGTGACCATGACCGTGTTCTATGTGCTGCTGTACTACGTCTGGCGCAAGCG
>ENA-ORCM01000178-ORCM01000178.1-human-gut-metagenome-genome-assembly--contig:-NODE-178-length-58489-cov-30.715469_pt1 | contig 58489 bp, 50 predicted proteins | sample MGYA00242906_ERZ507928 | MGnify/ENA primary metagenome ERZ507928 (study PRJEB26167, sample SAMN06115497) | human gut metagenome | host: Homo sapiens | place: China:Shanxi | collected 2015-05-07...
GATTTTTTCACTTCATTATAGTTATTCATAAACTTTTACCTCGCTGTAAACTTCAAAGTTTCTGTTCCGTACAAACTTGAAGTTGTGGCTGAAAGCCATTTTTATCTTGTTGGGAGAATGTACATTTCTCCAATGCTTCACTACCTATTGTCAATTTACCCAAAATAAGTTATAATATTAGTGACGAATTTTCTGTTTTAACCAACAAGAAAAGGGGGGGATTCCAATGGACCAGAAAATCGAATTTCACTGAAAATCCATTACTAACTTATCAAAAGGAGGTTTTTGTATGAAAAAGATTCTCTCTGTTTTTCTATCTGTTATGATGTTTTTCACACTGTCAATTCCCGCTTTTGCTGCTGACTACTCTGATTCCTCTGTAACTTCCGTAACAATCAACGAGTATGATGTTTATGTGCACACCAGGACGGCAAGCCCTGACGAACTTGCCGAAGCTGGCGTTCCCTCTGAACAAGTTAAGCTTATAAAATCCAACATGATTGAGGACGAACTCACCCGACTCTCTAAACTCACCACCGAAGAACTCACAGATCTTGGCTATTCAATCCAGCAAATTGCTATACTGCATGACTATAATGGTGAGCGAATTGAAAACGCACCTGAGCTTCGTGGCATTTTTGCCGATATGACCGCCTCTTTTTCAAAAGTAAGTGCAAGCACAACTTCTCTTACTGTACAGGTACGGTGGACATGGTCATCTCATCCTGCTCTTTGCGGCGTTGCAATCACTGACATGATTGCCATGCGGTGGCAAGGAACAAATACTGCTGGACAGCCTATCAATGTAGCCTTTAATTCCTCTGGTTCGTCCTGTAATGTAAAGTATTATTCAACAGTAGGCGAAACCTACAAGTTTTCTCAAAATGCTAGTATCGTGTGTGACTCTCCCTATGATCATGCCTACGCATACATTCCTATGGCTTTAGAAAAACCCGGTGACATGGACAATTACGCCAAAACCGGTACAATGAAAATTCGAGTTAATCGCACTGGTACAGACAGTATCAAAGAAGCCGCTTTTGTGTTTGGTTATGGTCATACTACCGTTGTCATTTCTCCTTCGCTTTCCCTTCCGGCTTCCTTTGGAATTGGTTTCTCGACTGGTACTGAAAAAATGGTAGAAAAAGCTATCCGCATGAACAATGCTGGTACTATCACAAAATACTAAAAGCAAGTCAAAAGGAATGTGTAGCATCCCCACTACACATTCCTTTTATCTGCTCATTTATGCCGAACGAACCACAGAATAATTGCCCCCATAATAGCTACTGCTACGATCGCTCCGAGGTTAGGCATATTATACTTGATACACAAAACATCAACGATAAAACCTACAATAACTGTAATAATAAAAGCCAATACTTCCACCTTACATCACATCCCTTCTGTTGTTTTTTGGCAAACAAGCAAATACCTAATAATCAATCAAACTAACTAAATACCAATCTACACCATACTCTATACGAGTTTTCACCCATTCTGGTTATCCACCATTCAGTCTATTGCATACAAGAACTTCAAAACACTCTCCACAATGTAAACTATCCCCATCGAAAGTAATTTGTCGATTTGGTTATAATTATATATTATCATATCTACTTTAAGAAATCCATTCATTTTCACTTAATTTTCGGAATAGTAAGGGTTACTGTCTATCAAATTCTTGTGTGTTACTTTACCGCACATGAGCATTATACCATGGAATATCTGCATTATACAGATAAACTAAATCCCATAAGAAATGATACGAAATCATTTCAATAATGGTTATACCTCTTATCAAATCAATAAACGGTAAACGCTGCTTTATTTGCGTTGTTTCCAGCAAAATTTCATCACCCCTTTTATTTACTCCAAAATCGGCTCCACCAGCTCCGGGGCGGCTCTGGCTGCTGCCGTTCCGGAGCTGCCGGAGCTACGCAACTCTCTTAAAGGCTAAAAGGAATGAGTATATCCAACAACATAGCAATAGGAATTGCCATCACAAACATACAAATAGTTTCTTTGGTGGACTTGTGCAAAATAATTATTCCCAAAATTAAAGTTAGTAAATGTAAATATGAGCGGATGTCAACATAACACATTCCATACGAAAGTGTACCGTTAATAATGAATCCCAAAATACCAGCAGAAATAATAAATGCAATCCAACCTTTTCCTTTTGCATACCAACAGAAAAATGCTAAAACAGGAGACAGCAAGGTAAACAAGCTCCATATCATGGCATAGCTTTTTGGAAAGAAACCTGCTACAAAGTTAGAATATAAATAGTAGCTTGTAACCATTCCTACAAAAAGCACAAACACATTTATTCCAGCTCGTATAGGACTACTGCTTTTTATAGATATAAACACTGCAAGAACAATCCAAGGGGCAAAAGCTCCAAGAAAATTGTGAACATCTAAAGCTCTATCTATCAACATGAGAACGCCCGGAAGTTCAGCTTGACGGAAATCCAAAAATTTTGAAAATGCACCCAGACATATCCCAAGTGCCAAAACACCTACTGTATAAAGTGCTTCTTTTGTTTTAGAATAATGTTGTTCAGGTATTCTTACCTTTTCTAAATATCTCATCAAAACCTCCACTACAATTTAAAAACTTGCCTCAAAATAGTACCATTTTTCGATTATTTTCTTCGTTGTTCCGTGATTGTCTCCATCTGTTTGCCAAGTCCAACTTCCGTCATCATCGGCAATTAGAGATACATCAGTATTTTGATATGGCAGTGGAACATCATCAGGAGAGTAATATACTCCCCAATATTGAGTATCTCCCATGCCCGTTCCCAAAAGGAATTCGTACATGGTATGCTCTCCACTCCAAACATCGACCTTTATTCCATCTAATGTTGTAGGGATTTGTTGGTTACTATTTACAAGGTCATAAAAAGTTAATCCATTAACTTTAACAAATCGTTCTGCCTTCTGTTCAGGTGAATTCGACCACACTGCTAAACTAATGAATATTGCTAAACATACCAGTATACCACTTATAATGATGAACCTTTTCTTTTTCATAACATTCACCTTCTCACTTTCCAACTTGCTGGCGGCGAACAGCATTTTATGCTGTTTGCGGACGGCAAGTACACAAAGGATAGACGCACAAGCGTCGCAAGGGAGTGTAGCTCCCTTGACGGAACAAAGTGACGAAACATTCTCGGTCTGGCAGTTTTTTCTGCTGACGGAGAATGAAGCTCCGCAGGACGCACGATACTCCCGATAGGAGAGTATAGAAGTGCGCCCTTTAGTTTCTAAAGGGATTTTATCAGTTCGTCAAACTGGAATTGTTCTGCTTAGTTTGGCAACTCGCTTTCTTCAACGGGAACTGCCTCTAAGTCAGTGTTGCTCCAATAAGAGCTAATATCTGCACTTGTAAAGTATTCAAAATTATCTGTGGAAGATTTCAGATTGCCTGTCTTTACTCCATAGCAGCCATAAATCAGTTCATAACTTGTTCCATCAGAAAGGTTAAATCTGAAACTGGTTATCTCTGCTCCAGCGGTTTCCTCTACTTCTTTGAGTTCCAGGGATAGCCCCTCAAACATATCATACAAGTTCTTTATGGTTTCTTCGGCAACAATGACCTTCTTTTCTGCTGACACAGGTGCTCCAACAAAGTGATACATTTCTATATTTTCAACATCACCTACCTCAAAAGGCAAATCAATATTGACTGTCTTGTTGTTGCACCCAACCAAGCCAAGCACACAAACCACTGCTAAAACTAATGCTATCAACTTTTTCATACAATCAACTTCCTTCGTCAAATTCCGATTTCTCAGTTTCAAAAACTGGAAATTGTCGAGTTCTTTTCCGTTACAATTCTTTCATCATGCACAATGATTCTGGCATTGAAACATAAGGACCATAATTATCCATTTTATTAAATCCTACTTTTCGGTATACATAACACGATTCTTGTAGCAATTCTCCAGTTTCAAGAATCATTTTCCTATATCCTAGTTCTTTCGCCCACTCGATTAATTCAAGAACTAGCTTGGTTCCTATTCCTTTTCCTTGGAATTCATCTCTGACAAATACTCTTTTTAACTCGGTTGCATTGTCGATATCACCGTACTGATATTCTCTAATTGCTCCAGCACCAGCGACTTTTCCATCAACATACACAACTACAGCCTCTTTTATCTCATCAAGCTGATTATACTGTTTATATTTATCTCTTTTTATAACTCTTCCTACTCGCCTATCTAAATCCATATCTAATAACTGACAGTTCTCGATAAAGTCTTTATTTGTCCCAGTACATCTAATAAATTCAATATCGGCCATATATAAACACCTGCTATGTGAAGAAAATTGGAATTTACCAAATCGTCAAATTCCGATTTGTTAAACTATCTATACAATACCATATCTCTTTGGCTAATACAATAATTGCATCGCTCCCGCTTATTCTCATCAATTCTGCAACTATTATATTGTGATATTATGCTTACTCTTAGGCTGTCTGTTCACTTTTCTTTGCGTGATACGCTTCACGTCTCATAGCCAGTGTTTTTTCATATCTTACTTTTGCAATAGGGTCTCCATTCAATGCATCTTCACGCATTTTTCTGTAGCTCTTCACTGTGGCTCTAACCTGATACTGTTTACGCTCTGCAAGCTGACTCTGTGCTTCCTGATCTCCGGCTTCCGCCCTGGCTCTCAAGGCTTCCATCTGCTCCTTTCTTCTTGCGGTATGCCGTCTGTTGTATTCTGCATTTCTCTCTTCCAAATATTTCGCATATTCAGGGTCATTTTCTGCTCTCTGCTTACGCTTTTCTGCTGATTTCCTTGAACGTTCTCTTGCAATAGCTCTACGCTCCTCAAGCTCTCTGACGGCTTCCTGATTGCCTTTTTCTGCCTGCTCCTTTAATTGCCAAAGCAATCTTTTTCTTCTTTGTAGCACGCTCCTGACGTTTCTTTTCCCTTTCCAATGCCAAGCGTTCTTTCTCTTCCATCTTCGCCCGATATTCAGGGTCAGACATTCTCAATTCTCGCATTTTTTCAGATCTCTTACGGTTGTTCTGTCTGCCTTTTTCAAGGATTGCTTTATATTCTGCCATAGCTTCATGTGTATTGTAAAAGACAAGCAGTTCGTCCTCATTTGCAATTCTTTTCCGTTTTGTCTTAAAATTATCCCTCGTTGTCTTCCCAAGAACGGTATTCCCCAAATACTCACGTCTGTTCAAAATATAGCCCACTGTTGTAGCATTCCATGTATAAGGGTCATGGTAATTCGTACACTGGCAATCCTCAGGATGATTCTGTCTCGCATAAGCCGAAGGAATAAGGATTTTATCCTCTGACAAGGTATCTGCTATTGCGGTTGCACCCATTCCATCACAAGCAAGCTGAAAAATGCGTCTGACAACCGAAGCAGAAGCTTCATCAACATACAATGTCTGCTTATCCTCAGGCTTTCTGTAATATCCATAAGGCACTGCACCGCTGACACGTTTTCCGTCTCGCATTTTTGCCTTGAATACTGCCTTGATTTTCTTACTGGTATCTTTTGCATACCACTCATTCATGATATTCAGAAATGGTGTAAAATTATTATCTGCCGGATTGGCACTGTCAACTCCGTTATTTACTGCAATAAAACGGACATTTTTCTTAGGGAACATCATTTCCGTATAGAAACCTACTTGCAGATAGTTTCTGCCAAATCGGGACATATCTTTGACGATCACTGTTCCCACTCTGCCGGCTTCAATCTCTGTCAGCAAAGAATTGAATGCCGGTCTGTTGAAGTTCGTTCCTGAATATCCATCATCACTGAAATGCTGAATATTACCAAAGCCATGTTGCACTGCATAATCTTCCAGATACTTCTTCTGTGATGTACTCTGTAAAGGGTGGTTTCTGCCACCTGAATACATAACGGCTGGCGGCTCATTTGTGGTGAATGTATGCAGCCGAAAGGCGGTGGTCAATCAATAGAATCCAGTATTTTCTTGATGGGCACACAGTACAGAGTATGAAAAAGCTGCTGAAACTCTCCTTTTCTGGATTGTTCAGCAGCTTTTTATGTAAAATCCTTTGCAAATATATCTGCCCCCACGCAGGGTTCCTTGTGCTGAGCAAATCTGTTAGAATAATCGGAATAAGTCGAACAGAATTATTCTATTCTCACATCAACCTTTTCGATATGGACATAAACCATTGGTAGAGTAACGATTATTTGGTTTCTCGGCTTTCGGGTGTTCTCAACGTAATAGCATACACTGTTTCCGCTTTTCCATCGGTTATGTTTCCACCGTATCGGAATAGTTCTGGCACTTTAATCGGGGCTGAACTCCTTATCAGTGATAACATAATTAAATTCATTTGTGCCGAAGATTTCTTTATCTAAATCTGTAATGGTAAATGTAGTTCCATCAAATTTCATATTTCCGCTGGTGCTATCAATGGTTGTATCGTTTTCCACAGTATTCAGATAAGCAATCCGGTCTCTGCCATGCAGTTCATAGGCTTGCCAACCATCCACCCCCTGAAAATAGGCTGTAACCTTGGCAAATGGTTCATCATTCTCCTTTTTGCAAACGAGATAACTGCTGCTATCCTCAGATACCCATGTAGCAGTCATTCCCCAAGGACCTTCCTTGCTGACATATTCTCCGAATTCATGATTGTTTGTCCAGGTAATTCCCAGGTAAGTCATAAATCCTACAACTACCAAGACAGCTACCAGAGCTACTGCAAGGATAACACCAATTACAGTCTTAGTTTTCTTTTTCATCTGAATCACTCCTTCTTAAATTTGTCTGTTAAGAAATTTTTGATTTAGCTTACGCTCACATTATATCAATATTCAAAAGGATAGTCAATTTAATCCGTCTAAGGGCGCACTTACTCACCACTCAAAAGTGGGCGGTGCTACTGCCTGCGGCAGTCGTGCGCTCTCCGAGGGGGGGACGGTTGCCTTCTTCGGCAGGTAGCACTATGCAGCCAAGAGGGGTTGACACCCCTCTGTTTTTACAAAGCCGTATTGCAATGCGAAATATCCCCTTGACAAATCGACTCCTGGTTTGTTATGGAGTTGGATTCGCCCTGCATCTCATCATCACGGGACAGACGCTCGTAAAGTGCTGTTATTCTGTTATCTTTAGCCATTTTTTCAGCTCCTTTCATAATGCTAAAAAATAAGAACACACAGAAAACACTTCATTTTTTAATGACTTGTTTTCTCTGTATTCTTAAAATCTACCCCTTATGGTATCTATACACTTAAAATTTAACATTTAGATACCACAAAGTCTCTATGAAATAAAAATTGCTTCTTCAGGTACTATTTTTTCAAATAATCGGTACCTGAAGAAGCAATTTTTCTCTTATAGGTGACATTCCTTTATTTTAGACATTAAAAATAAAAAATATGTCACCTTAATCACTATTTTTTATCAATAGATCCCATTTACAGAATTTATGAAAATTGATCTTTTTCTTACACTTTTCCAATCCACAGAATTTGTAAGAATCGTTTTTACTTATAATTTTCCCAACCAACAGGAAAACACTTATATTTAAAACAGTTCCCTCATAGACTTACATAATCTTGTGAACCCAGCCTTCCGGTCCTTCAATCTCGCCCATCTGGATTCCAGTAAGTGTCTCACGCAGTTTCTTTGTGTATGGTCCCATTTCTTCCATTCCACTCGGGAAACAGATTTCTTTGCCATGATCAACAACCTTTCCGATTGGAGAAATAACTGCTGCAGTACCACAGAGTCCACACTCTGCAAAATCAGGTACTTCTGAGAATTTAACCGGTCTGTGCTCTACCGGCATATGCAGATACTTTTCAGCAACAACCATCAGGGATCTTCTGGTAATGGAAGGTAAAATACTGTCTGACTTTGGTGTTACGAATGTTCCGTCCTTGGTAATGAAAATGAAGTTTGCTCCACCGGTCTCCTCTACATAAGTTCTTGTAGCAGGATCAAGATACATGTTCTCAGCATATCCCTGAGCATGTGCATCTACGATTGCATGTAAACTCATAGCGTAATTCAGTCCGGCTTTGATATGTCCGGTTCCGTGTGGTGCTGCACGGTCAAAATCGGAAACACGGATTGTAATTGGCTTTGCGCCGCCCTTGAAGTAAGGTCCTACCGGTGTAACCAGAATACGGAACTGGTACTCATCTGCCGGCTTTACGCCGATAACAGCGTTTGTAGCGATCATATATGGGCGGATATAAAGCGTTGCTCCGGAACCAAATGGAGGTACCCATGCTGCATTTGCCTTTACTACCTGCTCTACGGCATCTACAAAACGATCCTCCGGGAATACCGGCATCTCAAGTCTCTCACAGGAATCTTTCATACGGCTTGCATTTAAGTCCGGGCGGAAACATACAATATGTCCGTCCTCTGTTGTGTATGCTTTTAATCCTTCAAAACAGGACTGTGAATACTGGAATACACCTGCACACTCATTTAATGTAACGGTAGGATCTGTTACCAGTGCTCCATCGTCCCACTTTCCATCCTTGTAATTTGCAACATAACGGTAGTCTGTGGTCATGTAACCAAATCCCAGGTTACCCCAGTCAAGATTTTTTTTCTCCATTTTCATTTCCTCCATTTTCTATTCCAATTCAAGTGTTCTATAACTTTTCGTTATGGAATACTGGATATACTATTATTTTTACATATTTTAGTACAATCTGAAGTATTTGTCTATAGATCTTATGAAATTTCTCTATCAAAAAAATTCATAAAAACCATAACCTGATTCCCTAAAGTCCCAGAAGTTCCATTGCTTCGTCCTTTAACTCCTGTGTGCGTTCTTTCAAAAGCAGAAGTTTGTTGTACTTATAATAGGCATCATTGCCACATTCACTGACAAATTTCAGACTGTAATAACCGGCCGAAAGTTCGGACAAAAAGATTACCATTTCCTGTCCCTCTCCAAATACCCGTGCAAGAAATTCAAATGCATGCGTCAGATGACGGCCTGCATCTGAAATTTCCTTCTGGCGGATCTGCTCCCTCTCATCAAACAGTTTCTTGACACATAAGAAATCTCCTTTTGCATCACCGGTTCCTTCGACTGCCAGTGCCATCAGGCAGTCATTCATTGCCTGAAGTGCCGCACACATGGCTTTTTCCTGTTCCCTGTCGATCATGCCAGCCTTTTTCCGGTGAGTGATCATGGTGTCATAAGAAGAAATCTGTCTTTCCAGAATTTCTTTTCCGCTTCCCACTCCTTCCTTCAGATCGCTCCGCAAAAATCCCAGCTGCTCAAAAAAAGCTTCCTGTGCAGCTTTTTTCCGGGAATAAGAAATGAATTCCTGTCCCAGGCTGTCCAAAAGCAGCCCCAGCAGACTCAGCTTCTCATCAAACGGTGCATTTTTGATCGTCATACTGTTTTCCGGTATGCTGCCCTCTAAAATTTCCGGTATACGGTAAATATTCTTATACTTATTGTACAGTTCATAATAAGCAGCAAAATCGCGGGCAATCTCCTCGTCCTGCAGATACTGCACAACAAAGTCATAGTCTATGGCAAATCCAAGCTGTTCATACACTTTCATGACCTGTGAGAGATCTTCCCATCCACGGGCGGTCACAAACCGTTTTCCATCCAGATCCGACACAACCGAATAGAAATTGTTCTTTTTAATCTCCAGATAAGAAAGAATTGCTCCATGAATCTGCGCTTTATAGGCATACTCTTTCCAGACAGAAAAATCTTCTTCTATATAAATCCGCTTGACACGGTCATAGGTAACAATGTCAAAATCGCGCACCGACTTGTTGTATTCCGGAGGATTTCCCGCCGTAACGATGACAAAGCCATCCGGTACCCTGTGATTTCCGAATGTCTTGTACTGCAGAAACTGCAGCATCGTCGGAGCCAGTGTCTCAGATACACAGTTGATTTCATCGAGAAACAGGATTCCCTCATGGATTCCGCTTTGTTCAATCTGATCATAAATTGAGGCGATAATTTCACTCATTGTATACTCTGTGACCGATACCGCTTCCCCATCATAGGTTTTCTTTGAGATAAACGGCAGTCCGATCGCACTCTGTCTCGTATGGTGTGTGATCGTATAAGAAACCAGATTGATTCCGCACTCCTGCGCCACCTGTTCCATAATTGCGGTCTTACCGATTCCAGGCGGTCCAATCAAAAGTACCGGACGCTGCCGTTCCACAGGAATCGCATACTCCCCGGTCTCATCTTTTGTCAGGTACGCCTGAACCGTATTTATGATTTCCTGTTTTGCCTGTTTGATGTTCATAAAATTTCTCCTTTATCTATCCTTTTGTATCCTCTGACAAATATAATTTCACTGCCCAGTCCGGCACTTTTATCGGCTCTCCCGAAAAAGTGTTCTGCGGTGTGTCATCCCCGTAAAAAACAAATACCGTCTGATAATCCGTCGGTTTTTTCGGATATTCTCCATACCCGTCCGTAAAATACATCAGTCCTTTTAAGTTTTTGAGTTCCCCGCTGTTTCTTAATTTCTCTACATAGGAAAATACCGGCCGAAAATCCGTTCCATACCCTCCGGAAACGGAAAACTGCTCGGTATATTTCCCGATTTCATCCAGATTTTTGATTGGAATATCTTTTTGAATCTGGTTATCACATTCGATGATGCGGATATGCACTTTATGGAAAAAACTCTCCTGGTGCTTTAAAATTGCCCCCGTCTCATTCAAAAACTGCTGCACAAGTTTTTCCTTGCAGGAGGCCGAAGTATCGATTGCAATAACAAGTTCTTCGATCTTTTTTGCCTCCCGGAATTCGTTTTCCTCGATCAGAGGCATGTTTCCGTAATGCTGCAGTCCATACATGTAAAATCCGTAATCAAACGAATCCATATCCACAGAAACTTCTTCTCTCACAACTGCAAACCTCTTTAAAAATTCTTTGTAGCTTTTTCGCTCCCGGCTGCTCAGCTTTAACATCCATGCAAGCTTTCCCGCATCTGCCGCCGCGTCTTTTGCATAGGTTTCCATATCGCTTTCGATACGCTTTGCATGTTCTTTCCACTCGTCTTCCTTTGGATCGGTTTTTCCAAGCGGCGTTGCATCAGACGTTTTCTCCCCGGCATTTTCCTGCTGATCACTGTCCATCTGCGGATTCTCCTGCGGCACCGGGGGCTGGTTTTTATTCTGCTCCTGCGGCGGTTCTTTCTCCATGCGCTGCCAGAAACTGTGGTCACAGAGCAAAAATTCCTGCCGGAGGGATTCTTCCAGATATGGATCGCGTTTGCGCAGCATAAAATACTGGTACAGTTTTTCCGCTGTAAGCACTGAAACTTCCTTTTCCAGTTTTTCATACCACTCCTGCCGGAAATCCGAAGTCACACGCAAAATGGTCGGATAATCCATGGAATCCACCACCGATTCCACTGCAATATCACAACAGAGATCCCACAGCTGTGCATCCTCGTGCTGTTTTGCGGAAAACATATGCCGGAACAGACAGTGCATGAGCATATGCATATATGTCCGGTTTAAAATTTCCGGTCGTTCAATATAAGTCTGCAGCAGATAGGTCGGATTGAACCGGATATATACCGCATCCGTGCCTACCGTTCTCGTCGACAGATCCATGGCAAATCCCAGACTTCCGAGTGCCGGTCCCATAAACCGCATCGACAGATACAGTTCTGTCCTGACACTGTTTAATATTTTATTTCCGGTTGCTTCCAGTTGTTCCCTTGTCTTCATCGTTCTCCTTTTCCTACCAGTCCAAAGACATGGTAGATGCTTTCTTCTTTCCGAAATTACTCCGCTGATATTCCATCAGTATTGCTGCAATCTGGCTCATCTTTTTCTCCGATGCCAGCGGAAGGGCATCGGCAAGTGCCGCTTCCGGAATCAGGCAGGAGGCACAAAGATAAGAAATCTCTTCCACCTTATTCTCCGGAATCAGCACCTTAAGGATCACATCTGCATTCTGCTCGAGATACTGTTCGTATTGTTCCCGCAGATGGTTCTCCAGCTCAACCGGATACATCAGCCGGTCACAGGCGATCTCAATTGCCGTGCGATAATCATCATTTACCACCTGCGAAAACAGACGGTCATACGCCAGCAAATCCACGCCTTTTCTTGTGACACATTCCCGGTACGGATACCCGCTTCCCTCAATCTTGTGATGCAGAACCCGAGCCTCCACATCTTCCACAAAATTGTATACATATGCCGGAAACGTCAGCTGCAGCCCACATGGCTCTATGCGAAAATGCAGCCTGCGGTCGGTATCTGCCAGAAGTTCTTTCATTACCGAATAGTCTCCCCTAAGCTGCGTCAGCTTCACTTCTTCCAGACAGTGGCACTGCTTGATCACGCCGTCATAATAGTCTTCCACACTGTCGTACAACGAAATGCTTTTGAGTTTTTTACAATTGTAAAATGCATATCTTCCTAGCGTTTCCACCGTCTTTGGAATACTTACACTCTCTAAATCTTCCCTTGCGGAAAATGCATTTTTGCCGATCGTTTTCACCGGACATCCATCCACCTGATCCGGAATGACCAGATGTCTTACGGTTCCTTCATACCCGGTAACGGTAATTGTATGTTCTTTTGTTGTTTCATATTGCAATGCCATATGGATACTCCTGCATCTGTTATGCCCTATTCTGATATACGCTTTTTAATTCCCCGATAAAATACAAAGACCCCAGCGCAATCGTCTTTTCTTTTGGTGTTAAAAGTTCCGGAATCTCTGCAACCTTTGTAATTGCGTGTGCAGGCACCCCTTGTTTTCTGATATCTTCTGCCAGTGTTTCCCCTTGCAGTGCCCGTGCACTCTCCGGTGTGACGGTTACAAAATCCATGGCAATCGGCAACAGTTCCCCGATCATCTTTTCATAGTCTTTGTCTGCCATCACACCCATCACAAAATGAAACTTTTCCTCCGGATACAATTCTTCGAGACTTGTACGCAATGCATGGATTCCGTTACTGTTGTGTGCACCATCCACCATCAGAAACGGTTCTGTACTTAAAATTTCCATACGCCCCGGCCATACCGCTCTGTGAATTCCACGGGCAATAACGGTTTTCATCTTCTCTTTTTCTATCCGGAATCCGGTCCATGCCACTTGTGCCGCACACATGGCTGTAGCGGCGTTTTCTCTCTGATAAGCACCCAAAAGTCCCGGCTGTACTGCCTTTGCCCTCTGCAGGTCATTCTCCTGTACACACCGCGCACGTACTCCCTTTGCTGCGGCCGCCCTTTGCAGCACCGCAAGTGCTTCCGATTCCTGCGGTGCAATTACCACCGGCACTCCTGCTTTGATAATTCCCGCTTTTTCCTGTGCAATCTCTTCTATGGTATTTCCAAGAATGTTCATGTGATCATAACCAATCCGTGTGATCACCGATACCACCGGATTTCCCAGTGCATTCGTAGAATCAAGTCTGCCTCCGAGGCCGGTCTCTATAATTACAAGATCGCAGTTTTGTTCTTTAAAATACAGTACCGCCATAAGCACGCAATAATCAAACATGGTCGGTGTCACGCCAAATTCCTGCTCCAGCAGAACATTGCCGATTCGTGTCACATCTTCTCTGGAAATCTGTCTTCCATCAACCATGATACGCTCTTCAAAATCAATCAGGTGTGGAGAAATAAATGTTCCGACTTTTAATCCGGCTTCCCGGAAAACTGATGTCAGGAATGCACAGACCGATCCTTTTCCGTTGGTTCCCGCCACATGAATAAATGGCATCCCGTTTTGCGGCTGTCCCATCTGTTCTAACATGATTCCGGTAATTTCCACTCCCGGCCGGTTTCCAAACCGTCTTCCATTTTCTATCTGATCCAATACTTCTTCATATGAATACATCTTTATTCTCCCTGCAGGTATCTGTAAACCGCTTTCGGCAGCCGGTACCTGACTCACAAAAAATAGGGAGAAGCTTATAAAAAGCTTCTCCCCGTATTCTACTTCTATATGACGGTTGTTTCAAGTGCAAAATCCTATACCGAAAGGATCACTCCGCCTTCATTTGCATACATGCTGGATACCCCGGCCGTATTGACAATTACAATCTTTTTGAATTTTGCGACTTTCTCAATTGTGTCCTTCACAAACTGTGCACGTTCCGGACAATTGCAGTGGGAAATGGCAAGCACACGGTTCTCGCAGTTCTTAGTAACTTTGAGCATATCCTCTACCATCTTGGAAAGTGCCTTCTTCATACCCCTTGCCTGACCAAGCTGCTGAATCGTTCCCTCTTTGGTGGATCCCATTACCGGCTTGATGTTTAAAGTATTTGCCACAAATGCTTTCAATCCACTCAGACGGCCAGCCTTGCGCAGTGTTTCAAGTGTCTCAATGACAAAAAATGTGTTCATGGAAGAAATGTAAGATTCCACCTCTGTTACAATTTCTTCAAAAGATGCACCGGATTCTTCCAGCTCCTGAATCTTTAATCCGATCAGGGTTTCCCCAATCGAGGCCGACTTGGAATTAAATACATGAATCTGCTTGGAATCCTCATGCTCTTCATGATAAAGATCTGCTGCAAGTACCGCACTGTTGTAAGATCCGCTCAATTTTCCGGACAACGTCACAACATATACATGCTCCGCCTCTCCCTCATAAGCTCTCATATAACGCTCCGGAGACGGGCAGGAAGATTTCGGGCTGTGAATACATGCCTTTACTCTCTGTAAGAAATCTCTCTGATTAAAAGTTTCATCATCTGTGATCTGATAGCCATCCACATCCAGCAAAAGCGGCACTGTGCAAAAATGTCCATCTGCCTTTAAATCCTCGGAAAGTTCTCCACAACTGTCAATTACAATTTTATACTGGCTCATATCCATCCCTCTTTTCTAAAATACGTCTATCATTTTATGAAGTGCGTGTGTTTATCATTACTTTATAAAAAGTTTTTATTTTCTATCACACGTAGTATCCATTACTACGTTCATATCATAACACGGTTTCAGATATTTGAAAAGGGGAAAAATGCATATTTTATAGTTTCTTCATATTTTTCAGGAAAAATATGCCGTCACAGCTGATGCCAGAGCATCAAAATCCGTTCGTCCCATCAGTTCCCGTGCAGAATGCATCGATAAGAGCGGAATTCCAATATCCACTGTGCGAACCGGAAACAGCGTGGATGCAACCGATCCCAGTGTACCACCCCCACGCACATCGGAACGATTGACAAACCTCTGGTATGCGATTTTATTCTGATCGCAGAGTTGCCGCAGAATTCCGATTGCCTTTGCATCCGTCGCATAAGACTGGGAACATGCCTCTTTGATACAGAATCCATCCCCAAGCACCGGATGATTGGTAATATCCATTTTCTCCTTATGATTCGGATGCAGTGCATGCGCCACATCCACGGAAAGCAGCATACCTCCATACATCGCACAATCCGTTTCTTCCTCACTGCAGCCAAGCGACCGGTAGATGCGTTTTACCATATCATGCAATAAGATCGATGCTGCGCCCTGTTTGCTGGTATTTCCGATTTCTTCATTATCAAACAGTGCGATCAGATTGATACCATCGGTCCGTGTTCCTTCCACGATGGCTGCCAGCAATGCCGCAACGGATGTCTGGTTATCCAGCCGCGGAGAAGACAGCAGTGTCTCTTTTATCCCCACATATGCCGGTTCTTCCACACAGTATGTATTCAGTTCAAAATCCAGAATATCCTCTTTTTTTACTGCCAGCTCTTCCGCAAGAAATGACAGGAAATAATCGGTACTCTGCTGTTCTTCTGGCAGCATATCCACAACCGGCATCAAATCTACCTGATTATTGATTGCCACTCCCTTATTCACTTCCCGGTTCATGTGAATGGCAAGGTTTGGAATAATAAGAACCGGACGACCGGAACGATACAGCATGGTCTCCGGGGCAAACACATCTCCGCTTCGAACGATCACACGCCCGGCAATCCCCAGTGGACGATCAAACCATGTATTTAAAATTGGTCCGCCATATACTTCCACATTCACCTGCGCATACCGGTCTGTCACAAAATCCGCATTTGGTTTGATCCGCAGATATGGATAATCTGTATGTGCAGCTGCCATGCGCAGCATTGCATCCGCACGGAAGTTTTCTCCAACTGTAAATGCATAGAGCGTTGTTCCATGATGATTCATCATATAAGCCTTTCCTTTTTTCAGATTCCATGGTCTGGCATACTCCAGTTCCTCAAAGCCGGATTCCTCTAACGTCTGCATGGCTGCTTCCACACAATGAAACGGTGATACTCCTTTTTTTAAAACATCTATCAAAAATGATTCTTTCATAGTTATAGTTTCCCTTCTTTTCTTAAGTGATTGCATCGTTACGGTTCGCAGGGGAACCTGTGAGCAGTAACCGTGCATTTTCTATCAATCAGTGGCATTATAACACATTATGATTGAAAAGATGAAGTCACTCATGCTAAAATTAAACTATATCAGCTGCCGTTTTATCGGTTTCACAATGGGGAGGTTTTTTATGCTGGCTCTTGCATTAACAAACAAAAAAGATTTTATGAATAAATTTCTCAAAACTGAAATTTTTGACCATTTTCTGCTTCAGGAGGGCATTGTCGTTTCTTTTGCAAGCTATGTGATTGATGGAACTATTACCAAAGGATTCTATACAGATACAGAAGCCGAAGAACTCGGTATTAAAACTTTTCATTTTCTTCCATTTTCCATGCTCCGTCCACGCATCTTTGACCTGATCAAAGGAAAAAAGGCTCCATCCTCCTTTAAATTCGTCCTGATGCTGTCGCCGGAAAATCAAAAACGCACCATGGAACGAATCGGAAGTTCCTATACCCCGGCGGATATTTCTGCCATGTCCATGAACATCAAATTTCAAAATCAGATGCTTACACTGACTACCGGAATTTCTTACCGCATTTTTTCCACAGATAAGACATTAGAACCGGAATGGGACAAATTTGTCAGACAATTTCTCTCACAACACGACATTTCTTTTGAAGTGCTTTAAAATCCGGCTATTTTACGAAGATTTTGCTTTACATTTCCAATTGGTTATGCTATTCTTAGCATAGTTGCAAGGCAACACAAATATATTGGAGGTACTTTCGATGAACAAAGGTACAGTAAAATGGTTTAACAACCAGAAGGGTTACGGATTCATCACCGCTGAAGACGGCCACGATGTGTTCGTACATTACTCAGGACTTAACATGGAGGGTTTCAAATCTCTCGAAGAGGGTGCAGCAGTAGAATTCGAAATCACTGATGGCGCTAAAGGTCCTCAGGCAGTTAACGTAACAGTAGTGAAATAATTGCCGACTAATCTAGTTTCTATGTACCTTTTTCTTTCTTTAGAATAAGATATTGGATACAACGATTAAAAAAAGGAATGTTGCATTTCTGCAACATTCCTTTTTTTGCGTATGGGAATACATCTTTTAAAATATTCTCCTATCCATTGTAATTAGTCCTCAAATACCCGTTTGATACTATCATAATGCAGGAAAATTCCCTGATCTGCGAGTTCCCTGATCTCTTCTGGTGTAGCAAACCGACATCCGTCTGTTTCTTCCGTCTGCAGATGGACATCTTGTTCCGTAACATCCATCGTGTAACGATAAACATCTACGAAATAGTTATCTCCTTCGCCCGGATTTTCTCTGTGATAGGTAAATACATAACCACCTTCCGCTTCTTTTACATCCAGTCCGGTCTCTTCTAAAACTTCCCTGCGCACTGCCTCTTCCGATTCTTCTCCTGCCTGCGCAGCACCACCGGAAACTTCCCACCATCCGGGTGCCCATGCTTTGGTCATCACACGCTTAGTAATCAGAAATCTGCCATCCGGACGCCTGATCACGCCAAGTACCGTCAGATGATACTCATCATCTGCCAGATTGAAATGATTCCGCTCCATGGTTCTTCCTGTCCGCACTTTATTTTTATCGTAGATATCCCAACGTTCCATTTCCATTCCTCCAATTTTCCTATGTGCCAGCTGCTATCATTCTTTTCTGCCATAGTTTTATAACTGCAACTCTATTCATTATATTGATTTTAAGAAATGTTTTCAAGTTTCGTTTCTATTTATTAATTCCACTCCGTCATATATTTGCGATACCATTTTGGTAAAAGATGATTCTGACATTGCTCATTGTGACGCTCCCGGATTTCCATGGTGGCAAAATACTGTTTCCATAGCACAGCAAAATAATCCATATGCCCCTGCGGAATCTGAAGCTGCTCTCCGCTCACCAGAACACAGCTGTGTCCGGCTTCATGGACGGCAGCAAGGTTTCGGTTTTCATCGTAGAGAATAAAATTTTCATCCGGAAAACGATCCGAAAAATGATCCATCATCAATGGAACCATATTGCATTTTGGTGCAAGCTGCGCCACAAGAATACTTCCCAGATCCTGAAATCTCACAAATCCCAGCAGCTTATCCAGCTCATTGTCTACCTTGCGGGACAACTCCATCACCCGAAGTGCAAACGGATCGGCAAGCTGATCGGAAATACCGCGTCCCTGTGCAAATGCACGCACCAGATATCCAAGAACTGCTGTCCCCCGGTCCTCTGCAAAATGGCATAATGCATGAAGCAGTGTATCATACACCGGATACCCCAGTCTCGACTGTATACTGTAAACCGTCTTCTGCACTTTCTGCGCATCTGTCTGTACTTCGATCTCCCTGGCAAACAAAGTCATTTCTCCTTCACCGGCCGCAATGGAAATACTGTCTGTATAAGGAGCTTTCATTTTATTTTTGCACACAAACGCATCGAAAAGTGCTGTAAAAATTCCTTCCAGAGAATCCTCACATCGAAGCACGATCTGTTCACTCATACTACAATTTTCCCCCTGTCATCAAACAGTGATAACTGCTCATAGGTCTGCACCGTTCCATCCGAAAGCAGCATCTGCATCGGACGTTCCTGATACATCAGATTCCGTGTAATATATCCTTCCTCCATACGGGTATGATACATCATCTTTCCTTTACAGGTGATAAAATACACTGCACGTTTCAGAACAACACCGATCTTCTTTAAATCTGAAAAATCCAGCTTTGCGTACCGCCGGGCCGCCATAATCCGGCGGGCACTTTTGGTTCCGATCCCCGGCACACGAAGCAGCGTATAATAATCCGCACGATTAATTTCCACTGGAAACAGTTCCAGATGGTGCACTGCCCAATTACACTTCGGATCAATCTGTTCGTTAAAATTCGGATTTTTCTCTGACAGCAATTCATCTGCGCGGAATCCATAAAACCGCAACAGAAAATCTGCCTGATAGAGCCTGTGCTCGCGTAACAATGGTGGCCCGGGCAAATCTGGCAGGGAACTGTCATGATTCACATTGATAAATGCAGAATAGAATATCCGCTTCATCTCAAACTTCTGATACAAAGCTTCTGAAACCGAAATGATCTGATAATCACTTTCATCCGATGCCCCGATCACCATCTGTGTGCTCTGTCCTGCCGGCACAAAATAATGATCCGGCCGCATCAATCCCCGCGTTGTCTGCGGAAGCTTCTTTTGCACGTTTCTCACTCTGCTGGAATTCTCCCCACCGGCAATTTCTTCTCCCCAGCTTTGTACTGCACTCTGTCGCGCTTTATGCTCCCGGATGGCAGCAATTCCGTCGTGGTAGTCCTGCAGACGGGCATAACTTTCCTTCATCTCTGCCATCTGGTTATAATAGGTTTTCTCATCCAGATACATCCGGCTTTTCATACTCGATACCCCGTGAAACTCGCGGCTTTGCCGAATTCCATTCTGTAACTGGCGCATCGGGGAAAGGATGTTTTTACGCACTTTGTTAGGCGCAATCTGCCGCAGCGCATCGGCCGTGGGAAGTTCTAAATTTACACTCATGCGGTCTGCAAGATACCCCGTTAATTCCAGCAGATCCGCCGATGCTCCCGGAATTCCTTTTACATGTATATATCCGTTAAAATGATATTTTGTGCGCAATAAATAAAGGGTCTCATATAAAAGTCCCATGGTATAATCCGGAGAATGTAAAATTCCGGAACTTAAGAACAATCCTTCGATATAATTTCTGCGGTAAAATTCCATCGTGAGCTTACAGATTTCCTCCGGTGTAAAACTGACACGCTTCACATCATTGCTGCAACGGTTCCTGCAATATTTGCAGTCATAGATACAATCATTGGTATATAAAATCTTAAGCAGTGAAATGCAGCGCCCATCCCCGGTAAATGCATGACAGATTCCACTTGCATATGCGTTTCCCGTATGTGTACCATCTCCTCCACGCTGCACCCCGCTGGAAGTACACGCAACATCATATCTGGCAGCTGCCGAAAGTATGGTTAGTTTTTCCATGATACGATCCATCTGCAAAATTTCTCTCATATCCAGTATCCCTCCGCAAAAATGCCGAACATCCGTTCTTTTTACATCATATCACAAGAACAAATGTTCGGCAAGTGCAATTTTTCTTTTATTTTATATGGGCTGCGAAGTTACTGTTCGCAGAGTAACCCGTGAACCGTAATGTACTCTTTGTATTGCGGTTTACAGAGGCACCTGCGAGCAGTCTCCTATCTGCCCTGATGCAGCATCCATGGATAAATCAGTGAAATCGCTCCGCCGATTCCGGCAGAAGCTGCACAGGTAAACACTAAAGCCCCTGCAATTCCGCCAAAGAAATATCCAATTGCCAGAAAAACGGCAACAATTACTAAAATAATGCAACGCAGCAAAATCTGGATCATACTCTTAACCGTATCCATCGCAGACGCCGGAACAAGAGCTTCCAGCAAAAGCCCAACTTCCGAAAACATAAAATCCGCCACCAGATACGTCAGATACCACAAAAGCATAATTCCCGGTTTTTCATGCAAAAGCAATGCCGAAACCACCAGTGCCGGAAGCAGATCCATCGCGCAGAGGGATGTTCCTGCAAGCACTCCGAAGAAAACTTTCTTGTATGGATTCTCCGGCACCAGAAACAGCCAGTTTCGCGCAGTCTCCTGTGCAATCGGATTTCCCATATTCCGGAAGAAAAGTACAAAAAACAAAATACAGCCCGGCACCAGAAATCCGGACACCTCCATGATCCTGACACAAAACAGGGAAATACCGACACTGACCAGCAGGTAAAACAGCATCGTATTGGTTATGATTCCAAATTTTGCCGTACGTTTACGGCAATAGATTTCTTTTGTAAAAAACACGGATGCGCCCCAGCCCTTTAAGTTTCCTTCCTTTTGCTGCTTTTTTGCATGTGCTTTTCCTGCGATAACCCGTCCTTCTTTTGCTGCCTCAAGCATCTGTGCACGTTTTCCCGCGGAAGCCAGCGCATCTTCGTAAAAATCCGCTTTCATATGCCAGATGGCAAAAATCAGTACCGCCACACTTACAAGCAACAATCCCAGATAAACCAGAAACGAAAACAGTTCCCCATTCACTGCACACATAATCATGCCTTTGTACCAGCCGATTACCGGAAGATACCGCAACCAGTGACTGGCAAAAGTCATATGTGCTGCTTCAAGCAGGTTCTGCCCATTCGCCAGATATGTTCCTCCTGCAATCATTCCAAGCAGTACAACAATTCCCACGATCAAAGGAAACACATATGGTTTTAATTTTTCGTGTGTGGTGCAGACCGTATATGTTAATACAATCATAAGTCTCTGAAACACCAGAAGCAGAATCCACCCTGCAAAAATGGCTACAACTGCCGGTGCCCCCAATCCCATATTTACAACGAGATTTGGGATCTGAAAAACCAGATATATGGACGCGAAAACTGTTGCCACCATCTGAAAACTCAGTCGAAACATCAACACGGACTGTGGTTTCATCGGTGCCGTAAACAACAGATTCACGTCTGCCATCTGGAAAATATCCGTACCGTCCTTAGAACCGGAATACATTCCCCAAAGTAATATCGCAAGAAAAACAATCATCACTCCGGCTTCCACATAGGTTTTGATTGCGGCAATCTCCTGTGGCGTTTTTTGCGTTTCTTCCTCTTCCATTGTTTCTTCCTGTACGCGATCTGCCTCCGAAGACGATTCCACAGTTTCCAGCGACTGTTGCTTTTCTACCATGGAACCGACCACGCCACCAATCAGTCCAAATATGATTCCAAATCCAAAAATGGCAAGAATGATCACGAGAAATGTACTTCGAAACATCTTTTTTATCGTGTTCCAAAAGGTATGCCATGCATAATAACCCCATAACCGCATCACCTACACCTCTCTCTCCAGAGCCGCGCCCTCTGTAATCTCAAAGAAAATATCTTCCAGACTTTTATGGTTATCCTTTAAATTTTCACGCTCAACCACAGCGGCTACCCGCCCCTGTTTCATGATATACGTGGTATCCCATAATTCTTCCATACTGTCAATCATGTGCGTGCTGACCAGTACCATGCAGCCACTGTCCCGCAATTCCTCAAACACCTTTTTCAGTTCTTTGATGGCATGTGGGTCCAGTCCGATCATTGGCTCATCAAACAGTACCAGCCGTGGTCTCGGCAAAAGTCCACAACAGATGGACAGTTTCTGCTGCATCCCTTTTGACAGCTCATCCCCGAATTTTTTCTTTTTATCTGTCAGATCAAACCGTTCCAGCAATGCATCTTTATAGGCTTTATAATCCTTTAATTTATATGCCCGTGCAATAAATTCCATATGTTCATCCACAGTCAGGTTCGGATACAACGATGGAATTTCCGGAATATATCCCATGATCTTTTTCGCCTCGATGGACTTATTTTCGAGACCGTTTACCTGTATCTGTCCCTGATATTTCAGAAATCCCATAATACATTTTATAATCGTGCTTTTTCCTGCACCGTTAGGTCCAAGCAGTACTCCGATGCGCCCATCCTCTATGGTAAGATTGATATCATCATTTGCAAGCACCCTGCGGTATCGTTTCGTCACATGTACAACTTCTAACATAACCATTTCCCTTTCTTTTTCTTACTAACATGTTCCATGTGTTTACGATATCACATTCATTTGCTGCAAACCATCTTCTTTTCCTTAAAAAACCTTAACGCTTCCTTAATATCTCTTCGCGCATTTGCCCACGCCCTTCCTCTGGTATTTCTCGCCAATCACATAACCGGTCTCCCCAATTGCAAGCTGTGGATACGGAATATCCATCGTAACATATCCGATGCATGCTCCACTTTGTTTTTCTGTAATAAGCCATGCGTTCTCATTATCTGCCAGTACATTTACAAAGGACTGCATCTGCTCACCAGCTACTGTTATTGTCCTTAACCACTGTGGAATAAAAAACGAGGCCATCGCAAGCGACGGCCCCATCTTAATATTACTCTTCTTCTCTGTGCATGGAGAATGTTTCCATATGATAATTCTTCAAATTGTCAAGAATCTGACGATCATCTGCTTTCTGAAGAAGTTCGTCACGGAACTTCTTTGTCACAAGCATATCGTTAAAGGAGCTTGGTCCACCGACGCAGCCTCCTTCACATGCCATACCTTCAATGAAGTCATCCGGCAGCTTGCCAGCCTTCATAAGCATCAGGAACTTGCGGCACTCTGCGGCACCGTTTGCCTTGCATACTTTCGGCTCAATGCCAGCTTCCATCTCTTTCATGCTCTCGACAACTGCTGCGGTAACTCCACCGGAGTTTGCGAAACGCTTGCCGTATACGGAAGACTCCTGATAGCTGGTATCGCTTGGCTGCAGTTCTACGCCCTTGGCACTCATGATGGCACGCATCTCACTGTATGTCAGCACATAATCTGCATTGCCTTCAATCTTCTGATCGACAACTTCAGACTTCTTTGCTACACATGGTCCGACAAATACAGTCACAGCATCCGGATCCTGTGCTTTGATCATACGGGATACCGCACACATTGGAGAGATGGTTGTGGAAATCTTATCTGCCATCTCTGGGAAGTGCAGACGAACCATATTAACAAATCCCGGACAGCAGGAAGTTACTTTCTTCTCTCCTGCCTTGTATGCCTCTACCCACTCTGCGGCTTCGGAAGCAGCGGTCATATCTCCACCTAATCCGGCTTCGATAAATCCGTTGAACCCAACTTCCTGCATAGCTTTCTTCCAGCTTCCCATTGTGATGTTTGCACCAAACTGTCCCTCGGTAGCAGGTGCTGCAATCACGTATACTTTCTTATCAGACTTTAAGGCATTGATGACATCAACCATAAATGTCTTAGATCCGATTGCTCCGAACGGACAGCTATGGATACATTTTCCGCAGCGGATACACTTGGAATCATCAATCACGGAAATACCATATTCATTGTATGTAATAGCGTTGACCGGACATGCAAACTTACATGGTCTCTTCAAATGCGCGATTGCATTGTAAGGACATGCAGCTGCACATCGTCCACACTCTTTACATTTCTGCGGATCAATGTGGGAACGATGACGTCCCGCCTCAATGGCACCGAATTTACATGCATTGATACATGCCTTTCCCATACAGTTCTGACAGTTTTCTGTAACGGTATAACTGGAAATCGGGCAGTCCTCACAGGCTGCACTGATTACCTGAATCACATTTCCATTATCCTCCGGTCCTGGGGCTTTGCCCTCTGCAAGACGGACACGCTGGCGGATAATCTCTCTCTCTTTGTAGATACAGCAACGGAACTGTGGTGTCGGGCCCGGAATCAGACGAACCGCGATGTGGTCTCTCTCCGCATCAAGAGTACCCTCAAATGCCAGTTTTGCAACCTCACGCAAAACGGCATGTTTGATCTTGATTACATTTTCATCAGCGTACATAAAATCTCCTTTGCTTTTTCGTGGTTTCTGTTAAGCATAATATGTTCTTATTGTACATAAATTTTCATTAAAAAGCTATAGATGTATCTATCAAAATACATCAGGCGGTGCGATTTTATGGATAATATGAATACGATGGACTTCAATCAGAAAATTGATGTTTCTCTGCGCGCTTCGCTTGAGGCAACTCCCGTCGAACGAAACGCTTCCGATGATCTGTCCACAGGGAGCAGCTCTGACGGGTTCTGGAACCTGATTGTTCTGTACACCGGTTCTCCACAGACGTTACAGAATGAATTTCCTTCCTCTTCCTTTACCTTTCTCCTTGGAAATTATGCCATAGTGAAAATCTCCGAGGACGACATTTCATCACTTGCCGCCTTTCCACAAGTAATATATATCGAACGTCCAAGACAGCTTTTCTTTGAGATTGTTTCTGCCCGGCAGGCTTCCTGTCTGAGTGCCATTCAGGAAAACAGCAGCTATGGTCTGACCGGAAAAGGCATTCTGATTTCTGTGATAGACTCCGGTATTGACTATGCGCATCCCGATTTTTGCAATCCGGACAAAACCACACGGCTGGTTGCTCTCTGGGACCAGACCATCCTCGCTGATCCTTCTGCTGGACGCTTTGCCCCCGCCGGTTATTCACAGGGTACACTTTTTTCTCCGGAACAGATCAATGCGGCACTTCAGGCAGACACTTTTGAGCAGCGCATGGAACTTGTACCCAGCACAGATGTCACAGGGCACGGAACCCATGTCGCCGGTATTGCCGCCGGAAACGGCCGTGCCTCCGGCGGACTCTACCGCGGAGTTGCCCCGGAATCCTCACTTCTTGCCGTCAAACTCGGCTCGCCCGATCCAAAGGGATTTCCAAACACGCTCGAACTGATGCAGGCGGTCGATTTTTCCGTAAGATATGCCATCGAACATACCGTGCCTCTTGTCATCAACCTGAGTTTTGGAAATACTTACGGCTCCCACAGCGGAACATCCCTTCTGGAAACCTACCTGGACTATGTCTCAAATCTCGGACGCATTAATATTGTTGTCGGAAGTGGAAATGAGGGAAACAACGGCGGGCATGCCAGCGCCCGACTGGCTTCTTTAGAATCTGCCAGAATTGAATTTGCCGTTGGAAATTATGAATCTTCTCTTTCGATTCAGATCTGGAAAAATTATTGGGATGATATTCGTTTTCAGCTGACTCCTCCGGGACTCGGAACCTCATTTAAAATTCCCAATCAGCCCGGCAGCTGGCGCTTTTCCTTTGGCACCACACAGATTCTGGTGTACTACGGACTTCCCTCCCCTTATAGTCTGTATCAGGAAATTGCCATCGATCTGCTGCCGCGGCGGGACTATATTTCGGGAGGTGTCTGGTTTTTTACCGCAGAAGCACGGTCTGTCATCGAAGGAATTATTGATCTGTGGATGCCGGCGGCCGCTATCCGCGGGACTGCCACACAATTTCTCACGCCGACAACGGAAACCACTCTCACGATACCTTCCACCGCCGGAAATGTCATTACCGTCGGTGCCTACGATTCTTCCACCAATACGCTCGCCCCTTTTTCCGGCAGAGGATATACCTGGAATACCGGACAGGTCAAACCGGATCTGGTCGCTCCCGGTGTCGACATCACCAGCTGTGCTGTCGGGGGCGGTTACGAATCCCGAAGCGGCACCTCCATGGCTGCTCCTTTTGTAAGCGGCAGCTGCGCACTGCTCATGCAGTGGGGCATTCTACAGAACAATGATCCCTTTCTATATGGCGAAAAAATGAAAGCATATCTGATCCGAGGTGCCAGACAGCTTCCATTTTCCGTTTCCTACCCCAATCCGCAGAGCGGATACGGAGCACTCTGCGTCAGCAGCAGCCTGACGTTTGTGTGATATGCTCCACTACTCTGCGATAAAGGCTTCATAAAATTTTTCTTTTGGCACAGGTTTTCCAAAGTAAAATCCCTGGATCATCTCTGCCTTTGTTTTCTTTAAAATATCTACCTGCTCTTTTGTCTCGATTCCCTCGACGATACAGTGAATTCCCAGATCATTGATCATGGAAGTCATATAGTCGAGGAGAATCCGGCTTTTGCGGTTATTGGTAATTTCGGTTACCATGGACCGGTCAATCTTTGCAGAATCAAAATCATACTGGATCAGTACCGCAAGATTGGAATAATGACTTCCGAAATCATCCATTGACAGTCTGAATCCGAGTTCTTTGAGGCTGTTTGCAACATTTTCAATCAGAACATGATCCATGTCTCCCACGGTCTCCGTTACCTCAATATGGATCAGTTCCACCGGAATATCATATTTTTGAACCATCTGCGTTACTTTTTCAATAAGTTCCGGATACATGATCGTCATCTTCGAGAAATTCACGGATATTGGCACCGTACGATGTCCTTCCCGGATCTGTTCCTTCTGATAACGAAATACTTCATCCAGAACAAACAGGTCAATCATATGCACCAGATTGTAATGTTCCAGCACCGGAATAAACATCCCCGGTCCCACAATGCCCAATTCATCATCCAGCTGCCGGATCAGTGCCTCCGCGCCCTCTGTGCGCCCTGTGTGGATATCCACTTTCGGCTGCAGATATACCAGATACCTTCCACGCTCCATCAGATCGTTGATCTCATCTATCACGCTCTGCTCCATGCGCTTCATCACGGTTGTGCCATGCATCAGCTTAAGCTTATCGTTGCTCATAAGAACCTCTGCCTCTGCAATCTGGCTGCGTGTCTGCGGATGCGCACTCCAGCTGTATCCCATCGCCACGCCAAAGCCAAGTCCGGCAAGCCTTTTCTGCAGATTTTCCACCTGCTGCTCCATTTCCTGCCGTTTAATGTTGATACACAAAATCAGCATCTCATCCTCATCATACCGGTAAATCCGGTAATTGGGAAACATGGATTTCAATAGTTCCGCAACTTCCATCAGTCTGCGGTTGCCGCTGATATAGCCAAACTGTTTATTAATCTCCGACAGATGGATCACATCGGTCGTGATTACGCCAAGTGAACGAAACATATTGTCCGCACCAGTGCGTGCCATAACGGACAATCCCTCCCGGTTCCAGAGACCTGTCAGTTTGTCATGTGTGCGGTCATATTCCTGCTGTTCCTGAAGATTGCGAAGTTCAATCCGCGCAGCCAGTGTCGTGCCAAGCATGGAAAGAACATCGGCCTCCTCGAGGTGTCTGTGTGGGTTTAAAACCATTAAAATTCCAAGCAGATGATCTCCGGTATACAAAGAAATCCCGGCTGCAGACCATGCACGTAGTTCTGCCAGATATTCATAGATCACCGGATGACTTTCTCTCAGCGACTTGATATCCGGAATCACCACGTCCCCGAGTTGTCCTATTTCCTGAATAACTCCTTCTGCATCTCCTGACTCAATTTCCTCGGTCACAAGTCTTGCCATCATCTGTGCCGTATCCCTGTGACACTCTTCCACATAGCGGATACCGCCCTCTTTTGCATAGGCAAGCACAACACAGTCCGCGTCAAAATACTGGCGCAGCGCTTCAAATGTCTGCATAAGGGCATCTCCGATTCCCTCGCTTCCAAGCGCTTCCATACAGGTACGGAGTTGTCTTAACATGGATTTTTCATTGCCTTGTGCGAGAATCGGTTCCACCGGATCTGCCGTTTCCGGCTCCTGATTTTCTTTGATCTGATCATAAAAAACAATCCGGTTTTTTCCGCCTCTTTTCGCCGCGTAAACTGCCCGGTCTGCCTCATAATAAAAATCCGGAAAACTGATTCTTCGTCCGTCCAGTTTCGCAGCACCGATAGATACGGAATATTCCATATCAAAGATAATCTTTTTCAAATTTTCACGCAGGGAGACACAAAATTCTTCCATTTCAACAGAATTCTGAAAGCCGGAAGCAAACACCGCGAATTCATCTCCCCCAAGCCTGCCGACAATTCCCCGGTCACCGGTCACTTCACTTAAAATACTTCCGGTCTGGCTTAAAACCATATCCCCTACCGCATGTCCCTGCGTATCATTGATCATTTTAAAATCATCAATATCAAGCATGACAAATAAGGCATTTGTTGTACATTCCGCAAGTTCTTTTGCACAGTATTCCTCAAATGCCTTATGGTTATACACATTCGTCAGTACATCAATCTCTGCCCGGCGCCGCATGCGTTCCGTGATGGCTTTCTCCTGCTGCACACAGCAAAAACGCCCCACCATACGGTCTGTTTTTCCATCTTCTTCCGCAATACTCACCAGATAAAAACGGTACCATTCCGGTTGATTTTCTTTTTCGCAATAACGGACATCGACCGTAACAGTCCCTTCTTTTTGCAGGCATGCATGCATCGCTCTGCGAAATACCTTTTTATCTTCCGGATCAATAAAAACAGATCCATAATGGTTCTTCTTTACATAGTCTTCGATATCAAAAAGGACCTCGAACCGGTCATTTTCTATCGCATAAACCACTGCCCGGTCTTCTTTTACATCATATTCTATCAATCTCTCATGGTTTTGCTCTGCAACCACCCTGAGAAGTTCATTTTGCTTTTCCTGTTCTTTCTGCTCTCGCATAGTAACCTCTTATCTACTGCAGAACCTGATCTGCCACGTTCTCCAATTCACAGAATTTGTGAATTTCAGGGACCTTGTCTTCTATTGTACCAAACCCGTATGCCGCATGAATAAATTTAATCCCCGCATCCATGCTTGCATCGTAATCTCCCTGAATATCACCTACATATACCGCATCATCCAATGCATTCCGCCTGTACAGTAACGCGATATTCTCTCCTTTTGATTTTTCATTATTTCCGTAGCACTCAGTATCCTCTATCAGATCGTGCAGTTTGTAATAATCCAGAAAAGCCTCTATATATCCGGACTGGCAGTTGCTTACAATATACAAATGATATTTTTTCTTCAACTGTTCCATTGTCCTGCGGATATCCGGGTAGAGAGTTGCTCCGTGTATCCGGAGATAATCATTTTCTTCTTCCCCACACTGTGCCAGAAGTTTCTGGCGTTCGCCTTCTTCCAGATCTGGAAACAGAATCCGTGCGATCACATCCATCGTCTTTCCCATTACTGACTGGATGTCCTTTACAGTAATCGGTTTTCTGTCGTAGCCGGCTCTTTTTACGGTCTCATTCCAGGACTCTGCCACTTCCGCAGCGGAATCCCAGAGTGTTCCGTCCATATCAAATATGATTCCTTTTTTCATTATGCCTCGTCAATTGCCTTTCCGATATCATGGCGCATATACTTATTTGCGAAATCCACCCATTCGGTTGCCTCATAGGCTTTCTTTCTTGCTTCTTTTAAATCTTTTCCGGTTGCAGTAATGCCAAGGACACGTCCGCCGTTTGTTACGATGCGTCCTTCCTTATCGAATGCAGTTCCTGCATGGAAACAGAAGTAATCATCCTTGCCCTCGAACTTTTCAAGTCCGCTGATTGGGAATCCTTTCTCATAGGAAACCGGATATCCGTCAGATGCAAGTACAACACAGACAGCTGCATTGTCCTCAAACTGCAGATCAATCGTGTCAAGTTTTCCATCGACACATGCTTCCATGACATCAATGATATCATTTTTCATACGTGGAAGAACGACCTGTGCCTCCGGATCTCCAAAACGGGCATTGTACTCAAGAACCTTTGGTCCTTCCCCTGTCAGCATCAGTCCGAAGAAAATAACTCCAGTAAATGGTCTTCCCTCCGCAGCCATAGCATCTACAGTTGGCTGATAAATATACTTCTTACAGAATTCATCTACTTCTTTTGTATAGAACGGACTTGGAGAGAAATTTCCCATACCGCCGGTATTCAGTCCCTGATCTCCATCCTTGGCACGTTTGTGATCCTGTGCGGAAGACATGATGCGGATGGTCTTTCCGTCCACATAGGTCAGAACCGATACTTCACGTCCGGTCATAAATTCTTCGATTACCATCGTATTTCCGGCATTTCCGAATTTCTTATCTTCCATGATCGTACGCACGCCTTCTTTTGCCTCTTCGAGTGTATTACAGATCAGCACACCCTTTCCGAGTGCCAGACCGTCTGCCTTTAACACGATTGGCATCTTTGCCGTCTCAAGATATTTTAAAGCTTCTTCCGGATCGGTAAAGTTCTCGTAAGCAGCCGTCGGAATATGATACTTTTTCATCAGATCCTTGGAGAATGCTTTCGATCCTTCCAGAATCGCTGCATTTTTGCGCGGTCCGAATACCTTTAAGCCCTCTGCCTCAAAGACATCCACGATTCCGCCAACCAGCGGATCATCCATACCAACAATGGTAAAATCAATGGATTTCTCCTTTGCAAATGCAACGAGCTTGTCAAACTCCATGGCTCCGATCGGCACACACTCTGCCAAAGCTGCAATTCCTGCATTTCCAGGTGCACAATATATTTTGTCAACTCTCGGACTCCTGGCAACACTTGTTACGATTGCATGCTCACGTCCACCGCTTCCAATTACAAGAACTTTCATGATTATCCTCCTATATGTGATGCATTTCCTATTTACTGATATGTACGGTTTTGCCCGTCACCGTCACTTTTCCATTTGCGATCAGGTCGATCGCCTGTGGCATAATCTTCCACTCTGCCTGTTCCATGACACGGCGCTGCAGGATCTCCGGCGTATCGCCCTCCTGCACTTCTACCGCTTTCTGCAGAATGATCGGACCGGTATCCGTTCCCTCATCCACAAAATGCACGGTGGCACCTGTGACTTTGACTCCGCGGGCAAGTGCACCTTCATGCACTTTCAGCCCATAATATCCGGTTCCACAGAAAGACGGAATTAAAGACGGATGAATATTGATGATGCGGTTTCTGTACTTTGCAATCATCTGTTCCGGAATGACGACAAGGAATCCTGCCAGCACAACCAGATCCACCTCATACGCATCAAGTCTGCGCAGAAAATCTTCATTAAATGCCGCACGGCTCTCATACTCCTTCGGGCTGATGCATACTGCCTCAATTCCGTGCTTTTTTGCACGTTCCAAAGCGTATGCTCCCGGATTATTGCTGATCACTACCGCAATCTCTGTATTTGTGATTGTTTTTTGTTCAATTCCATCGATAATGGCCTGCAGATTGGTTCCGCCGCCGGATACACATACTGCGATTTTTAGCATAATGTTACACCCTTCTCTCCGTCTGTGATCTTACCAACCACATATGGAGTATCTCCGGCTGCTTTGATTGCTTCCATCGTCTTGTCCACGTCTGCCGGATCGACTGCAAGAACCATTCCAAGTCCCATGTTGTAAGTATTGTACATCATATGCTCATCTACATTTCCCTCTCTTGCCATAAGGGTAAAGATTGGAGGAACCGGGTAGCTGTTCTTTTCCACTACAGCATGCTTTCCTTCCGGAAGCATACGTGGAATATTCTCATAGAAACCACCACCGGTAATATGGCTGCAGGCTTTCACACGTACTCCGGCGTTCTTAATAGACTTCAATGCGCCTACATAGATACGGGTCGGAGCAAGAAGAGCCTCGCCAAGCGTTGTTCCAAGCTCATCCATATATGTATTTAAGGTTTCTTTGTCCATACGGAAAATCTTGCGCACGAGAGAAAATCCATTGGAATGTACACCGGAACTTGCCATACCGATCAGCACATCCCCGGCTTTTACGTCTTCTCCGGTAATGATATCCTTCTTGTCAACCACACCTACGGTAAATCCGGCCAGATCATACTCATCCTCCGGCATCAGTCCCGGATGCTCTGCAGTCTCTCCACCGATCAGTGCACATCCGGACTGCTTACAACCCTCTGCCACACCGCTTACGATCGTTGCAATTTTCTCCGGATAATTTTTTCCACATGCAATATAATCCAAGAAAAATAACGGTTCACCACCGGCACAGGCTACATCGTTGACACACATTGCAACGGCATCAATACCGATCGTATCATGCTTGTCCATCAGGAAAGCCAGTTTTACCTTGGTTCCGCATCCATCGGTTCCGGATAAAAGAACCGGCTCTTCCATATTCTTGATCGCATCCAGCGAAAAAGCACCGGAAAATCCGCCAAGTCCACCTAATACCTCCGGACGCATGGTTCCCTTTACAAACTTCTTCATCAGTTCCACTGACTCATATCCTGCTTCGATATCTACGCCCGCGTTCTTGTAATCCATTTATTTTTCCTCCTAATATCTGTGTTTTAATCTATTATTGTAACTTATAGTATATCGGGTATTTTTCGATTTTACCAATCATAAATGTTAATAAATCTAATTAGTAGTTCTTATATCCCACTTCCTGCAATCTGGCATCCTTTGCCTCAACCTGCTCTTTTAAGTTTTTCGAATACTCTTTCAGGCGTGCAAGTAAATCCGCATCACTGGTTGCAAGAATCTTTGCTGCAAGAATACCGGCATTTGCTCCGCCGTTGATTGCTACGGTTGCTACCGGAATACCGGTCGGCATCTGCACGATACTGTACAGGGAATCTCTTCCGCCAAGAGAAGTGGTGTGCATCGGGATTCCGATGACCGGCATCGGGAAGATTGCTGCGCACATGCCCGGCAGATGTGCTGCCATACCTGCACCTGCGATAATCACTTTAAATCCTTTTTCCTCCGCACTCTTTGCATATTCAAAAAATACATCCGGCTCACGGTGTGCGGAAATGATCGTCATCTCATAGCTGACGCCCAGCTGGTCTAAGATGTCTGCTGCCTTTGCCATGATCGGCATATCTGAATCACTGCCCATTACAATTCCTACTTGTGCCATTTTAAATATCCTCCTATATGTGAAAAAATTTATGGTTCCATTGCATCCAGCGGCTCATTTAACGGTTCCGTTCCCGGAACAACAAACCGCCCGTTTCTTATAATATCTGTCGTCGTGCCATCTGCACGTACTACTGTAATCGCTCCTAACTCATCATACGGAATCGTAATATCGGTATGACAGTTAAAATATGCTTTTGAAATATCTTCTTTGCGCCGGATCGAAATTTCATTGTCCCTTGCGATGATCGCTTTTCCATCCGGATTGTATGTCATGTTGTCCTCATCGTACGTGTAACAGGTGTCTCCGACCGCAAAATGCGGACCTGTCTTTTCCGCAATCAGAATCGGAAGCTTATCCGCGATCTGATATTTCCGTGCCATCCGGTATGCGGTGGTATTTGTTCCGATTGCAAACTCTCCCATCGGAAGTGTTTTGTGATGGAACAGAATATTGTCCTCTATATACTTGCGGTTTTCATCCTCAGAATCAAAATTTGTACAGGAATAAGCTGTAATTCTTCCGTTTTCAAAATCCAGTTCCAGATTCTTGAAAAGGAATTCCCCCAGATAGACCTGTGTGACGTGCAGCTTTCCTTCTGTTTTCTGCAATACCGGAGATGTGAACACTTCCCCGACCGGAATATTGACATCTGCCACACAGTTTTCAAATGCGGTCTCTTTGGCAGGATCGGAAAGCGGATGAATCTTTACATACAGATCCGTGCGGTTTCCGTTACAGCCTTTGATGTGCACACGATCCGCCGTATCCAGCACATCAATGATCTTCTGCTGCATATTGCGGTAAAGCATATAATCAAGCGTATTGATATGCACCGTTTCCGCAAAGATTTCTTCGTATTTTTCTCCGATGGACGGAACCGGGTAAGCAATAATCGTAAAACTGCGTTCCTCCCCGTGAATGTAATGATTGATCAGCTGGCTCTTCTCGCTGCGCTCATACACATCGATTTCCCTCTGTTTGTCGGTATAGGTAACGCGCTCCTCTTTCTGCTCCGGCGAAAACGGCTTTGTCCCGAAAATTTCGATCACTGCCGGTCCTCCGTAATTTGGAGCAATCGCTTTGTGTTTTTCCCAGACAGTACGGTCAACTTCGAGTCCCCTCTCGATGAGTGCCTTATCCAGCCACAGCCCGCGGTCCTCTTTGTGATCGTAAGTAAACTGCTTGTTTAGGGAAATAGAGTACGGACGCAGCACCGGCTGCAATCCGATCTTTTTAAAATTGTGTACGGCGGCGCGTACCATCCGCTCGAATCCCAGCGGATAACGGATCTCCACTACCGACTTTTTAGAAATATCTTTTCCGGTTGTTTCAAATCCGATCCGGTATCCTTCGGTAAATGTATCCGCCATTGCCTGCATCTGCTGCTTTGTCAAGGAATGCAGAAAATGTGCGGACTCCGTCTCATCTTTTCCGATATACAGACCATAACGGTACAGATATGCCGGATGATCCAGCTCCGCTTCCATCACGATCTGGGTGAAATAATCATATTCCGGATCGATCAGTCTGCAGATCGCATCCGCATTAAAAATTTCTGTGTAATCATGCATAAAAGAATACATGCATTTTCTGATCTCGTGCACATTCAGATTCTGTGCATCCTCAAAACAGTTATAAATTTCCACAAACAGTTCCGCATAAATACACAGATAACGGATATTTCCTTCCATACAGCTGGTATAAATTCCATGCAGTCTGGCATCCAATGCCGAGAGCAGCGGTCCGTATTCCCAGCCCATCTTACTGACGGCATATGCCGGGTTTGCATAACTGTCCGCATAATCTTCCTGCACATCCAGATACAGACGGCGATTGATCTTTTTCCCTTCCAGCGTGGAAATTTCTGCCAGTTTTCCACTCAGGGACGCTTCTGCTAATTTATACAAAACCAGAAACAGTTCCGACATTTCAAAGAAATATCCCCGGTACAGTTCTTCCACACTGGAGGCTTCCTCCTCGCTGACCGCCTCAATGCGCTCCATCACAAGTTCCAGCCGTTCCCAGTATTCCTCGTTATTTTTGTGATTGATCTCTCTAAAGCTCATAGTTTGTTTCCTTCTTATAATTTTTAGCTCAAAAATCCCCAGATATAGGTTCCGATCCAGCATACCATATCCAAAAGGGTCAGTCCCAGTCCCAGTCTCGGAAACAACTGGAAGGAATCTTCTTCCCGCAGACTTTTGGCTGCGATGACAAAAACAACAAATGTTGCGATCATCGCAACGACTCCTGCGCTCCCATAATAAGCAGACAGCGAACCGCCTCCCTGAAAAGCAAGCTTCAGGAACACAAGATACCATACCAGAAGAGCAAGTGCTAATACCGTGGCCAGTATTCCCTGTCTGGAATGTTTTTTCTCGGTAAACTTATAGCCACGTCTTCTCCGGTTTCTCATATGTGTCTCTCTTTCCTACAACCTTTTTGCTTATTTGCATCCATACTGCTCATAATAAGCATCAATGGCTTTCTTGATCGTGTCATCAATTACAATTTTACCCTGACATTCCCGATTATATAAATGTTCTACCACTTCTTCCATGGTAACAATGGCCTTTCCCTCAAATCCATACTTCTCATGGATCTCGTCGAGCGCACTCTTGACACCGCCCTGTCCGACTTCCATACGGTTTAAGCTGACCATAAGCCCAACGATTTCCACGTCTGCAGCACCGCGTACTTTTGGGACCGTTTCCTCCATGGACTTGCCGGATGTTGTCACATCTTCGATCATAACGACACGATCTCCATCCTTTAAACTGCTTCCTAAAAATCCGCCTTTGTCTGCCCCGTGATCCTTGGCTTCCTTGCGGTCACTGCAGTAACGGATCTCTTTTCCGTACAATTCACTGAATGCAATTGCGGTAACAACAGCCAGTGGAATTCCCTTGTATGCCGGTCCGAATAACACATCAAAATCATCCCCGTAACTGGCGTGGATCGCCTTTGCATAATACTCTCCGAGTTTCTTTAACTGGGAACCTGTCACGTATGCACCTGCATTCATAAAAAATGGCGATTTTCTTCCACTCTTCAGTGTAAAATCGCCAAATTTGAGAACATCACTCTCTACCATAAACTCAATGAACTCACTCTTGTAACTTTCCATTGTATACTTTCCTCCTGTATCAAAAGGCATTCTGCCCTTGTTATTTCGCAGTTTTCTATTAAATTTTAGCATACTTCCGGTGGGTTTTCAATGCGCGAATCATAAAAAGAAACAGCATCCCCAACCCTGCGAGGCGATCCGCCCCGCAAAGTTTCGGATGCTGTTCTTAAATACGGATCCGGCTGTTATTTAACGGTTACTTTTACTGTGTTGCGAGGAACTGACCAGCATTACCACAGATCTGCGTAACTCTAATCAGGCAATTTCAGATTCCGTACAGACAATTTCCGCAGTTTCTGAAGAACTGACCGCCCATGCATCCGAAACAATGGATGCAGAGACCGTAAACACACAGATTCTGGAAAACATTGCTGCCAAAATGAAATCCCTGGTACAATATATTCAAAAACAGTAAACAGTTACCATATCTTTATTCCGAAACGGCACCGATTAGTTCTTTGATATCGCTCACATGATATTTTTCCATGTAGCGCTCAATCCCTTCTACAATTTCCATGGTCACTGCCGGATTCTGGAAATTGGCGGTGCCGACAGATACGGCTGTCGCACCTGCCAGTATCATCTCAATTGCATCTGCAGCATTCATAATTCCTCCCATTCCAATGATCGGAATCTTTACTGCCTGTGCCGTCTGATAAACCATACGCACGGCTACCGGATGAATGGCCGGACCGGACATTCCACCGGTCTTGTTTGCAAGAACAAATTTTCTCCGGTTGATGTCAATCTTCATTCCCGTGATCGTGTTAATCAAAGACAGGGCATCCGCACCACCTGCTTCCGCTGCACGCGCCATCTCTGTGATGTCTGTGACATTCGGACTCAGTTTCATGATCACCGGCTGTTTTGCATACTTTTTCATTTCCTTTGTGATTGCTTCTACCGCTTTCGGATCCTGTCCAAAAGCAATTCCACCCTCTTTTACGTTCGGGCAGGAAATATTGATTTCCAGCATGTCCACCGGCTCTTCTGCCAGCCGTTTTACCACTTCCACATATTCCTCTGTCGAGTGTCCGCATACGTTTACAATAATTTTAGTATCATATTTTTTCAGGAATGGAATATCTCTCTCACAGAACAGATCAATTCCCGGATTCTGCAATCCCACGGCGTTGAGCATCCCGCCATAGACTTCTGCCACACGCGGAGTCGGATTTCCCGGCCACGGTACATTTGCCACACCTTTGGTAACCACCGCACCAAGCCGGTTTAAGTCTGTAAATTCACTGTATTCTGCTCCGGAGCCAAAGGTTCCGGATGCCGTCATTACCGGGTTTTTTAAGGTAACACCACATAATTCCACACTTGTATTCATTACAGATCCACCTCCTCAGCCAGAAATACCGGCCCTTCTTTACAGATTCTCTTGTTTTTCACATTGGAATGTGCATCTTTTTCTTTGGAATCGCACACACATGCCAGACATGCACCGATTCCGCATGCCATCCGTTCTTCCATGGAAATATAACAGGTCATGCCCTGCTCTGCTGCATACGCTTTCAACGCCCGCAGCATCGGTGTCGGTCCGCACGCATATATTACATCTGCATTTAATTTATATTCTTTGATGGCATCCAGCACATTTCCCTTTGCACCGACACTTCCATCTTCCGTTGCCACGTAACAGTCTCCCTGTTCTTTAAATTCATCCAGAAGAAACGTCTGTGCATCCCGGTATCCCATCACACTGACAAATTCACAGGTGCCGGCAGCTTTGATCGTTTTTGCAAGTTCAAGCATCGGAGGAATTCCGATTCCACCACCGATCAGGAAAGCTTTCTTCCCCGGCTCGACGGTAAATCCATTTCCCAAAGGTCCCAGTACCCGGATCGTATCGCCCGCTTTTAACCGGGAAAATTCTTCCGTTCCGGTTCCTTCTCCCGTTACCCGGTATACCAGACGAAGTGTTCCTGCCTCTGCATCAATCCCACACAGGCTGATCGGACGTGGCAGAAGTTTGCTGGCATCATTACTGTACAATGATACAAACTGTCCTGCCTTTGCATGTCCTGCAATATGCTTCGTCTGGATTGTCATGTCATAGATATCTTTTCCGATGCACTGCTGCTTTAGCACCGTAACATTTTCCTGAAATTTTTCGCTCATAAAATCCAACTGTCTCCCTTTTGTAAAATCACAACTTTATTTTTATCTCTGTGCAAGTGCTCCGGATATGTCTGCGATCATATCTTTGACTGCCAGACGGGAGGCATCTGCGAAGTTCTCCGGTGTAATTCCCTGCTCTTTATACTTATCCTGTTTGTAAGCACAGATGATACCACGGGAAGAGTTTACAATTGCTCCTAATCCATCCTCATTAAAGAAATGTACCAGATCCTTGCCCTGTCCTCCCTGTGCACCATAACCCGGTACCAGAATGAACGATTTCGGCATCACTTTACGAAGAATTTCCCCCTGCTCCGGATACGTTGCTCCGACAACTGCTCCAACATAGCTGTAGGAATCTCCCATACATTCGCTTCCCCACTCTGCTACCTTTTCACCAACCAGTTCATACAGCGGACGACCGTCGATCAGACGATCCTGGAACTCTCCGCTGGATGGATTGGAGGTCTTTACGAGAATAAAGATTCCTTTCTTTTCTTCTTTGCATACATCCACAAACGGCTTGATACCATCGGTTCCCAGATATGGATTTACTGTAGCAAAATCCTCATTAAAACCGGTATATGTTTTGCTTCCGATCTGTACTTTTCCGAGATGTCCGGTCGCATAGGCTGCGGATGTGGAACCGATATCCCCACGCTTTACATCTCCGATCACAACCAGATCTTTCTCGTGGCAGTAATCTACCGTCTTCTGGAATGCCGCTACACCGGCCACACCAAACTGCTCATACATCGCGATCTGCGGCTTCACTGCAGGAATCAGGTCGTATGTTGCATCGACAATAGCTTTATTGTACTGCCAGATGGCTTCTGCTGCTCCCTCTAACGTCTCACCGAACTGAGCGAACGCTGCTTTTTGTATGTGCTCCGGCACATAAGAAAGCATCGGATCGAGTCCCACAACGATAGGTGCGTTGGTCTTTTTAATTTTTTCTACTAATTTGTTGATCATGTGATTGATTTCCCTTCTTAATTTATTACTTATTTAATTCATTAAATACAACTTCGCCGTCACAGATCGTGCACTTTACACGTCCCGTAACTTCTTTCCCGTCAAACGGTGTATTTCTTCCCTTGGAAGCAAATGTGTTTTTGTCAATACGGTAGGTTTCCTCTGGATCAAAGATCACGACATCTGCCGCTTTTCCCGGCTGGATATCTCCCTTATCAATACCGACAATCTGTGCCGGATGGTAACTCATACACGCTGCCATCTGCATCGGCGTCAGATATCCACCGAGTACCAGTTCATTATGTGTAAGACATGCGGCGGTTTCCAGTCCGACAATTCCAAACGGTGCTTCCTGCATCGAACGGTTTTTATCTTCAAATGTGTGTGGCGCATGGTCTGTGGAAATCACTTCCATAATGCCATCCCGCAGTCCCTCACGCAGTGCTTTCACATCTTCCTTTGTGCGGAGTGGCGGATTCATCTTGTAATTGGTATCCGCTTCTTTCATATCGTCTGTGGACAGCGTAAAGTGATGCGGACACACTTCTGCCGACACCCGGACACCTTCTTCCTTTGCCACTTTTACCATGAGCACGGAATCCTTTGTGGAACAATGACACAGATGAAGCTGTGCCCCGGTATCTTTTGCCAGAATAATATCTCTTGCAACAATCACATCCTCCACGGAATTGGTAATTCCCGGAAGTCCCAGTTCTTTTGCTTTTGCATCGGCATTCATGACACCTCCGCGTACCATATGGATATCTTCGCAATGGGCAAGTACCGGAATGCCCAGACGCGCTGCTTCAAGCATACCGTCCCGATACAAAGCGGCATCCATGACAGATTTTCCGTCCTCGCTGATTGCCGGACTTCCTGCCTTAACCATTCCTTCAATATCCGCAAGCTCTTTTCCCTGCTGTCCCTTTGTCACCGCACCAACCTGCAGGACATGAATACAGTTCCCGGACGTTGCTTTGTTGTGCACATAATTGACAATATCCGGATTGTCTGCTACCGGCTTTGTATTCGGCATGGTCAGCACTGTCGTATATCCACCATGCGCAGCGGCCTGCATCCCGGTATAAATATCCTCTTTCTGTTCAAATCCCGGATCGCGGAAATGTACATGCATATCAATAAATCCCGGCATCACATAACATCCGTCCGCATTGATCACACGTTCGGCTTCTTTTTCCGGAAGTTCTTTTCCAATCTTTTTTATCTTCTGATCTTTGATCAGGACATCTGCCACCTCATCCATCTGTGTTGCCGGATTGATGACATGTCCCCCTTTGATTAAAATGGTCATTCTTTTTCCTTTCTTTTAACGTTTCACAGCGACAGATCCGGAAAATTTTCCGCAGATCCGAACGCCTTGCGTTGTCTTATAAGCGCGTACTTTATAATATACCGACTTATTTGAAGTTGTCTTAATTTTATAATTTGCGGATGTCGTTGTTGCAATCTTTTTATAGGTTCCATTCTTGCTGGATGCCTGATAAATTTCATACCCTTTCGCACCTGCCGTTTTGCTCCAGGAAATGCGTACCGCATTTTTTGCACTTCGGACCGCTTTTATATTCTTTACCGCACCGATACTTGTCCCTGCATTGTCCGCATATGCCTTGATACAGATGTTTCCGATTCTGCCGCCGTAACTGGTGCTTACATCCGCCACATCTTCCCAGCTGCCGTAACGATAGAGAAAACTCTGATTATAATCACAATATACCCTGCTGGTCAAACTGCTGTCACTGACTGCATATTCCATATCGAGTCCGGCACCGCTTTTCTGCAGATTTACCACAACAGCATAGTAGGTTCCTTTGGGTACGGATACCGCTTTATCCAGCCTGATGGTATGGGTTCCGGCATAGGTTGTCGTACCGGATACCTTCGCAGCAAGCACGCCGCTCTTAGGATTATGCAGGTTTGTCAGATGGGTATATACACTAATCGTATATGGGACACTGGCATCTTTGGAAAGAGAAATCGAAACTGCTTTAATCAGCTCATTGTCTGCCTTTTTTGCCTTGAAAATATTCGCAGAAGTCGAAATTCCCAACAATTTTCCCACATCCGCTCCACCGTCATACTGATAGTTATAATCATAGTTATCCGCGGACTCAAAATCAAAGATCCAGGCAGCATCCTCAATTGCCTTATCGTAATAGGAAAGCCAGAAATAACTGTTGATACTGTTCTCCGTCTTGTCTGACCAGCTGTTTCTGCAAAGCCATGCTCCGTTTCCTGCCGGTTTATTCTTAAACGAAGATGCCGGAAAATTATCATCCCAGCCCACAATATTTACGGCATGGTTCGATGCAACACTGCTTGTCGGGCAGTAATAGGTTGCCACATTCTCTCCTGTTTCTGCATAGACTGCAGATCCCACATAGTTGGTCGTTCCGTCCATATACAGTCCCAGTCCGGCAGATCCGTGCTGCATAATCTCACGTTTCACCTGGGTAGCATTTTTGTGAATATTAATAATGTATACATTCTGCAGATGTGCCACATCCTGATCAAAAGCATAACTTTTTGCCAGTGTCGTGGTGGTCGGTGCCAGGGCGTACGGTACACGGTTTTCGTCCGTCACCCCTTCCCACTGCAGAAGCGTCCGGCTCGCGAAATCCAGATTTCCGCCCATGGTCAGATAATTTTTATGGTTCATAATATTTAAAGAGTCGCCAAATGTTCCACCCAGCGGGTCTTCTACATTATTATAAGTAAAATAGGCAAGTTGCAATTCACTCAGATCAATGCTTTTGTCTGCCGTCTGATTGTCTGCAATCAGATCAAACTCCGCAAGTCCGATTGCGGAAAATGCCCAGCACGTATCATATTTTCCCTGATCACGCACGCCAGGATAGCGGATCGTAAGTTCCGACAACTTGTTCATATAGGCGGACGGCACTGCTTCTGCCTTTTTCAGCCTGGATTTTGTTTCTTTTACCACCGGAACATTTTCACTTTTGGGTGACTCTGTGTATCCGCCGGTTTTCTGGGCATAAACCCGTTCCTGCATTCCCGGAACAGCAGTTATGACAACTGCTGCAGAAAGCAAAAATGCTGCAAGCCTTCTGGTTTTATTTTTCATTTTCTACCTCTTTCTTATCGTCAGGTTTCTTCTTTCCATTATAAATATGAACCAGCTGCACTGTCAAACATTTTGCGCAAAAAAGGCACTGATTATCAGTGCCTCTCTTCCCGTTTATTTTGCCGCAATGACATCTGCCATATCATAATGTCCTGCAGGCTTTCCTTTTAAAAATTTTGCTGCTTCCACAGCGCCCTTTGCAAATACCGCCTTGGAGTATGCCGTATGCTTGAATTCAATCACCTCATCCTGTCCGGCGAAAATCACTTCATGCTCTCCGACAATATTGCCGCCACGAACAGAAGAGATTCCAATTTCGTATTTATCCCTCTTCTTGCGCTTCTGGCTTCTGTCATAGGTATAGGTATATGCCTCATCCAGTGCCTCATTCATGGAATCAGCCAGTGCCAGTGCCGTGCCGCTCGGTGCATCCAGCTTCTGGTTATGATGTTTCTCTACAATCTCCATATCAAATCCTGCCGGCGCAAATACCTGTGCAGCTTTTTTGAGCAGTTCCATCAGAGTATTGATTCCGAGAGACATATTTGCGGATTTTAAAATTGCAACTTTTTCGTATGCTTTTTCCACATCGGCAAGCTGCTGTTCGGAAAGTCCTGTCGTACAAAGCACGATCGGAATCTGTTTTTCCACACCATATGCAAGCAGCGCATCCACTGCTTTTGCATTGGAAAAATCAATGATTACATCCGCATCCACCGTACACTCTTTCAGACTGGCAAATATCGGATAATCATTTTTGATTCCATCATAAGTATCAATTCCTGCAACAATCTCGATATCCGGGTCCTGCGCACAGATTCCTGTGATACACTGTCCCATCTTCCCGTTGCAGCCATTCATGATCGCTCTTGTCATTTTCTTTTGTGCCTCCCTGATCTATGCTAAAATTCCATAATTTTTCATTACTTCTGCAAGTTTCTTTGCATTAGCCTCGCTCATCTCACAGAGTGGGGAACGAAGCGGTCCTACTTCCATACCCATCAGGTTTAATGCCTTCTTAACCGGAATCGGATTTACTTCGGAAAACAGTGCATCTACCAGTGGAAGCGCCTCCAGCTGCAGTTTTCTTGCTGTCTTAATATCACCCTTGAAGAAGCTTTCACACATTGCGTGTACTTTGCCCGGTGCCACATTGCTCCATACCGAAATCACACCGACTGCACCGATTGACATAAGCGGTACAACAAGACCGTCTTCACCGGAATACAGATCCAGTTTTCCGTCGGTAAGTGCCATCGTCTTGGAAGCCTGTGCCAGATTTCCGGTTGCTTCCTTTAATCCTACGAGATTACTCTTGGTGCGGACCAGCTCGGCAACCGTCTCCGGAAGAAGATTACATCCGGTACGTCCCGGCACATTATACATAATGATCGGACACTTGGTGCTGTCTGCGATCTGTGAATAATGGCTGATCAGGCCTACCTGTGTTGCCTTGTTATAATATGGTGTAACGATCAGAAGTCCGTCTGCTCCTGCCTCTTCTGCCTCCTGTGAAAGCTGGATGGCTGTACGTGTACAGTTTGAACCGGTACCTGCCACAACCGGAACACGATGTTTTGTAAACTCGATGGCTGCCTTGATCACATCACGGTGTTCTTCCATCGTAAGTGTTGCGCTTTCTCCTGTCGTACCTGCAATTACGATGGCATCTGTACCACCGTCAATCTGCTGGTTAATCAGTTCCTCAAGTTTATCATAATTAACTTCCTCATTGTTCTTCATTGGTGTCACGATTGCGACTCCGGCTCCCTTAAAAATTGCCACTGTTTTATTCTCCTTTCTAAATAAAAAAACCAGCTCAAAACGAGCTGGTCAATCTAACCTTTTTTAGATCTGATAGCTCTCCATCCACGCTCATACGCTTCTGACAGTCATACGATTATTCACCGCATGCCCAAAAACCAGACTGCAGTCATCCGGTTCTTTCGGCGCTTTCCCCTTTTACCTGCATTCGACTGTGTCTGCCACATCCAACAGGCTACTCATGAATTACGCGACCTCTATCCCATGTATTTCTTTCATTCTACCACCACCGGCATAGTCTGTCAATCTATTTCTCCGGTGCGATATTATAAACCTCGTCTGCTGCCTCACGGATTTTTTCATCCAGAACGCGTCCTGTGCAGACCAGAGTCATTTCTTCCGGCTTTGCGGCAAACAGCTCACAGATTTCTTCAGGGCTTATCACCTTTTCGTCCACAATTCCAAGTACCTCGTCTAAGATTAGCATATCGCAGGCACCTGTCGTAACGACTTTCTTTCCGTAATTGAATCCATTGCGCAGATTCATACTTTCTTCCTGTTTTGCCTCCTCGGAAAGTGCCTCAAAACACTCATCCGATTTTGCAAAACGGAATATTTTTATTTCCGGCTCCAGCCGGCTTAAAAATGTCAGTTCGTTTTCATTTTTTCCCTTCAAGAACTGAATGATAATGACGCTTTTTCCCTCGCTGGCAATACGAATTGCATTCCCGATTGCCGCGGTCGATTTACCATGTCCCTCTCCATAATAAACCTGAATCACTCCTCTGTCCATTTCAGCCTCCATGATATCTCTTAACTAAATGAAATCCTATGTAAGATAACACAAAAGCGTCAAATAATCAAGTCTACTCCAGGAATTCAATCTTGCTGACGGATACCTCGTAAGCAACCCTCTGCTCCACCTGTGTCTCACTGACTTTCTTTACATACTCGCGGCTCTGGATTCTTCCCCAGATCTGCACATGTGATCCGACCTCGAATCCGGATGCAAATCTTGCATTTCTGCCCCAGCAGATGCAGGGAATATAGTCCGATTTGCCATATGACCGGTTGACTGCGACCAGAAGATCCGCGATCTCCCTTCCCAGAGGTGTTTTTCGGTATACCGATTCTTTACAGATAAATCCATCCAGAAAAATCTGGTTGGCTGCATTTTCTTCCTCAAACTGCTCAACCAGTTCAAACTCCCTCGCAAAAACCGATAACACCAGACGGTTTTTATGCTCCTCATGCCGGTTGAATGAACGGAACTGTCCTGTAATATAGACGCATTTTCCCTCCGCACTCTCCTGCACATTGACCAGACGCTCCGATACCATCACCGGAATATAATCGACGAAACTGGACAGGCGATGGACAGATACTTCCACCATATAAAATCCTTCCCCATATACCTCGTGACTATACGAAAAGTCCGATACAATTTCTCCCATAATAGTGACCTGATTGTTTTCACACATTTTATCTGCCATGAATACTCCTTCCTTTTGTGGAAATTTTTGATAGGCTTCTGTTTTACCATTTAATGGTTGGTAGAAATCATCAAACCTTGTCGATAAGGCCGGCGAAAACTATCTAAAACGCTTAAATCGCCGGTGTACGTTGAAAAAAGCTTGCGAAATCAGCTTTTTATGATAAAATAGGATAGGTTATTTATGTAAAGTTAAACAATATTAAAAAGAAGGTTAAATTTATGGTAACAACAAGAGACGACATTCGTAATATCGCAATCATCGCCCATGTCGATCATGGTAAAACCACATTGGTCGATGAGCTGTTAAAACAAAGCGGTGTGTTCCGTGCCAATCAGGAAGTACAGGAACGTGTCATGGATTCCAACGATATCGAGCGTGAGCGTGGTATCACTATCCTGTCCAAAAATACCGCTGTATTTTATAAGGATACAAAAATCAACATTATCGATACGCCTGGCCATGCCGATTTCGGTGGTGAGGTAGAGCGTGTTCTTAAGATGGTAAATGGTGTAGTCCTCGTCGTAGACGCATTCGAGGGAACCATGCCGCAGACCAAATTCGTACTGATGAAAGCACTTGCTTTAAATCTCCCGGTTATTGTCTGCATCAACAAGATCGACCGTCCGGAAGCGCGCCCTGCAGAAGTGATAGATGAGGTGTTAGAGCTTTTCATGGATCTGGATGCTTCCGATGAGCAGCTTGACTGCCCGTTCATCTACGCTTCCGCAAGAGACGGATACGCTATGTACAATCTCGACGATGAAAAGAAGGACATGACTCCTCTTTTCGAGACGATCGTAAACTATATCCCGGCCCCGACCGGAGATCCGGATGCCAACACACAGGTTTTAATCAGTACCATCGATTATAACGAATACGTTGGCCGTATCGGTATCGGTAAAGTCGACAACGGTTCCCTGAAAGTCAACCAGGAAGCAGTCGTTGTCAACCATCACGATCCGGACAAACTTGAGAAAGTCCGCATCAGCAAACTGTATGAGTTCGATGGTTTAAATAAAGTAGATGTCAGTGAAGCAAAGATCGGTTCCATCGTAGCCATCTCCGGTATTGCGGACATTCACATTGGAGATACCATCTGTTCTCCGGAAAATCCGGTAGCTATTCCGTTCCAGAAGATTTCCGAGCCGACTATCTCCATGAATTTCATCGTAAACGACAGTCCTCTCGCCGGTCAGGAAGGAAAATATGTCACTTCCCGTCATATCCGCGACAGACTGTTCCGTGAGTTAAATACCGATGTTTCTCTCCGTGTCGAAGAAACCGACAGCCCGGACAGCTTAAAAGTATCCGGCCGTGGTGAGCTGCATCTGTCCGTCCTGATCGAGAATATGCGCCGTGAAGGATATGAATTTGCAGTCAGCAAAGCCGAGGTTCTCTATCACTACGATGAGAATGGCAAAAAACTTGAGCCAATGGAACTTGCTTACGTGGATGTACCGGATGAATTTACCGGCGCCGTCATCTCCAAACTGCAGCAGCGGAAAGGTGAACTTTTAAATATGGGTTCCATTGCCGGCGGTTATACCCGCTTAGAGTTTAAGATTCCTTCCCGTGGTCTGATCGGATATCGTGGGGAGTTCATGACCGACACTAAAGGAAACGGTATCATCAATACCATGTTTGACGGATATGAGCCATTCCGCGGTGAGATTGCTTACCGTTCTACCGGTTCCCTGATTGCATTTGAGACCGGTGAATCCGTAACTTACGGTCTGTTCTCCGCACAGGAGCGTGGTACGCTCTTTATCGGACCTGGCGAAAAAGTATATTCCGGTATGATCATCGGACAGAGTTCCAAAGCCGAAGATATTGAGTTAAATGTCTGCAAGAAAAAGCATCTGACCAATACACGTTCCTCTTCTGCTGATGAGGCACTGACTCTGGTTCCGCCTCGCAAATTAAGCTTAGAGCAGGCTCTTGACTTCATTGATACCGACGAGCTTCTTGAGGTAACTCCGGAAAGCCTGCGTATCCGCAAGAGAATTCTGGATCCTACGATGCGCAAGCGTGCTTCCATCGCCAAGAAAAATGCCATGAAATAAATAACAGGCAAAAACATACACTTACAATTACTCCACCTCCATGGTGGAGTAATTTTTTACAGGAGACGTTCCATGGATTTGAAGAATTTTACAAAACATTTGATTTATCAGAGTGCAAATACACAGATCCCGGATAACTTCAGCCGGTTTCAGATTCTGCATCCGGAATATTCGGCTCATGAAAGCGTTGTCAAAACCTATCCGCTTCCGGAAAATGAACATCTGTTTTCCCTGCTGTGGGATATTCATGACGGACATATGCTTTCTGCAACGATTCTGCCCTCCCAGCCCTCGTTCCTTTATGAAAAAGAGTTTACACCCGGCATGCGCACGCAGATGCACTCACACGAATATCTGGAATTGTTTTATATCATTGACGGAGAATACCGGCAGAAAATTCTGGGCAATGAATTTACTTTTCACCGGGGTGAAGTCTGCCTGATCGACAAAAACTGTCTGCATCAGGAAATCATGGAAGGAACTTCTGCCACACTTCTGTTTCTTGGCATTACCAATGTGATGTTTCAGGACATTATGAACCGGCAGATTACAACAGAGCGTATCAGCTCGTTCCTGAAGATGGCACTGATGGAACAGAAATCGCTCCAGCAATATCTGCATTTTCTCCCTCAGGCAGAGGAGGCAGTCTCACAGATGGATGAAACCATGACATCACTTCTTTTGGAATTACAGCGTCATGATGAGGCTTCTCCGATCATCTGTCGGGGACTTCTCCTGCGCATTTTTCGTATTTTAAATACACAATATGAATTTTCGCTGTCAAAAAAACTGCGACAGAAAATGAACTGGATTTTATATGAAGAAATTTCTGATTATATGAAGCAGCATATGAAAAACATTTCCATACGAATGCTCTGTGAAGAATTCCATTTTCAGGAAGATTATTTCAACCGGTTACTGAAAAACCGGACCGGAATGACTTATACGGAATATCTGCAGCATCTGCGTCTGCAGAAAGCCGAAGAACTGTTGCTGCACACCAGACTGACAATCGATGCGATTGCTGCCGAAGTCGGCTACAAAAACAAAGGATATTTCTACAAAATATTTACGGAACGGCACCGGATGACTCCGGCACAGTTCCGCAAAGAATCCCGTTGATATTTTATTTTATAAATCCCATTTCCAGTCACGGATCTCCGGCATATCAACACCATACTCATGAATGTACTGCTTGTGTTCTACAAGCTTGTCATTCATTTTCTGTGTCAGATAAGCGCCACGATTTCCTAACTGTGGAAGATGCTCAATTACGCTCTTTACCAGATGGAAACGGTCAATCTCATTCTGTACACGCATATCGAATGGTGTTGTAATGGTTCCTTCCTCCTGATATCCGTATACATGAATATTTCTGTTGGTACGACGATAGGTCAGCTCGTGGATCAGTGTATGATACCCATGGAATGCAAAGATGATTGGCTTATCTTTGGTGAACAGTGCATCGTACTCTGCATCTGTCAGACCATGCGGATGCTTGGTGCTTGGCTCAAGTTTCATCAGATCGACAACATTGATCACACGAATCTTAATCTCCGGCATTGCCTTTCTTAAAATCGTAACTGCTGCTAATGTCTCCAGTGTCGGAGTATCTCCACAGCATGCCATAACCACATCTGGCTCCTGTCCCTGGTCGTTGCTTGCCCACTCCCAGATGCCGATACCCTGTGTACAATGCTTTACTGCCTGTTCCATGGTCAGCCACTGCTGTCTCGGATGCTTGGATGTAACAAGTACATTCACATAATCGCGGCTTCTGATGCAGTGATCAAAGCAGGACAGCAGACAGTTGGTATCCGGTGGCAGATAAAGACGTACCACATCTGCCTTCTTATTTGCAATATGATCTAAAAATCCCGGGTCCTGATGGGTAAATCCATTGTGATCCTGCTGCCATACATTGGATGTAAGAATCAGGTTCAGGGAAGCAATGGACTGTCTCCACGGAAGCTGATTACATACCTTTAACCACTTTGCATGCTGTGCACACATAGAATCTACCACACGGATAAATGCTTCATAACTTGCAAAGAATCCATGACGTCCTGTCAGAAGATATCCCTCTAACCATCCCTCACACATATGCTCACTTAACATAGAATCCATAACACGGCCATCTGTAGCAAGGAATTCATCGGAATCCAGTTTTTCATTGTTCCAGTCACGGTTTGTCTCCTCAAAGACTTTCATCAGACGGTTTGACATTGTCTCGTCCGGTCCGAAAATACGGAAGTTCTTGGAATCCTCATTCAGTTTGAAGATATCACGGACAAATCCGCCAAGTTCTACCATATCCTGTGCCTCAACGCTTCCCGGCGCCGGAACATCAAGTGCATAATCACGGAAATCTGGAAGTCTTAAGTCACGTAAGAGCTTACCACCGTTTGCATGTGGGTTAGAACCGATTCTGCGGTCTCCGGTCGGTGCAAGTGCTTTCAGTTCCGGAATCAGTTTTCCATTCTCATCAAACAATTCTTCCGGATGGTAGCTGAGTAACCACTCTTTTAACATTTCCAGATGCTCCGGTTTGTCCATCATGATCGGAACCTGATGCGCACGGAAAGATCCCTCGATCTGCTTTCCGTCTACAACCTTTGGTCCTGTCCATCCCTTTGGAGTACGAAGTACAATCATTGGCCACTTTGGTCTTGTGGTATCGTGGTTTTCTCTTGCATTCTTCTGGATCGCCTTGATTTCGTCCATAACGGTATCAAGTGTCTCTGCCATCTTGCGGTGCATGGTCATTGGATCATCGCCCTCTACAAAATATGGTTTCCATCCGCATCCATCAAAGAAATGCTCAAGTTCTTCATGAGAAATACGTGCAAGAATGGTTGGATTACTGATCTTATATCCATTCATATGAAGGATCGGAAGAACCGCTCCATCGCTCTCCGGATTTAAGAACTTATTACACTGCCATGAAGTTGCAAGAGGTCCGGTCTCGGACTCACCGTCTCCCACGATACAGGCAGCAATCAGATCCGGGTTATCAAATACCGCACCAAACGAATGTGCCAGGGAATATCCCAGCTCACCACCTTCGTTGATGGAACCCGGAGTTTCCGGAGCTACATGGCTGGAGATTCCTCCCGGGAAAGAGAACTGCTTACACAGTTTCTTCAGTCCATCCATATCTTCTCCGATATTTGGATATACCTCGCTATAGGTACCTTCCAGATAAGTATTGGCAACAAAGAAGTTTCCGCCGTGTCCCGGGCCGGAAATTAAAATCATATCCTGATCATACTTTTTGATCACACGGTTTAAATGTACATAGACAAAGTTCTGTCCCGGTACGGTTCCCCAGTGACCAACAATCTTTTTCTTTACCTGATCTCTGGTAAGCGGCTCTCGAAGAAGTGGATTATCCAGCAGATATAACTGTGCGGCACCAAGGTAATTGGCTGCGCGCCAGTAGGCATCCATCTTCTTCAGGTAATCTTCGGTTAACGGCTGTTTTTCAACAACATCTGACATCCTGACTGTCCTCCTGTAAAATCATATTATCATTAGATGCCTATATTTTAGGAAATTCACCCATATTCCACAATTTCCTATTCCCATTAATTTTCCAAAAAGTTACCTGTTCCGACTTGTATTTCCTGTTGTTTACTTATTTTTTCACTTATTTCCATTAAAACCATAGCCAAAAGAAAGGATTATAAAATTTCACACACAGCGATTACAGTTTTCCGTATACCTCCATAGGGACATATGCCCGAATGGAAATTCCTTCCGGCACATACTCTTCTGAGACAAGTTCTCCCTTATTTCGCACAAGCTGCAATACGCCTGCCTGCGCATAGGGAATGACCCGTTCGATATAGATCTTATCTTCTCTTAACATTTCCTGCAGCACATCTTTTACTGCATCCAGTCCGGCATTTTCTGCTGCAGAAATCTGAAGAACATGATCCGCACGAAAATCCTGCAGCGGATCATCATCGGTTCTGATATCGATCTTATTAAAAAGTGTCAGAATTTTTTTATTTTTAACGCCAAGATGATCGAGTGTCTCATAGACAATATACATCTGCTTGTCACGCTGCGGATTGGAAGCATCCACTACATGAATAATATAGTCCGCATATTTGGCTTCTTCCAGTGTACTTTTAAATGCCTCAATCAGATGATGCGGCAGTTTCCGTATAAAACCTACCGTATCCGTCAGCAGCACCTGCTGGTGTCCTTCCAGCTCCAGCATCCGTGTCGTCGGGTCCAGCGTTGCAAACAGTTTATCCTCCTCTAAAACCTCTGCGTCCGTCAGATGATTCAGGAGGGTGGATTTTCCGGCATTTGTATATCCGACAATTGCCACAACCGGAACTGCATTGCGCTCTCTTTTTGCTCTGGCAATTTCGCGGTGTTTGACCACTTCTTTTAATTCCCGGTTGAGCTGTGCAATCCGGTCATTGATCAGACGGCGGTCAATCTCAAGCTTTTTTTCTCCCGGTCCACGGGTACCGATTCCACCACCCAGACGGGACATGGATCTGCCAAGTCCGGTTAATCTGCTCAGGCGGTACTTCAGCTGAGCAAGTTCCACCTGAATTTTTCCCTCACTGGTTGTTGCACGGGCTGCAAAAATATCCAGTATGATAAGCGTCCGGTCCATCACCTTGGTATTTAACATCGTCTCCAGATTTTTTAACTGCGCAGGGGACAATTCATCATCACAGACAATTCCCGTTGCCCCCGTGTGCTCTAAAAGTTCTGCAATCTCTGCTACTTTTCCGGTTCCCACATAGGTTCCCGGATGGATCAGCTCCCGTTTCTGAATCAGCGTACCGGCAACCGATGCCCCCGCAGTCTTTACCAGTTCGGCAAGCTCAGCGAGCGAATCCTCTGCATCGTCTCCATCCTGCTCACTTACACCCACCAGAATAACTCTCTCTTTAAAATCTTCTAAAACAATTGGTTCACCCATTATCTAGTCTCCAAAAATGTATTCTCGTGTTTTGCTTCCTCATCATCCGGATAAGCCTTTAAATATTCCTTCATCATCTTTTTCGCGGAATCAAAGTCGCCACTGTACTCATATGCCGCAATGGCACTTTTCATGAGATTCTGCTTATTCGGCACTTTCTCCAGTTCCAGACCGGAATTAAAATAAGTCAGTGCATTCTTATAATTTCCATCCTGCATCTCCTGCATGCCAAGTTCATACAAATCATAGGATGTAGCCACTCCACTCTTTATATACTCCGCGATACATTTCTTTGCCTTGTCCGAATCTCCATTGGCATCATATGCAAGTCCCAGATAATACGATGCCAGCATCTGCTTATGTTCTTTTGCTTTTTCCAGATAACTGATGGCATCTTTATTTTCACCGAGCAGATAACTGATTCTTCCTTTATACAGTTCGTCTTCCGGTTTATCCCCTTTGATCTCCATCGCAGCAGACAGATATTTCTGTCCCTCATCCTTTTTCTCGTGCCGGCTCAAAGACTCATAGATTCCAATGTAGATTTCATAATTTTTTTTGCCATGCTGCACAGCACTCTCAAAATCTGCCTTGCCCTTTTTTTCTTCTCCCATATCCATATAGAGATCTCCGCGCAGATAGTATGCGCGTGCATCTTTATTATATTTGATAATGGCATCATACGTTGCAAGTGCATCTTTTGTCTTTCCGTTCAGTGCCTGTGCTTTTGCCTTGTAAAAACAGATATCCAGTTCTTTCTCCCCGATATGTCCGATCGACTCTCCAAGCGCATTCTGAAATGCCTTGACCGCATCTTCATACTTTCCGCTCTCCATGCAGGTAATTCCATACTGCCGGTAGGCATCCTGTTCCTTTGTATCTTTCGTTCCGCATCCAATCACAGACAGCGCAAACACTGTTGCAAGCAGCACGGAAATGATTCGCTTCTTCATGTTCTATTCTCTCTTTCTGAAAACTACTTTTATTTTACCGCAATCTGTTTCGTTCTTAAAGCATCCTTTTCCAGAATTGCATCTATGATCGCATGCATCTCAGCAGTCAGTGCCTCTAACCTCCAGTCCGTCAGATTATACTTCGGGTGTTTTTCAAACGCAAACTCCCGCAGTCCAATCAGCGTCTTTCTCGTCTCCGGAGTCAGGCATGCCACCGCTATATTTACCCAGTTGTCACCGATCCGCGGTCCATGCTCCCGGTAATAAGTACCACCGTAGGTAAATTCGTCCGGTTCCACTGCATAGGGAAGTCTGATCCAACACTTGGCAAATGAACCATCCGTGCCATACTCCGGGGATGTTGTGCTCAGATGCCGCCCATGCAGCCCCCCTTCAAATGCCGTCTTTGCAATTTTCTCATTTTTATTCATCAAATAATACATGCCGTTCTCCTTCTTCATTCCTATATCTTACGGTATTTTCCGTACTTTTGCAATCATTTCAGAAAAAATGGGAACCGGACATCCGGTTCCCAGAAACAGCACTTATTTGCGCTGTGCTTTCCGCGCTTTTTTAAACTGATACATTTTTTCGTCCGCATTATTGATACATTCATTGAGACTTTTTTCCCCGCAGAGAACTACCTCATATCCGATACTCGCTTCCACATCAAATTCAGCATGAAGACTTTTTGATATTTCATCCAATGCTTTTAAAAACGCTGCCTTTAAACTTTCAGCCTGCGTTTTTTCACATCCCGGAAGCAGTACAACAAACTCATCTCCACCGTACCGCATGGAAACGGCTTCCGGCGGAAATACTTTACGAATCCCATCTGCTATCCCACGAATTTCCAGATTCCCCATATCATGCCCAAACGTATCATTGATATATTTCAGATGATCCGCGTCAATGAACATAACCGTCACCGGTTTTTTTTGCAATCTGCATTTTTCATACAAAGGCTCTGCAAACTCCTGGTATGCCATACGGTTATACAACCCTGTAAGAGAATCCAGCACATACAACCGGGATAATTTTTCGTTTGCTTTTCGAAGCCTGAGTTTGCGATACAGATATTCCAGGGATTCCAGATACGTATTCATTGTTTCAAACAAGAACTGATTTTCAAGCATATAATCGCAGTCTGCCAGAACAACATACCCTACTTCCCGCTCCCGGAAATGCAGTGGTGCATACACATACAATGAATATTCCTGCTCCATTCCCTTTTCACAGATCACGTGCATGGTATCCGGATATCCATCTGTAATATAAGAAGCCTCACCCATGGAATCGCTCAATGATTCCTCCACCAGATCCTGATTCATCCAGATACGCACGCCTTTACAACGCAGACCACAGACACATTTTGTAAAATACTGTGCCATCTGCTTATAATCTTCACACTCAATAAGATTGTGCTTTAATTCCATAATCTCATTGTGCAGATCAATTTCCCTCACTTCCTGAAAAATCCGGTCTTCAATATATTCACTCCTGCTTCTTACCTGTTCTGGTTTACAGCCACAACTATCCTGAAACAACATTTGTACAGGAACCGTTTTACAGTCAGCTGTTGTATTCTGCCCCCAGATCTGTACCAGAAGATCCATGGCTGCCTCAGCAATGACTTCTCTCTCGTATGACACCGTCGTAATCCGCGGTCTGTAATAAGATGCTTTATCAAAATTATCAAATCCTGTCACACAAAAATCAGCCGGAATTTTAAATCCTTCCTGCTGTGCCTGATGGCAGAGCCCCACCGCAATATTCTCATTTGCGCAGACAAAGGCATCCGGCAGCAGATGTTTTTCCTGAAAATGTATGAATGCACGGACACCGCTCTCCACTTCATAGCTTTCATTCCAGATTCTGTCATTTTCAAGCGGAATTCCATATCTTTGCAGGACATCTTCATAAGCCTGCCAACGCAAAAGATTTTCCTGGCTGTCTGCCGGTCCTCCCACATAGTTTAATGTTTTGCAGGAATGAGCCACTATCAGATGCTCCACCATCTGTTCCATTGTTGCGTAATTGTCCGGTCCTGCATGATACAATCCCGGAATTTTTTCAAGCAGCGATACTGCCGGTACCCCAGACTCCTGAATAATCTGTATGATCTGCTGCTTCTTTTTCTGATTCAGCATATTCGTAACTTCCAGAATAATACCATCAAACTGTGACAAATCCGGCAGATGGATGATATTGTATTCTCCTGCATTGAATTTTTCATCCCTGCTAAAATTTCCGAAACTGTGAAATACCGAAATTTCTATATCCAGCTCATGTTCTTTGATGTAATTCCTGCATCCCCGGATCCAGACATATGTAATATGTCTGCGCCATCCGTCTGCAATAATTGCAATTTTTCGTTTCATGCCTTCTCCATCTGTGTCCTTTATTAAATAAAGTGTTCTGCTTCTTCACTGAGTACATCAGCTATTTTTTTATTATACATGATTTGGCTGGAAATGTGTGAAATTTCTTCGGAAAGCGTGGCTGTATTTTTTGCAGCAAGATTAATACCTTCAGAACCTTCTTCTACCGCCCTCTGAATCTGTGAAATATATTCCATTACTGACTCGGTGCGCTGTTTTAAATCTGCCGCCATCTGATGAAACTTCTCAACCACTTCATTAATATAGACTGCATCATCATTATACTGTGCCCCAGCACACACAAAATTGTCATAATCCGGAAGTATATTCTGTTCCATATAAGTTACCAGCGCGTTAGCATTTTTTATCAATTCCTGCACGGTTCCAATCACGGTACTATTGATGGACTGGATATTAACCGCTGCGTCCCTGCTGGATTCCGATAATTTACCAATTTCAGAGGCAACTACTGCAAAACCACGTCCTGCTTCACCTGCACGTGCTGCCTCAATGGATGCATTTAATGCAAGCAGATTGGTCTGATCTGCAATCTCATTAATCGCATCAACAATTTTTGCAATCGCCTTGGACGATTCTTTTAACTGTGCAATTTCCTCAATAACCTGATGTGTAATCTCAACCGTTGAACCGGCATTAATCTTTAACTCACTAATTGAAGCCATGCCGCTTGCTACGATACCGGTTGTCACATCGGCAATCTTTGCAATCTTATCCGAATTATCAGATACGATATTAATCTTATCTGATAAAGCATCCATCTGTCTTAAACAATGCTCTGAATCTTCTGCCTGCTGGACAACGCCCTGTTCAATCGCTTCGATAGAAGCTGTAATATCCTGTGTTTCAGCTAACAGCTGTTTTGCACTGTCCGAAACGGTTGATACCGAAGTATCCACACGTTCCGATACTGTCTTTGTCTTTTCAATCAGCTGCTTTACATTATCAATCATGCCATTGGTACTTGCCGCGAGCCTTCCAAATTCATCTTTGCTTTTAACATCAATATGTACGGTTAAATCACCACCTGCTGCCAGTTCCAGTTTATCCATGATCTTTTTAATCGTCAGATTGAATGAATAAGCAAGATAGCCGCCGATTACCATCGCAATCAGGAATGCAATCACTACAATGGTAATGGTTACAATACGGATTTTCTGTGCCTGTGATACAATCACGCTCTGCGGAATCAATGCACATACGGTAAATCCATCGTCTGTCTTGGAGTAGATAAACAGCTGCTTTCTGCCATTATATTTTACATAAGAGCTTCCGCTTACATCTTCACTGTCTGCAAGCTTTGTAAAAAATTCCTGATTCGTAAAATACTGCTGTCCATCCTGAATATCCATATAATTAGATACTACGATTTCACCGCCGTCCGGCGCAATCAGACCGATAATGCTCTTTGAACCCATATCAATATCTGAAAGCGGCTCCGTAACATAATCAACATCCAAGTCAAAGAACATATAACCAATTGCCTTTTTAGATGTTCCGAGCAGCTGCCTTGCAAAGCTTACAGAATAATCTGCCGCGCCGCCTGCCGCATCCAATACTTCACGGCTTGAAAACCATGTAGAACGCTTCTGGTCGATTGTCTTACCTTCTGCAGAATTTTTAATCTTGTCTATATATCCTGCACTGTCAGCATCTTTTATCGTTGCCGTGTATAAAGGCTTTCCGTAATTACCAAAAATGTAAATATTTGAAATTGCCTTATTTCCCAGTGCCGTAGAGGTTAAATTGGCACGCAGTGTTGCATAATTATTGCCCTCTGTAATCGGATCGCTGCCGTATACACCGGAATAGTATTCCTGCACCATGGAATTATTAACCATATCCGTTGCCGTTGCCTTTACATTCGTAAACATCAGGTTGTAGTAATCTGCCGTCTTGGTAATCGTCGACTGCGATGACTGTGTATAACTCTTTGTAATTGCTTTAGAAGCAGTTGTATAAGAAGCC
>ENA-ORCM01000183-ORCM01000183.1-human-gut-metagenome-genome-assembly--contig:-NODE-183-length-58214-cov-19.136901_pt1 | contig 58214 bp, 87 predicted proteins | sample MGYA00242906_ERZ507928 | MGnify/ENA primary metagenome ERZ507928 (study PRJEB26167, sample SAMN06115497) | human gut metagenome | host: Homo sapiens | place: China:Shanxi | collected 2015-05-07...
AAGGGTGCCAAGGGCGGTGACCTGGTCTGCCTGATCGTGAACCTGGCCGACTACACTGTGGGCGCAGACAAGGGCGGCGCTGTCTCCATGTTCGACGACTTCGACATCGACTTCAACGCACAGAAGTACCTCATCGAGACCCGCTGCTCCGGCGCTCTGACCACGCCCTTCAGCGCCATGGCCGTGGAGTGGGCTGCTTAAAGAGAAAGGATAGAACTATGCTGAAACCCTATTACGAGACCGGTTATGACCTGCATGTGGCAAACTACGTTGCCTACCTGCACACCGACAAGAAGCTGTACGAGGACGAGGCACACAAGACCCAGGCGAAGAAGGATGACGTGGAGAAGGCCTTTAAGCTGGGCCGCCTGATGATCGTGGACGGCGCCAAGACCTACCTGCCTATCGCTATGCTGGCTGCCGGTGTGGTGGTGTACGACGGTACTACCGCTACGACCTGCACCGTGGCAGAGGAGTAATAAGCAGGTCATCGAGTTAGCGATAACAAACTGGCCTGCCGGACAAAATTCAAAATGGTGACGAACTGAGCGCCGCCAGTGGCGGAAACAGCGAAGTGAGGAACTGGCCGGGGTCAGCGAGACGCGAGCGACAGTGAAGCGGCTGCTGGGCACCCCAACTCGGGTTCCTTAGGGAGGACCTACTATGAAATGGAGCGGGAAGATCGGGTTTGCGCAGGATACGGAAGAATCAGCGCCAAGCGTATTCGTAGAACGGATCGTAGAGCGGAGCTATTACGGCGACGTGCTGGAGTTTGGGCGGCTGATGCAGGGGAGCGACAAGATCAATGAGGACGTTACAGTAGGAAACCAACTGAGCGTTGTAGCCGACCCATTTGCACAAAACAACCTTTACGCCATGCGATATGCCACGTTTTGTGGGCAGCACTGGAAGATCACGAACGTGAAAGTGCAGTACCCAAGACTGGTGCTGACCTTAGGAGGGATCTGGAATGGAAGCACGCCTGAAGCTTGACGCTTTGCTGCGGAAGGTACTGCGGGAGGCGACCGGGAAAGAGAACCTCTACTTTCAGCCGCCTGCCGGATACAAGCTGAAATACCCCTGTATCGTGTACAGCGAAAGCCGTATCCGGAACGAGCACGCCAATGACGGAGTTTATATCCAGCATCCCCATTATACGGTGACGGTGATGGATAACGACCCCGACTCGAAACTGAAAGCGGCCGTAAGCGTATTGCCGAAATGCGCCTACGACCGCTGTTTTGTTTCGGAAAACTTATATCACACTGTGTTTACGACCTATGTTTAAGAAGGAGGAAAGACTATGGGAAGACTGATCTGGGACGCTGTTGGCGAGAAATTTTACGAAATGGGCACCAAGTGCGGCGTTCTGTACCCCATGACCACTGAGGGCACCTACGAGAAGGGTGCTGCCTGGAATGGCCTTACCGCTGTGACCGAGAGCCCCTCTGGTGCGGAGGAGACCAAGCTGTATGCTGACGACATCAAGTACGCCAGCCTGCGCAGCGCCGAGGATTACGGCTACACCATTGAGGCCTACACCTACCCTGATGAGTGGGCTGCCTGTGATGGCTCTGCCAGTGTGGCTACCGGCGTGACAATTGGCCAGCAGAAGCGCAAGGCCTTTGGCTTTAGCTGGGTGACCACCAAGGGCAACGACATCACCGATGAGGCTGGCCAGAAGATCCACGTGGTATGGAACAGCACCGCTTCTCCCAGCGAGAAGAGCTACGCCACCATCAACGACAGCCCCGACGCCATCACCTTCAGCTGGGAGTGCAGCGCTTCTCCTGTGAATGTCAAGGGCCATCGCCCCACCTGCCACATGGAGATCGACTGCTCGAAGCTGAAGGAGAAGACCGTGCTGGCTATCCAGAACAAGCTCTGGGGCTCTGACGGTGGTTCCGGTGTTGAGGCTGCCAGCGAGGCCACCCTGCCCAGCCCGGATGAGCTGATCAAGCTGATCACCGACACCGAGGCAGCCGCTGCCTAATAACAGGACAAAGGAGAAGAAAAATGCTTAAGAAGACGATGACCACCGTGGACTTTGGTGGTACCGAGCGTACGGAGGACTACTATTTCAACCTGACCAAGGCCGAGATCATGGAGATGCAGCTTTGCACCGACGGCGGCTTTGTGGAGACGGTGAAGAAGATCGTGGAGGCAAAGAACCAGCTTGAGCTGACTCATCTGTTCAAGAAGATCATCTGCGCCAGTTATGGTGTGCTGAGCCCCGACGGCAGGAAGTTCGTGAAGAACCAGCAGGTTCTGGACGACTTTATGGCTACCCAGGCCTACAGCGACCTGTACATCGAGCTGCTGAGCGGCGACGGCAAGGCTGCCGAGGACTTTGTGAACGGCATTCTGCCCAAAGACCTGACCAATGAGGCCGCCAAGCCCCCTGTTTCTCAGCCCGGCCTTGCTGTGCTGAACCCGTAACCTGATGATACCGAACCGTGCTTTGCGTACTGCATAGCACGCTGCCCACACATTTGATGCCAGGAGGAGCAGACGATGCTGACCATCAAAATAGCTGGAACACAGAGTTGGGACCCACAGAAGGCCGAGTTCCGGTACGGTGAGCCCGTTGAGCTGAAGTTAGAGCACAGTCTGCTCTCCCTGGCTAACTGGGAAAGCAAATGGCATATTCCGTTTTTGTCGAACGTGGGAAACCTGACGGCTCAGCAGCAGATGGACTATATCCGCTGCATGACCGTGACGAAGGGGGTTGACCCCGAGGTATACCGGCGGCTGACGAGAGAACAGATGAATGACATTAACATATATATGGACGACCCCATGACCGCTACCTGGTTTCGGGGCGAGCCAAAGCCGAATGAACCCAGGAATGGGAAGACTGCAAAACAGAAGCCCCGCCCCAGGCGAGGAGGCACAGAGACCACTGCGGAGGTGCTGTACTACCAGATGTTCCAGCTTGGAATACCCAAGGAGTGCGAAAAGTGGCATTTGAACCGACTGTTGACGCTGCTGCGGGTGGGCCAGGAAACAAACAACCCGCCCCGGAAAATGAGCAAGGCCGAGGCAATGGCTCAGCAGAGGATGCTGAATGAGCAGCGGAAAGCGAAGCTGCACACGAGGGGGTAAGAAATGCCAAAGGTGATCGTGTGCCGACAGAAAGGCGACTGGAAGAAAACAAAGGGATTTTTGAAGCGGTGCTCGGCGCTGAAGCTGGATGATATTCTGGCTCAGTATGGCCGGGAGGGTGTAGAGGCTTTGGAGATGGCCACCCCAAAAGACACCGGAAAGACCGCCGCAAGCTGGAGCTATGCCGTACACCGGGACGAGAACACCATCACCATTACATGGTCCAACTCCAACATTGTGGATGGAGTGCCCATTGCGGTGATCCTGCAGTACGGACACGGCACCCGGAACGGCGGATATGTAGAGGGAGTGGACTACATAAACCCGGCGATGCGTTCTGTTTTTGAGAGGATCGCAGAGCGGGCATGGGGCGAGGTGAAAACAGAATGAGCCGTGAAGTAGACCAGCGTATTGTAGAACTGCAGTTCAACAATACGAACTTTGAGAAAAACACAAAAAAGTCCATGGACTCCATCGACAGGATGATGGAGAAACTGCAGTTCAAAGGGGCCGAAAAGGGCTTTGAGAAGCTGGATGCGGCTGCGGAGAAGGTGGACTTTGCCACCATGAACCGCTCGCTGAACACCTTGCAGCAGAAGTTTTCGGCTCTGGATATTATGGCCGCTACGGTATTGGTGAACATTACCAACAAGGCCATGAATGCCGGCGAACGATTGGTGAAGAGCTTGTCGCTGGATCAGATCACCAGCGGATGGAATAAGTATGCAGAGAAGACCTCGAACGTGCAGACCATCATGAACGCCACCGGCAAGAGCATCGATCAGGTGAACGGCTACCTGAACAAGCTGATGTGGTATTCGGACGAGACCAGTTACAGTTTCAGCGAGATGACCAGCGCGCTTTCGCAGATGACGGCGGCGGGCGGCAATATCGATAAGATGATCCCCATGATCATGGGCATTGCAAACGCCACGGCAGATGCGGGTAAGACTGGCTTTGCGTTCCAGAGCACCATCCGAAACCTGACCCAGAGCTACAGCGCAGGACACTTGCAGTTACAGGACTGGAAGAGCCTGAACCTGATGGGTACGGCGACGAAAGCCCTGAAACAGGAGCTTATCGACACTGCGGAGGAGCTGGGGGTCATCAAGAAGGGTGAAGTGACCATCGCCAGCTTTGAGTCGAGCTTGCAGAAGAAATGGGCCAACACGGAGGTCATGGAAAAGACCTTCGCAAAGTATGCTTCCATGATGGAGGCGGCCTATGAGCTGACCCAGAAGAACAAAGGTATGACCAGCTCGGAGGCGCTGGAACAGCTGAAAGGGCAGTACGGAGAGCTGGCAGAACGCGCCGCCCTCGCTGCCCAGCAGGCCACCAGCTTCGCGCAGGCCATCGACTCAACAAAAGACGCCGTCAGTTCAAAATGGATGGCCGTCTTCGAGAGTCTCTTTGGCAACAAGGAAGAGGCAACCGACACCTGGACGGAGCTGGCGAACCGGCTGTATGACATCTTCGTGCCGTCCATCGACGCCCTGAACGACCGGATGAAAGCGGGCCTCGACACCGGCTGGCAGCAGATGCTCTCGAACGAGCTGGGTGACCAGGGCAACGCCTACACCTATGCACTGGAGCAGGTAGCACTGGCTACTGGCGCTCTGACGGAAAAGCAGATCGAGGAGGCAGGGAGCTTCGGCGCGGCCCTGCAGGAAAATGGCGTGAGCGCCGATACGCTGCGGCAGGCGCTGGACGAAGCCCGCACCAGCACCGAGAAACTGCTGGCCCTGAGCGATAAGGAGCTGGACGCGCAGGGGTACGACAAGGACGCCATACAGAAGGCCCACGACCAGTTCGTGAAACTGAACGAGGCTGTTCAAAATGGAACACTGGACCTCGAAGGATATGCTGAGGCCATCGGAAGGGTATCGGGCCGGGAGCACCTGATACAGGGGCTTTGGAACATCATGGACGCCATCGGGAAGCTGGTTACGCCCATCAAGGAGGCCTTCAACGAGATTTTCCCGCCTGCAGACGGCGACCGAATCTATACAATCGCCGAACGGTTCGACCTGCTGACCCAGAAGCTCATCATCTCGGATAAGACGGCGGCGAACATCAAGAAGACGTTTGAGGGTGTATTTTCAGTCATCCGTGTTGGCGTGAACATGATGAAAACCGTCGTACAGACAGCGGCAAATGTTCTTAGTGCGGCAGTCCCTCTTGGCGATGTCCTGCTTGGAATGACTGCCAGCATCGGAGGATTTGTATCCTCGGTAGATGAAAGCCTTGACCCGCTGGAAGCACTTGGCTCGATGATCACTGGTTTTGTCCAGACCATTGCACCGGTGCTTTATTCTTTTGGAAAAGAGGCTGACGTAGTATTTTCTAATTTTGCAAATGGAGCAAAAGATGCTTTCAACAGCTTCGATCCGGAAAGGATGAAAGACTTTATCACCGGAGGGTTGAGCGTCGGTATTCTGGCCTCTGTGAAGAGCTTCCTCGATGGAATCAAGTCTGTCGGGGAAAGTGCAAAAGGTATTATCGGAGGCATTAAAGATACTATCGATTCACTCGGTGAAGCGATCGATGCATGGAAAGAAGCGAAAAAATCGGAAACACTGATCACGATCGCGAAATCTATCGGTATCATTGCAGCATCGCTTGCTGTTGTATCAATGATAAAACCGGAACGACTGAGTGCTTCGATGGAGGCGATGACCGGAGTGTTTCTGGGGCTGCTCGGTGTGATGAAAGCACTTGCACTCATTTCGAAAGACGTAAGCTCTTTGAAACTAATGGCTGTAAGCACGGGAATGATGGCAGTTTCGTCTGCAGTCCTTGTGCTGTCCGGTGCGCTGAAAGTCATTTCTACCATTGACAAAAGTAATCTTCTTGCAAGTGTTGCAGCACTTGGCGGAGTAATGGCTGGACTTACTATTGTAGGTGCTGTACTCTCCAAGGATGAGGTAAGATTTCTGAAGGGAGCAGCCGGACTTATCGCTTTTGCAGGTGCTGTCGGCATTCTCACAACGGCACTCAAAGCACTTAGCGGTCTAAAACTGGAAGAAATGGCGAAAGGGCTTGGAGGTATATCCGGAATCACAGCAGTTCTTGTTTTAGCAGCAAAGCTTATGAATGGCGTAAAATTCGGCATCGGAAACGGTGCTGCGTTTTTAATGCTGGCGGGCAGCATGAACCTGTTGGTATCGGCCTTCAAGAGCTTTGGCGAGATGAACTGGACTGAGATCGGGAAGGCACTTACAACAGCAGGTGCCAGTATCGGCGTTTTTGTGCTTGCATTGAATCTCGCGAAAGGAACTCTCGGAGCGGCCGTGGCGCTGACAACGATGGCCGCAGCTGTGAACCTGCTTGTACCGGCGATAAAAGAACTTGGCTCGCTGAGCCTAACCGAAATGGGCATGGCGCTTCTTGCCGTTGCGGGCGCATTCACCGCCCTTGGTGTTGCTGCAGCGATCCTTGCTCCTCTGACACCGGTCATCGTTGCATTGTCACTATCTATCAGCGCTCTTGCACTGAGCATCGGTGCATTGCTGGCACTAAATTCGGCAGCCATGTTTATTGGGAATCTGGCATCCAGTCTTACTCTGCTCCAGAATCTTAATTTCCAGGTCTTTATCGAAGCCTTGAAATCGGCGGCATGGCTGGTTGTTGAATTTATTACAGGAATCATCAAGGGGTTGGCAGAAGTTGCTTCGACGCTGGCGACTTCCATTGCCAAGATCATAGAAGCAGTATGCTCTGCTATCGTTCTTTCTGCACCTGCCATCGGAGAAGCACTTTATGCAGCAGGCACCACGCTGATCGATGTTATCATCAAACTTCTCGATTATATTTGGGTGAAATGTGAGCCCGCTCTCAATGACCTTTGGGACAAGTTTACCGGATTGGTCAAGAAAAAGGCTGAGAATTTCAGTCTGCTCGACCTGCTGGGGCTGAAGTGGGAAAACCCATTTGCGCCTTTCCTCGACGAACTGGAGCATGGCGACAGCTTTATGGCAGGGCTCTATCAGCAGATGACTGGCACGGGCAAGTATGCGACCGAAGGATTTGCTAATGGTGAGACTGACAAAGACGCCATCGCACAGGTGAAGCAGGCCAGTTCGAATGTGGCGAATACAGCTGTAGAGACCATGAAAGATGACCTCGACCAGCATTCTCCCTCCAAGGTCATGGCCGAAATTGGCCGGTTTGTGACACTGGGACTGGCGGAAGGCATCGGCGACCAGAACGCACTGGCGAAGGCGAAGGCTGCCATGCTGAACGTGGCCACCGGCATCCGTACCGTCTTTACGAACTTCTGGGGCATCCACTCGCCAAGCGACCTCGCCATGAGCGATGCGGAGAACATCCTCGAGGGCGCGGTGCTGGGAATGTGCGACCCGGAAGCACGGCAGAAGCTCTACGACGAAAGCTACAACGCTGCCTCCGAAGTGAAGGGCGGCGTGGGAAAGGCGCTGGACGAGGCGGCCACGCTGGTGCAGGACAAGATGCAGGGCATCTACGCTGCATTCAAAATGGACCCTCTGGGGAGCGGCTCGAATCCCCTGAGAAATGGCGTTGAGACGGCCAGGAAGCAGTTTGAGACGGCCATTCAGGACTCGACGCTTATCCCTGGCAAGAATGGTATCCAGACGGCGAATACGGATACAACACGGGGCGTGAATGACATTGCTGCGGCCGCTAAGAGCAGGCTTGCAGGCTACTTTGGCGCATTCGGAGACTATTACAAGAAAGCGGTCGACGACATTACGCCGGGTACGACCGACCCGACTACCAAGACGAAGGCTTCCAAGACCGGAAAGAGCCTTGCGGAGACCCTTGCAGAGGAGTACAACAAGAAGCTGAAGGCCAACAAGTACCTGCAGGATGCGCTGAGCAAGGAGACCGCCCTGTGGGAGCTGCAGAGCGAGCACAGCGTGACCAACGAGGAGCTGCTGGCAAAGCGGACCGAGGTGGTGACCAAGCAGATCGAGCTGCAGGCAGACCGAGTGGCCATTGCACAGCAGCAGTACGATACCCTGCTGGCCCGGGTAGGTGCCGGGAACGACAAGACCAAGGATGCCTACAACACCCTGCTGGATGAGAAGGCCAATCTTGAGAAGCTGAGGCAGAGCCGCCACAGCGACATCTGGGGTGATGTGCTGAGCCGGTATGAGAACGACGCCAAGACCGCCGAGGACGAGTACGACCTGTGGGTATCCATGTACGAGGACACCGCCACGGTAGCAGAGCGCTCGAACCGGCAGATGATGCAGATCAATAAAAAGATCGATGCACAGGCCAAGGTGGTAACGGCTGCCGAGGAGGAATATACCAAGCTCAAGGAAGAGTTTGGGGAGCAGAGCCAGCAGACCCAGGTGGCATACCGGAAGTATCTGGAAGAGCAGAAGGAGCAGCAGGAGCTGATCAACGAGCTTGAGAAGGCCCAGCTTACCCAGTTTGCCAACCAGATCACCCGATACGAGAAGGAAGCCAAGATCGTATCGAACCGACAGAAGATGCTGGAAAAGCTGTACGATGACGGCAGCCTCTCGGAGCGGGAAAGCGCTTACGAACAGGCGGTGGAGAAGTACGGCGAAGGCTCCAAGGAAGCCCGTCGTGCTGCCATGCAGGGAACCATGAGCTCTCTGATGGGCGTGGGCGCTGCCATGCGCAACATGAGCACCTCGCTGAAAAAGCTGACGGAATACCAGAAGACCTATGACTTCTACGTAGCCCAGGGCAAGAAGGACAGCGAGGAGGCTCTGGACGCACTGGCAGAGCTGCAGGACGAGCAGTACAACTTTGTGGGATTTGCGGAGAGTCTGGCCTCGGCGTTTGACATGAGCGAAAACGGCAAGCAGGCCATGATGCAGCTCGGGTACACCATCTCGAAGAACTGGAAACCCATCTACAACGGGTTCAACCAGGTATGGAAGAAGGTAAACCCGGCCTTTGCAGAGAACCTGACCAACCTGATCGGCTTGTACTCACGAGAGGGTGCCAGCGAGACCATGGCTGCCACCATGAACGCTGTGGTAAGTGCCATGCGCGGAGACTGGGCCAGTGCGGTGGCCAGCGGGCTTACGGCTGTGCTGGACATCGTAGGCACTGACTTTGGCCGGACTCTGAGCGAGGCCATTGGGAATGCACTGCGGAGCGCTTTTAGCGGCAACGGCCTGTTTGCCCAGCTTCTCTCGAATCTCTTGGGGGGAATAACCCCGGGAGGCTCCGGCGGCGGAGGATTCTTCTCCAAGGCTTGGGACTTTATCAAGAGACTTCTGGGCCGGAAGAGCACCGGCGTTGCCGGCGGAGGAAGCGGGATCTCAAAATGGCTCAGCGCCGGGAAGAGTGCTCTGGGCCTTGGAAAAGCCGCAAAGGCCGCCACAGACCTGGTGCCGGTACTGAGCAGCGTGGGGACTGCCACCGCCAATGTGGCCTCCGGTGTGACCACCGTTGCCAAGGCTGCGGGAGCCGCCAAGGTTGCTGCCACCGCTGCCGGAGCTGCCACCTCGGGAACTCTGGCCAAGGTGGGCATGGGTGTTGCCAAGGTGGCCGCCAGCCTCGGCCCTCACGGACTGCTGGTGGGTGCCTGTGTTGCAGGTGCGGCCCTGGTAGGCACTGCCGTGGTGAAAAACTGGGACAAGGTGAAGGCCGGTATCGGCAAAGCCTGGGACTGGATCAAGGAGAAGGCTTCGGGACTCTGGGACGGCATGAAGCGCATCGGCTCGAACCTCGTGAGCGGCCTCGGAAAAGGCGTGAAAGCAGGTGCAAAGACCTTTGGCAGCTTTATCATCTCGCCATTTGCAGGCATCATCAGCGGTGTGAAGAAGCTGTTTGGCGTCCACTCGCCCTCGACGGTATTTGCCGGGATCGGTGGCTACCTGATGGAAGGTCTGGCGAACGGCATCACGAACACCTCTGATGGCGTGAACCGGAGCCTTGAGGCCGTGGCAGATGGTGCTTTGGACATTGCCCAGAGCAGCGCCATGAGACTGCTGGACGTGCTGAACGACGAAAGCGACCCCAGCATCCAGCCGGTGGTAGATCTGACCAATGCAGAGAACGCTCTGGACTGGATGGACTCCCGCCTGGCAGGAGACCGGGCCGTGACCCTGAGCGCAACCCGCTCGGCAAACCTTGCCGGGACGGTGAACCGGAACGCCAATCGTCAAAATGGAAAAGCAGACCCCAACGACCCGGAGGCCCTGTCGGCCAGCGGAAACCGTGATGTGGTGGATGCGATCCAGAGCATGGGCGAGCGGATCGACGGTGTGGCAAAGGCTGTGGCCGGCATGAAGGTCGTGATGAACAGCCGGAAGCTGGTAGGCGAGATCAAGAGCGACATGAACACCGCCCTTGGCGAGCTGGCGGAGAGAGGACGGTAAGGATGGGTATTGGCAGAGACGTGACCCCGGAAGGGGCAGAGCTGTACACCCGGCTGACCTTCCATATCCCCGCCGAAGCTCCGGTGAAGAGCTTTAGCACCGACGAGCTGATGCTGATCCCGGCAGACCCGCTGACGGTGGCTCCCTTTGAGGAGCAGATCCGCACCCTGGAAGCAGCCCCCTGGCACGGCACCATTGAATATGCCCCGCTGGAGAAGCGGGTGTTCAAGAATGCTGAGGGGAGCTGGACATTTTACTATGAACCGGACGGCAAGAGCCACACCTTCTGGGACTGTTACGGAGACATCCACCGGGAAGAATCCGATGGATGGATGGTGACAGACAGCACATGGCTTGCCACTTACCACGCCCTGCTGTACTACCTGCAGGGTCGGAGAGTGCTGGTGGACGTGCCGGACGGAAAAGGAAACATTACGAGCTACCGGGGGCGATGCTGGGTAAGCAGCTATGCCTCCGACTCTGACGGCAGGATCAAGGCCGTGATCAACTACAGCCTTGCACCGCCCGAATGACCGAGAAAGGGGGACCAGATGAAGACGATACCACATGGAATCACCATTGGTGACACACATACCTGGAGGGATCTTTATCTGATCCCTGTTTGTCGGCCGATCGTGCAGCCGCCTACGGAAAAGACCATGACCCTTGAAGTGGAGGGTATGAGCGGCGTGGCTGACCTGAGCCACGGACTGACAGGGTACCCGGTGTTCAGTGACCGGGAAGGAAACTGGCAATTCTACGTAGACACCGACCGGTGGAGAGAGAAAAACAACTTCTGGGGGCCGGTGGGAAACCTGGCGTACCAGGATATTATGGCCCGGCTGAAGGAAAAGATGGCCCGGCCGTTTCAGACGCGGATCGTTCTGGACGACGACCCGCTTTTTTACTGGGTGGGACGCATTTGGGTGAGCGAGGCTCCCAGCCAGCAGTACAACCACACCAAGATCACCCTGCAATACCGGCTGTACCCCTACAAGTACCTGCTGGCAGAGGACGGAGATGACTGGCTGTGGGACCCCTTTTGCTTTGAGACCGACCTGGCCACCGTGAAGATGCACGGCGTGACCCTGCCGGCCGGGACGAGAGAGACGTTTCCGCTGGTATTTACGGATAAGCCCAGCGCTGTATTTGTGACCAGCAGCGGCGCGGCGACCTCGAACATGCAGAATCAAAATGGAGTGGACTACACCCTGCTGAGCCAGGAGTCCATGCCCACGACCCGCTTTGACTACCTGAAGACCTACAGCTCCGGAGGTACGAGCTATGAATGCCGGCTGCAGACCCTTGTGATGCCGCTGGTGACAAAGCAGTACGACATCGCCATCATGGGGCTGAACTTTACCGTGAGTCCTGTAAGTACCGGGACAGCTACGGTATCCATCCGGAAGAAAGGAACCAGCGTACTGATGGCCAGTACTACGGTGCCTATTACCAGCACAGTGAATGTTCTGTCTCAGCCGCATATCGAGCTTGCGGCAGATCTGAGCGCTGAGCTTACCAAGAACACCGCCTACGAGATCGTGGTGGAGGCCACCGGCAAGATATACGCCCCCAACATCCCCAAGGATGCCCTGACAGAGAACGACTACTTCGACTTTGGCACAGGGGCTGCGGCGCTGGCACCGGACTGCGGCGGCTTTGAGCTGTTCTGCGGGTTCGTCCGGTTTTACGCCGGTGAGGGCGCTGTGCTGAAGCCGGACGTTAAGACCAACATTGGCATCGTGGGTACTGCGCTGAACACCAACGGCCGTGTGGTGGTGGTGCAGGCTCAGGAGGACACCACGGTGAGCATCGACTACCGGCCGGCGTACCTGTAAATTCAAAATGGAGGGCTAGATGAGATATAAGGTATACGCCGGTCAGGTATCGGTGAAGTTTACCAACAGCAGCACGGCCCGGTTCAACTGGACGAAAAAGGTGCTGGTGTACGACTCTTACGGCGACTCGGTGGAGGGCGAAGAGACCCAGGGCATCGTGGCAGACCCCAGCGTGGAGCTGGAGAACAAATCGGCAGGAAGCTTTTCGTGCCGGGTGCCGTACCAGGCTGAGACCCGCTTTGGCCGGGTGAAGAACCCTTACTACGACGACTTTGTGATGGGCAGCACCTGGATCATGGTGGAGGAGGACAGCGAGTGCATCTTCTTTGGCCGTGTGACGGAGTGCGAGCTGGAGTTCAATCTGGACAAGACGGTGACGGCGGACGGCATCCTGAACGAGCTGGGGCAGATCAACACCCGACTCTCGGCCAGCTCGTACAACAGCTGCTCGGAATCCAGTCTGCTTTCCATCGTAATGAATGCCGACAAGAGCCGGAAAGGGGAGAACCCTGCCAACTGCATGATGCGGGGCAAGGTGACGGTGGCCAACCGGTACGTGGACACCAGCGACAGCGGCGACCAGTTCGGCAGCCTGTGGAGCATCCTGAGCACCTATCTGCTGGACAAGGACGAGGGATATTTGCGGCTGCGGTTGGCTAACGACCCGGGCACCGAGAACTACTTTTTCTACTACGATTATCTGAAACCTGAGGATGTGCCAAGCACCACACAGAGCATCGAGTACGGCGTGAACATGCTGGACTTCGTGCTGAATGAGAAGTGCAGTTCCGACCTCGTGAACAGCGTAACGGCCCACGGCATCACCACGGTGAAGAAGGGCTGGTGGATCTTTAAGAAGATCAGCTACAACGCCATCTCCAGCACATCTGAGAATGCGTTGTCGATCCAGCGGTACGGCCTGCGCTCCCGGCATATTTATGTGGATGGCAAGGCCTCCAGCTACAGTACCCTGAGTTCTGCCGCCAGTGAGGAGCTGGCCAAGTACAAGCAAGAGGCAGAACCCACCCTGACCGTCCGGGCCTTTGACCGGAAGGACATGGGGGAAAAGGTGGACAAGCTGGGGTATCTGCTGCGGACCCACATCCTGAGCAACCCCCACAGCTTTGATATGTGGATGGTATGCACCAAGGTACGCCTGCCTCTGGACGCCCCGGACAACAAGGACTTTACCTTTGGGCTGACCAGCGCCTCGCTTTCCCGGCGTCAATGGACCGTCGGAAACCTGGCGGCGGTGCTGAAAGACAAGGTCGTTGGCGCTATCAGCTATCTGAACAGTGTAGGGTAAAAATTCAAAATGGACCTTCTGAAGGAGTAAGGTGATTATCGGATGAATTTTGACGAGATCATAAAGAAGATGAAGGCCGCCGTAGAAGGCGTGCGGAAGGCTATCTACGGCGTGGAGGTGCGAGAATACATTGCCCAGGGGCTGGAGAATGTGCTGGCGGTAGGACAGGTAACGGTGGACTCGGCCAAAGCCGCCAAGGCAAGCGAAGATGCCGCCAAGGCAAGCGAAGATGCCGCAAAGACCAGCGAGACCAACGCCAAGGGAAGCGAAACGGCAGCGGCTGCCAGCAGGGACGAAGCCGCACTCATCAAGGGGGACGCGGAGAACAGCGCCCACGAGGCGGCAAACAGTCAGGCCGAGGCCAAAAAGAGCGAAGAGGCCGCTAAGAAATACGCCGGCGATGCGGCTGCCATTGCCAACACTGACAAGACCCTCACCATCTCTGGCGCGGCGGCGGACGCAGCGGCCACCGGTGTGCGCATCAAACTGTTGGAGATGGTGCATGGCACAGATGTAAACGGCATCAGCTTTGTCTCGGCCTTTGACACGCTCGACGGCGTAGAGCTGACGGGTGTGTGGAACAAGGCGGTGAGCCGGGTGGAGTTTTGAGGAGGTGATAGACTATGGCAACGAGACTTGGTGATATGGCGGTGGGCAGCACCGTTAAAATCAAGGTGGACGGTACCCCGACGGACTTTTTGATCGTGCAGCAGGGAAATCCGGACTCCAGCATTTATGATGCGAGCTGTAATGGAACATGGGTGCTCATGAAGGGCCTCTACACCAGGGTCATGTTCAGCAGAAAAAATAACTCCTACGATGGTTCCATCATCCAAAGCTACCTGAACGATACGTTCTACAGCCTGATTGACGCGGACATTCGCAACGCTATCAAGCAGGTCAAGATTCCGTACCAGAGCGGCACTGGTTCCGGCGGCAGCCTTGCCACTGGCGCAAAAGGCCTGAACACCAAGGTATTCCTGCTGTCTGGTTATGAAGTTGGCTGGACGGTTATGGATGGCGACTCTTTCCCGAAGGACGGCAGGCGGCTGGCATACTTCCCCAACAGTTCCGACGGCAACAGCAAGCGTATCGCATACGACGGCAGCAGTGCTGGCGCTTGGTGGATGCGTTCTCCGTACACCTACAGCGACGAAAACATCGCGGTCGTCAATACCAATGGCGCCTACACCTACGGTTCCTACAAAAGCACCTATTATGTCCGCCCCGCTTTCATTCTTCCCTCTACTTTAATTGCCTCTAACGATGGCACGGTCTATGTCAACCGTGCACCTACCGTCAGCGCAGACAGTGTAGATCTGGGGGAGAAGAACGCACCCTTCGACTTCAACTATACCGTTACCGATGCCGACGGCGACCTCATGACGGTGACGGAGAAGCTGGATGGAGAGGTGAAAGCCGTAAAGACAGACGTGGGCGGTACGGTAGTCAAGGTGCAGACGGCCCTCAACGACGAGGAAGCCGTACCTGCATGGGACACTTATCCCGCCAAGTTCGAGTTCTTCATGCCGCTGACGGCCAAGAAAGCGGGCCTGCGACTCCGCTCGCTGGAATTCCGCGTCAAGGGCCTTGCGCCGGGTACGATGCGCACCGTCCTGCGCAAGTACGGCTCCACGACCGCCCTAGTGGACAAGTTCATCGACATTATCCGCGGCTACAATGACGTGGCGCTGGACATGGGCGATTTCGCGCTGGAAAAGGGCGTCGAATACCAGCTCTATTTCGCCGCCTCCAACAACTTCTACCCGCCCTCTGTGACACCGGGCTGGGTAGTGGAGAACGACTATGTGGATATTGCCACCGGCAGCGCCTACTATGGCGACGACACCACTCTGATCTTCTCCGGTACCATGGGGATCGTGGAGACCCATACAGCGGCCGGAATGGACATAGCGACCACCGACACCCTTACGGTAGACTGGCTGAACGAAAAAGAAGGCTACCAGCAGGTGCTGAACGGAGCCCACACCCTGACCATCGAGGCGAGTGACGGCGTGCTGACCAGCACAAAGGACATAACCTTTACCAAAAACGTCACCGGTGCCAAGGTGAGCCTGACCGCCCCCCTGACGGCAGATGACACCATCACCGTGGCCGCGCTGACGCTGGAGGGCAGTTTCCCGACAGATATGAGCCTGACCGTGGAGATGACCAATAACGGACTTGACGAGACCCCCGTGTGGGAGAACTGCACCGACATCCAGCGCGGCGAGAGCCGGGCCTTTGTACACCACGCCTTTACCAACAAGACTGCCGCCCGGGGCTTTGCATTCAACTACAAGGTGACGATTACCCGGGGTGAAAGCGGCACCGGGGGGACGCTGACCATGATCGGAGGTGTGATCGGATGAGTCTTTGGAAGATGGATAAGAGCCTGAAAGAACTCCACAAAAAGCTGGAAGAGGAGCGGATGCTTAGAGAGCTGCCCGGCCTCGTGGCGGGGATCGAGGACGCCATGTGCGAGCAGGACATGGCATCGGAAGAGCGGCTGGCGACTATCGAGGACTCGCTGTGCGAGCTGGATGCCGCTATTAACAACAAGTAAGGAGGATTTCAAAATGGACAAGATCTGGGCAAACAGGTTGGTCGCCGGGACTAAGACCTGGGCAGAGATGCCCGCAAGCCGCCGCCCCGGAGTCAAAGCCGAGCTGGCGAGGCGGGTGACCGACGGCGAGATCAGTGAAGAGGATTATAAGCGCATCACCGGGGAGGACTACTACAATGGATAAACTGCTGGAGCTGCTGGAAAAGCTTGTGCGGGCCATCTTTGGTCCGGGGGACAAGCAGGATGCCGAAGAGGCAAAGCCCGCACCGGAACCTCCCGAACCCCCCGGGGCAGAGGCTGTGACCGGCTGGGAGGGAGACCTTCCTTACCGGTTCATCGACGTGAGCCGGTGGCAGGGAATCATCAAAATGGAGGGTTGGGCGCAGGTAAAAGCGGCAGGCTATAAAGGCGCGATGCTGCGGGCCGTAGGGAACCGCAACGGTGTCCCCTACATCGACCCCACCTTCGAGGACAACTATACCAATGCAAAAGCGGCAGGGCTGGATATTGGCGTCTACTACTACACCGACGCCATCACTGAGAAGCTGGCTGACGAAGAGCTGGCTGCACTGCGGCAGGCGCTGCAGGGCAAGGAACTGACCATGCCGGTGGCGGTGGACATGGAAAATGAAACGCTTGCCGTGCTGAAGCCGAACGACCTTACCAACCTCGCGGCCTACCACCTCGAGCAGATCGAGAAGATGGGGTTCTTCGCCCAGCTCTACACCTACACGAGCTATGCCAACGTCCATCTGGACATGGCAAGGCTGGCCGGGCGGTGGGACATCTGGCTGGCGGACTACACGGGCAAGACCCCGAAGGTGCAGTTCAAGTACAGCGCTCACCAGCACAGCAGTGAGGGCCGCGTGCCGGGCATCAACGGGCCGGTGGACCTCGACGTCACGACGGTGAACTACCCGAAGATCATCAAGGCAAAGGGGCTGACCCGGCTCCGGGAGGCATAATGGAGCTGTATGAGTCGTTGAAAGTCGTCGGTGCAGCGATGATCGGCCTCTTCGGGTTTGTGGCATCGCTGGACAAGATGGTTGATCTCTGGAAAAAGTACAAGGGTCTGGCCGAGGCTCCCGACAAGGCCCAGAACGAGGAGATAAAAAACCTGAAGGATGACGTGGAGCTGCTGAAGGCCAGGATGATGAGCGTGCAGGATGCACTGGGCAGGGATATGCGGCGATTCAATAATCTCGATGACCTTGTCCTGCTGATCCTGGACGGCGTGCAGAACCTGTTAGAAGCACAGCTCTCGGGAAACAACCACGATGGCATGGAAGCGTGTCATCAGAACATTCTTAAGTACCTCATGAAAGGAGCGACCAAACATGGAGACAGCAGTGAGTAAACTTCTGAGCATCCTGCCCACCCCGGTGGCGGCAGTGCTGATGCTGGGCGGCGTCATCTTCTACGTCTTGGGCTGCGTCAGGTTGGGCTACGGTGCCGCCGTAAGGCCTCTCGTCCTCGACTTAATAGTCCGGGCCGAGCAGGAAATTCAGGGCACAAAGCGTGGCGCAGAGCGAAAGGCCTGGGTGACGAAGGTGCTGAGAGCGGCCCTGAATAACAGCAAGTATGGCAGATTCATCTCGTGGATCATTACCGATGAGACCATCGGGCGGGTGATCCAGTTTTTCTTTGACCAGATGCGAAAGGCACTGGAAAACTGAAAATAACCGCTTATGAACCAAAGGAGGACACTATGAACCCTTATTACGGTGCATATCCTCCGCAGGGCCTTCCTCAAGGAGTGAACGGTCTGGGAGGATGGCAAAACAGTCAGCCCATGGGGTACCCCGGGCTGGGAAATCAAAATGGATACCAGCAGGCTTCTGTCCCGGCACTGCCCGGGCGGGTCATCCGTGATATTGCGGAAGTCCGTCCCAACGAGGTGCCGAACAACGGAAGCCCGGCCATCTTTCTGAAGGATGACATGAGCTGTATCTATGTGAAATACCTCTCGAACGTAGGAAAAATCGAAACGATGGTCTTTGCCCCGACGACGCCGGAAACCGAAGCCGCTCCTGCAAACGCGGAGCTGGAGGATATTCGGCAGAAGCTGGACGAGCTCCTCAAACGGACGCCAAAACGCACAAAACCTTATCACAAGCCGTACCGAGGAGATAAGAAGGGAGAAGACCATGAACCAGAACCGAAATAATCCCATTGCCGGAATGCTGGGCCAGCTGCTCCGGCAGAACCCTCAGATGCAGTCGAACCCGCTGGCTCAGAACATGATCTCCGTCATTCAAAATGGAGACGATGCGAAGGGCGAACAGATCGCACGGAACCTCTGCGAGAGCTACGGCGTGACCCCGGAAGAGGCCTACGCAAGGGCGATGCAGTTTTTCCAGAGACGTTGAACTGAAAAGGACGTTAAACATATCTCTTTGATGTGAATTGGGCTTTTGCTCAGGATACGCGCGGCCTGAAAGAAGGTCCAGTGAACATATCCGAACATCCATTCACTGATATTTCCGAAGGAGGAAATGATATGTTTAACACTGGTATGAACATTCCGAGTCTTGCTGACATCGCTGCTGTGACAGGGAACCGGAACGGAAATGGCTGGGGCGACTGCGGAGGCGCATGGTGGATCATCGTCATCCTCTTTGCACTGTGGGGTGGCTTTGGCTGCGATGGCAACGGCTATGGCGGTTTCGGCGGCCGTGGCAATGGTACCCGTACTGCCAGTCAGGCAGATGTCCAGCGTGGTTTCGACAACCAGGGCGTGATGAACAAGCTGAATGGCCTCGAGAATGGCCTGTGCGACGGTTTCTATGCCGTGAACACCAGCCTGCTGAACGGCTTCAACAACACCAACACCGCGATGCTTCAGGGCTTTAACGGCGTGAACACCGCCCTCATGCAGGGCAATTTCGGCATTCAGCAGGCCATCAACGCCGACACCGTGGCCAACATGCAGAACACCAACGCTCTGCAGGCCCAGCTGTCGAATTGCTGCTGCGAGAACCGTCAGGGTCAGGCACAGATCCAGTACGATATGGCCACCAACACCTGTGCCATCACGACCGCCATCGCCAACCAGACCCAGCAGATCATGCAGAACGACAACGCCAACTACCGGGCCCTGCATGACGAGATGGTGGCAAACCGGATGGCAGACAAGGACGAGACTATCGCCCAGCTCCGCACTCAGCTCAGCCAGATGTCCCTGGCGGCCAGCCAGCAGGCACAGAACAACTATCTGGTGAGCCAGCTCCGGCCCGCACCCAACCCGGCATACATCGTGCAGAACCCCAATGCCGCTGTTGGCTGCAATGGCCTGACCGGCTGCTGCAACATGGCAAGCTAAATTCAAAATGGAGGGCGCTGGGCAAGGAGCCTGGCGCTCTTTCTTTTTGATATTCAGAAGGAGGAACGAACATGATCGAGATTTCCAATTCGACCGCCCAGACTCTGACCCCGGGGCAGGCTATTGCGTTTGACGTGACCAACCTGAAGACGCGCTGCACTGCTGAGTGCCACAAGACCGGCATGACGGATGTGCGGCTGCGGCTGAACGGGATCTACGAGATCGTCTTTTCGGGCAACATTGGTGGCGTGGCAGCAGGTGCCGTGCAGCTTAGCATTTCCGCAGGGAATGCAGTGCTCCCGGGCTCTACCATGATCTCCACCACCGCTGCGGCCGGTGACCTGAACAACGTGGCCAAGACCATGCTGGTAGGCAACGGCTGCGGAATGTATGATATTATCCGTATCGTGAACACCGGCACTGCCAACCTGACCGTGGGGCCTGGTGCAAATCTTGTGGTCAGACGGATCGCATAAGGAGGGCTGAAACATGGAGGATCGTTGCATGATGAGCTTGCGCTCGATGATGGACACTCTGGTGGATGCCCAGAAAGTCGAGCTGGCGAAGGGCGTGGACTCTGCAGACACGGAGGAGTCCGGGAAAGTGATCGACATGATCAAAGACCTGGCTCAGGCCCAGAAGTATTGCTGGGAAGCCTGCTACTACAAGACCCTGATCGAGGCCATGGAGGATGCAGACTACCAGCGGATGGGATACACCCAGACGCCCAAACAGCAGGCCTTTATGAAGGACTGGCTGCGGGACCCGGAGGAGTTCGAGAAACGTATGCGGGACAAGGACCACGGCGAATGGCCTTTGAGCCGCAGAGGAGAGTTCCGGTATGAGGAAGGCCAGTACGGTCGGCCTTACGGGGAGTATCTGGAGGCTCGGAGGCACTACACGGAAAGCCATTCTGCCATGGACAAGGCGGATATGGACAAGTACGCCGGGGAGCATCTGATGAGCGCCATGACCGCTATCCGTACCATCTACGGCGATGCCGACCCTGAGCTGCGGAAGAAGATCAAGGCAGACTTCTCCAAGCTCGTGGCGGACATGCCGACGTAATTTCAAAATGGATCGGTTTATGATGAACGGGATATTCTGGCGAGTGCTGCACACAGACCAGGATGACCCTATACTCATAGACCGCACCGGCAGAAGGACTCTTGCCGTGACAGATCCCCGAACGCATTGCATCTGGCTTGCTAAGGGACTACACGGCAGGAGTCTGGAGCGGGTGCTGTTGCACGAGCTGGGACATGCTACCATGGTAAGCTACGGGATGCTGCCAGAGCTGCACCGCATGGTGAGACCAGCCTATTGGACTGAAGCTGAAGAGTGGATCTGCAACCTGTTAGCAGACTATGGCGCAATGATATTTTGGAAAGCGTCTGACCAACTCGGCTATGATATTTTGGAATGGCAACCGCCCTATGCAAGGGATGGCATAGCATGAAAAAAGGCCCTGGAGATACACTGCGCTGGTTGCGGCGCGGAATTTTCAGGGCCTTTTTTTTTTTTTTGGCGTGGGGAGATGTGGATGGCGACGGAAGGGTGTGGGTCATTCGTAGAGTAATCCTATATTTTGGGGAGAAAATGACGATGATACGATGGGGTAAAAGACTGCTGGAAGAATTTACACACAGCGCTGTATCAAATAATTTTTGATGATACGCTGGTTTTGAATGTGGTTAGATGCGGTTTGAAGTGCTTAGATGTACACAACTCGTATATTATTCCTGCATTATTCCTGCACCAAAAACCTACATGATGAATTTCTCGTACTCCCACATTCGGATTCATTTGATTACTTGATCTTCTCGATTTCAGTTCGAAGCCAGTCCATATCGGGCTTGATGTAGTATTTCTCTGTGATGTCATCAATGTAATGGCCAAGTATTTTTTTCAAGGCATACTGATCGACCTCAGACTTCTTGGCCATGGTTGCGAACTGGACACGGCCATCATGTGGGCGATGATTTTTATTTAGCCCAAGAGCGTCGCGGGCTTCATTGAATCGAGCATAATAGCGGTCGTAGGTATAAGGCTTCCCGGGCTGGGTGTCGGACGGAAACATATATTTGCATCCGGACGAAACTGCTTCATTATAGTATCGCTCTATGAAATGAAAAATTTTCGAGTGGATCGGAACGACTCGGTTTTTACCGGAAATCGTTTTGGAGCCTCCATGAAATGTTTTATTATCTAGGTCGATGTCTGTAACTCGCATACTTAGCAGTTCATTAGGCCGCCATCCGGAGTAGAACTGTATCAGCGTGATGTCTAGATATGGATATTTCTCCAACGACTTCCAAATGAGAGCGACCTCTGCATCTGTATAAGGGATGTGACTTTTATCAACACGAGAGGTCTCTTCCTGGTCGATTCTGGAAAGCGAGAATGCTCGGGCATAGTTCTGATTGACCAGCTCATTTTGAACTGCGTAGTCATACATGAGATTGAGCAGACTCTTTATCCGGCCTTTCGCAGAGCGGGGAAGTTCGATTTCATCTCCGCTCTTGTATGTTGTGGCTTCATCAATGGCAAGCTTTAACTGAGGCACCCGCATCTGCTGAAGTTTTAGGTTGTGGATCTTGCGAAGGTACCTCCAGCAGCATTCGGTTTTCTCAACCATCTTATCGCCGACATGAGTTTTATAGTCGGCAAGCCACATCTGATAAAGCTTATCCATTGTGATGTCGCTGTCAAGACTATATGGATTTTTGTTGTATTCCACAAGCGCAAGATAGGCTTCATTGTAGGTTTCAAAATAAGACTGCGGCTGAAGCGGCTTGCAGATAGGACGGCCCTCCGAAGTCTTGTCTACGGTGACAAGGACTCTGAAGGGCTTTCTTAGATTACGCCCCTTTATCTCAGAAATCTGTCCAAATCCATTGGGCAGTCTACGGCGTTTATTTGCTTTTCTAGGATAGACCCGCGCATCTTTTTTCAAGGGGAACCCACAGTGTGGACAGACGAGCGCTTTGCTTGATATTTGCAATTCACACTCTGGACAGGTGGTCAACATAAGAAAAATACCTCCTTTTTGGCTCTGAATTCTATTCTAGATTAAACGATTCTATGTCATTTGTCAACTCTCCTATGTGAAGAAAAATAAAAACAGTACGCACTGCCCCGTTCTTTCCCTAAAATATGCTAATAGGACGTGATACGCTGTCCTTAGATATTTTTGAAGGGAGAACACAGTATGAATGAATTGATATTTCCGACCGGGTCAGTGCCTGTCTCCATCGCTGCCAGGGTATACGGAAGGGACCCCTCATGGGTGAGGGCGGGAATCATTGCGGGGTGGCTGCCCATTGGAAAAGCTACCCGAAACGGAAAACTTGTGACCGATGTGAAAGAGATGAACGCTAAACTCGGGCGTATCAACTTTTATATTTCGCCCAAGGCACTCTATGAGCAAACTGGATTTTTGTGGAGGGGTAAGCATGGCACACGTTGAACTTTCTGAGCGGAATCCCTACTATATCTCAAAGCATCGCTACTACGAGCTCAAGCACTTCTGCCTCCAATATCCCGAGTGGGAAGAAGCAATGGCACTCCTGAACGGATGGAAGTCGAGGCCGGAAGAACTGCAGACCGTCACGATGAGAGGAAGCCGCGTCTCGAATCCGACGGAGCAGGTGGGCATTGCGCGGGCCTTCTTTGCGAAGCGTATTGACCTCGTGAAGCACTGTCTCGATGAGGTAGAGCCGGCCGTAGCGCCCTTCGTTCTAAAAGGGGCTACAGAATGCGTACCTTATGATATTCTGCGCATTCAGGGCTGCCCCTGCTGCCGCGAAAGCTACTACGAGCAGTATCGGAAGTTCTTCTGGGTATTGAGTATCGAACGCGGGTAACGCGAAAATTTCAGGCTCCTTTATGGAGGTGATTTACATGAGTAATGATATGGATCGTGTATGGCAAGCAATGATAGAGGCTGCTTTGGAAGTGCAAAATGCTGTTATGAAATACTTAATGCGAAGGGCAGCAGCAGAGGCAGTCAAAATTCCTGAAGAATGCTACGACGAACAGATAACAAAGAAAGCTCATGATGTGACTGATAATTAAATTGAAAGAGCCGTGGAGAAATCTGCGGCTCTTTCTTTTTTGTGCAGGCGCGAAAAAATCATGATATATTATGGAGAAGATAGCTCAGCATGGTAGAGCGCCGCTTAACTGCGGAGGTCATGGGTCCAAATCCCATTCTTTTCTTTTTTTCCTATTCTAAGTTAGACGCGAAAAACTCTGCTTCTTTTATGGAAGAAGATGTCTTCCGAAGAACGAAAGGAGATTTTTACGATGCATTACAAGAGAGTAAAGGCTACTTACGACAGAGGTTATGTGAACGCAATGGACAAGATCCGTGTGTTTATCGAGAGCAACCAGAAAGTTATGTACATTGGTACAGGCGAGTATGCGAATTCCTCGACAGCACAGGTATCTTACACGAACGCGATAAACCTGATCCGGGCAAGTGGCCTGGTGCGAGCGGCTTGTAACAGAGGAGAATTATTTTTGATTCGCAACGACATCTGAGCCGTAAAGGGCTGTGGAGAAATCTACAGCTCTTTATTTTTCATCACGCACTGGACCGCCCGCAATGATATTTTGATAAAGGAGAAACGTATGGACACCTATTTCGTCTATCTTATTTTCGCAATGGTAATCGGCTTTGCACTCGGCATGATGTTCTGCCGTCACATAGGAGATGTCAATCATTCGGTCGGGGAGCTTATCATCGGTGAACCGGACGATCCCGACTGGCCGTATCTCTCGCTGAGTCTCGACGAGGAGGTGACAGATTTCGAGGGCGAGGAGTACGTTGTTCTGCGGGTAAATAAACTTGATCTCGCGCGAAAAAATCAGGGTGCTTAATGGAGAAAACTCCGAATTTACTTTGTAAAGGAGAATCAAAATGGAAAACTACGAAAACAAAGAATTGCTGAAAGACGCGGCGAAAAAATCGCTGGAAAGTCTCAAAGACATGAAGCCGGGTACGGACGAGTACGACAAAGCAGCAAACATGGCGTTGAAGCTGTACGACATGCAGCTCAAGGATGAGGCGCAGGAAACCGAAAAGCAGCTGAAAGAGGACGAGTTCGTGCGGAAGGAACACGAAATCGAACTCGATCAGGCGAAAACGGCGAAATCGCGCAAGCTTGAGTGGGCAAAGATCGGCATGAAAGCTGTGGGCGGCGTGTTTACGGTTGGCTTGACTGTATACTGGTCGATCTGCGAGGCTGGCGGTGTGACGCAGCTGTCGAGAGCAATCGGTGAAGGAGTCCGTGAGATGAGAAAAGGCTTTATAGAAAAAGAGTAAAGGAGGAACCGAGGAGGGTCTGTGATGAAAATTGCAGACTCTCTTTATTTTTTTATGAGGTATCACAACGATGTTCCAAAGGAATGGACGAACTACTACGGAAGTGTATACCGATGCAACCATCCGGTCTATCGTGTGAGCACTTTATATTTTGAGCATGGGAAGGGGCTCTGCGTCATCCAGCAACGGTTTAATGAAAAAAGTAAAACTACATATTGGGGGCCGATAGACCCGTGGCTAGCAGATAAGATATACCTCCATGAAGGATTCAAGGAGTATTTTGACCACCATGCCAAGAGAAGAAATCAAAATGGCGAGTATCCGACGGTTACTGTCCGGCAGATCATGTGGGCGCTGCGGATGAAACCGCTCAAGAAAGAGCGATGGGAGACCGTGTTCGACAGAAGCTTAATTTGAGAAAGGACGATTTGTATGTGCAAGTATTGTGATGCAGGGGCTATGCTCAGAAGCAGCAACGTAGAGCTTCCCGGGGGACAGAAAGCTGCGATGGCACTTTTTATAACCTGGAGGAAAGATGGGACTCCTATTATTCGGGCTAAAATCAACTATGGCACCAAGGATAAAAATTTTAGGGGTTATGCTGCCAGCCGTATTCCTGCTTGCACCATGGAGATTAAATACTGTCCGTTCTGCGGAAAAAAGTTATTGAAAGACCCTATTTTTCCGCAAATGGCAGAAGAAAGTGCAATAGAAATCGCAAAAGACCCCGAGCACGGCCCGGCACTCTTATACTGGTTCAAATCGGAATCCGGCTATTGGGCTGTAGACAACAGAGACCATAGTGCATTTCCGACGTGCTTTTCGTCAAAAGAAGAGTGCCTCGCATATCTCGCTGCGAACGCCTGACGCGAAAAATTCTCCTTATATTATGGGATAAAGCCCGAAACAAAGGAGAACGTATTATGAACGAATCTATTGGTAAGAAAATTTGGAACTATACGATAGACCGGTAAACGACAAGAAGCTGGCTTTATCCAAATAGAGCTTATGGAAACATAGGCTCTTTCTTTTATATTTTTGGAGGTGCTTTATGAAATACTTTACGAACAACGAGATGAAGGAAATTGCTGTCAAATTTATGAAAGAGCGTGCGTTGTATTATAAGTGGAACATCATGCTCTCTCTGCATGAAAAGTTTAACAGCAAGAGCAAAAAGCCCTACGAGCCGTTCGAGAAATGCTTGTCGGATTGGCTTCGGGCACGAGAGGAGTTTATGAAAGCAATTAACCATCAGTAAGTGCCACAGTAGTTTCAACGCGAAAATTTCAGCTTGCTTTATGGAAGTAGAGGGCAAATTGGAGGATGATACTATGAAAGCCAGATATGTCATTGGAAAGAAACTTTTAGGGACTGCACCTTATATGAAAGTTTGCAATGCTGCAATTTGCTTGGTGGCAACAACCATGGAAGCATATGTGGCATATATCAAGCTACAAAAGGCAAGAAAATGTATGGATTCTGACAAGACAAAGGGTGATACGTGAATTAAAAACATGCCCTCTATTTTTTTATAAGTTGAGCTGAATCTGGAAGATCATGCCCTCTTATCTTTTGCCTGACGCGAAAAATTCATGTTCCTTTATGGAAGAGATAGCTCAAATGGTAGAGCGCCACTTAATTGTGGAGGTGTGGATTCAATCTCCACTCTCTATTTTTTTTAGGGAGGTTGAACACTATGGAGGATATTATGCATATCCAATCTGCCTTTCTGCGCAGTGTTATTGCGCAGGCGGTTAGCAAGACTGCTCGGAAGCAGGGATACAAGAGCACGGAAGTGAAGCTCAATGATATTTTTGCCGGGTACAGCGAGACGGAAAAGAAGGTCCATCTGCATTTGGACATCGACGCTGAGCTAAGCAAGGAAGACCTGATGGCTCTTCTGAAGCAGGCCGGTGTGCTGTGACGCGAAATTTTCATGGTGCTTTATGAGATGGTTAGTCTCAGAATTATATTTTGGAGGTTGAACAACTATGAAGAAAGCATTGAAAATTGGTATTATGGGAATAATTGGATTTATGCTGTTTGTATATGGAGGACTGAACGGATACTGCATGGCATGGAGTAGACTCTATGATAGAGGAAACTACATTAGTGCAGACGGACTTTCTTATATTGCAAGGCATACTTTCAAACCCGTATTTGCTAAGTACGTGGACTTCTTCATGGCAAGTTATGCCAAATGGAAGAACTGACCATGAGAGCTTACGAGAAATCGTAGGCTCTTTATTTTTTTTTTTTTTCAAAATGGAGGTTGATAGAAATGACTGTGGCCGAACGAGAAGAAAAACGGCGACTTACAAAAATTAAGGAATTAACGTATTTCACAGAGGCTCGAAATCACTTCTTTGATCGTCTGCGTGCCTACACGGGGAAGCAATCGATACTGTGTTCGGAGAACCCCGGATGGGATACGATTCGCAAGTGCGTGATGTGGACGTATGGTGAGTGCCTTGTGACCCATATGCCCGATGATAAAAAGGAAGAGGCCAATAAATTTGCAATTCAACTGATTGATCAGATGTACGACAAACTCGAAGAACAGGAGGTTGAACAATGAAATTGACGAAAACATGCGCGAAATTCCTGCGCAAGCACGGCGGAACCATCCTGGCAGTGGCGGCATCCGTAGGTGTTGGGCTGACTGCTTATGAGACCCACAAGGCGGCTGTGAAGGCGACCACGCTCGTGGTCATGAACAAGGATGAGCCTATGACGAAGAAAGAGGTCGTGCAGGAGTGCTGGAAGTTTTATATTCCTGCGGCGGTCCTTGGCGGTGGCACCATCGCCTGCATCCTTGGCTCCAACACGCTGAACAAAAAGCAGATCGCAAGCCTGAGCGCGGCTTACATGGCGCTTGGTAAGACCTATCAGGAGTACCGCAGGCAGGTGGCAGAGCGTATTGGCTCTGAAGCTGAGGCTAATATTTTGGAAAAATCCAAAGTTGAAGAACCTGCCGAAGAAGATAAACAGCTGCTCTGCTACGAGCCTTTCTCGAACAGATATTTCCATGCCACCGAAGCAGAGCTGTACGATGCGTTCTATCAGGTGAACCGTGACTTCAACTTAAACGGCGAAGTGTCTATCAATAATCTGTACAGCTATCTCGGTCTGGATTATCTCCCGGAGAAGGACGATGTGGGCTGGTGCTCGGATTATATGATCAACGAATGGGAGTATTTTTGGATCGACTTTGTTGCCAATAAGCAGACGACGGACGATGGGCTGGAGGTTTATCAGGTATATGCATTCCAGCCCCCGATCTCTGACTACCTGGATTATGAACCTGACAAAGAGAGGTAATGATAATGAAAAACATCAACTGGTGGAAAGTGGCAAGCATCGCACTGCTGGCAGGAAGCGCACTGCTGGGCTTCGGACATGACCTGATCGAGGACCAGAAGAGCGAGGACGAACTGCGCGACATAGTGGAGGAAGAAGTCCGTCGTCAGCTGGCTGAAAAGAACAGCACGAACTGACGCGAAAAAATCAGTCTGCTTTATGGAAGAGAAATCCAAACTGACAAACAAAGGAGATTGATATTTATGTACAACCATGATTATTATGCAACTCTGGATCAGGCAATGGTGAAACAGCTGAAGTACACTGCACTGAACATCCTGCGGACGCTGATCGCGATCGCACTATATCTGTTCTTGCAGCCGGTTCGGCTATACGAATACATTGAAGACTGTTTCCGGATGGAGCGTGACAGTCAGAAGGAAACAGAGATTCGATTCGAGAATTTGAAGCAGAATGGACACATCTGAAAAAGGCGGGAGCTGTAGAGAAATCTACGGCTCTTTCTTTTTATAAATTCATTGATATTTTTGGAGGTACGAACATGAACATTCTTAACGGGATCGTAGGTGCATTGATTGGCGGCAGTCTGGTGTGGGTGCTTGGCAGAGCTTATGGCGAAGGCGTAGGCGCTGCAAAAAGCCTTTTTGTGGTTGGAAAGAAAGCAGGCAATGAGGACATCAAGTTGTACATCGACCATAAGATTGCCCACGATGGGTTTATCACGAAAATGTTTTTCATGCAGGGCCTCAATGACCAGCTTGACGATTGCATCGAGGCGATCGATTCGATGAATAAGAAGAAGGAGGACTAAACCATGAACTTGAAAGCACTGACCAAAACAGCGAGGAAGACCCTCAGCCGGAACAGCTCGAAGATCTTACTGGGCTTAGGCATCGCAGGCGCGTTTACGGCGGTCGGCTTTGCCATCTCGGCAACGCCCAAGGCCATGATCCTGCTGGAGGAAAAAAAGCAGGAGCTGGGGGTCGAGAAGCTGGACGCCAAGACCATCATCAAGACGGCAGCGCCGGTGTACATCCCCACAGCCATCTCTATGGGCATCTCGACCGGCTGCATCATCGCAGCGAGCAGCGTCAACGACCGGAGAAACGCTGCGCTGGCGGCAGCTTACACCATGTCGGAGACGGCTCTGCGGAGCTTTCAGGACAAGGTCGTCGAGACGGTCGGGCCGGAGAAGGCGAAGGAGATCAAGGAAGCTGTCGCGCTGGACAATATGGCGAAATGCCCGGAGCCGAAGAATCCTCCTGTGGCAACGCCCCAGAAGCCCGGCGTCGGCAACGACTTTTATAACGAACCGGTCAAATGCTGGGAGAGCCTTTCCGGGACATACTTTTTCACGTCCAGAAACATGCTGGAAAAAGCCGTCAACGGCGTGAACAAGCAGCTGCTCAGCGATTTCCGGGTCACCGAAAACGACCTGTTCGACTATCTGGGCATCGACCACAACAGGAACGGCGACCTTCTGGGCTGGGACACGGAAACGACTCTGGAAATCAGCACCTTCTATACATCGAAACTGGATGAGGATGGAACGCCCTGTCTTGTGCTGGATTACAGCACTCCTCCCAAGTGGCTGGGGTATTGATATTTTGAGACCCCGGCGCGAAAAATTCAGCTTGCTTTATGGAGGTAATACTCCGACATTATAAACTTATTTATAAGAAAGAGGTAACAAAAATGGACGAAATGAACAACGTGACTATGGAGAACGAGACTTCTATGATGGAGAACGCTCCTGTTGAGAACTTGGTTCCCGTTGAGGCGGAGAACTATACTTCGGACTGCGACTGTGAGAGCAATGCAAACCTCGATCTTGGCAAGATCGTCAAGATCGGCGTTGGTGCTGCGCTGCTCATCGGCGCTGGTGTGAAGTATGGCATCCCTGCTGCAAAGAAGGGTTTCAAGCACATCAAGGAGAAGATGGCCAGCAAGAAGGCGAAGAAGGACGATGTCATCGACGTGGAGTCGACGGATGTGACTTCTGACGAGGAAACTTGTGAAGAGGAGAACTAATGTCAGATAAAGCGAGAGCTGTAGAGAAATCTGCAGCTCTTACTTTTTTATTTTGAAAAGGAGAAGCATAATGGCACAGGTGGATATGCCCAAGAATGATTTCAATACGGCCCAGGGCGAACCCAAGAAGAAGTTCGACAAGGTCGTAAGGGGAAAGGTCACGCTCAAGGAGCAGAACGACATCCAGAAGATCGCCAATGATTTTCTTGCAGAGGACCTCAAGACCGTCAAAGACCGCATCATCGCGGAGTATCTAATCCCGATGCTGAAGAACGGGCTTTGCAGCATCTTTAATTCCGCCATCAACATCGCTCTCTGGGGCGATGACCGCAGCCGCAGCTCGTCTACGAATTACAGCAGCTCCAGCCGGCAGCGTAACAGCTACGATCGCTACTATCAAGACGGGCAGAGCAGCCGCCCTGGAACATCCGGACGCCCGGCAAGAACGCTTCAGAATCTGGATTTCGAAGTGCGCTGCGACGCAGACGACACCTTGAACGAGATGTACGATGCCCTGCGCAAGTACAAGCAGGTGTCTGTAGGCGACCTGTGGGACATGATGGGTGTCTCGAACGAGTCCACTGACTACAATTACGGCTGGTACAACCTTGACGGGGCATGCATCAAGGGCATCCCGGGCGGATACCGTCTTGTTCTGCCCCGTCCGATCCCTCTCCGCTGAGATAGAAAGGAATGATATTTTATGAAGATTCTTAACAGCATCAAGAAAGATGAGATCATCAACGCTGTGACTCGCACGGCGTCCAAGTACAGCTACCGGCTCAAAAAGGCAAGTCCGACCATTATGATCGTCGGTGCGGCGGTCTGTGGTGTTGCAGCTACTGTCATGGCCTGCAAGGCGACCATCAAGGCACAGGACATCATCGAAGAGCATAAGGCCGACGTCGCAACGATCCATAAGGCAAAGGAGCAGATCGAGAACGGCCAGATCATCCTGAACAAGGATGAAACATATACCGAAGAGGATGTCAAGAAGGACATCACGGCCGTCTACATCCAGACCGGCGTGAAGCTCGCCAAGGCATATGCTCCCGCTGTGAGTCTCGGCGCGATCGCACTCGGCTGCATGTTCGGCTCTCACACTATCATGAGCAAGCGGAATGCAACCCTCACGGCTGCCTACATCGCTCTGGACAAGACCTTCAACGAGTACAAGTCCCGCGTTACCGAGCGCTTCGGCGACCGTATCCAGCATGAGCTCGAGCACAATATCAAAGCAGTTGAAGTCGAGTCCACTGCGAAGAAGGATGATGGCACCGAGGAGGTCATCAAAGAGTACAAAGACATTGCCTCCAAGCATGAGAGCCCTTACAGTCTCCTGTTCGACGAGAGCGTCGATACATGGCAGCCCGATGCAGACCTGAACCGAAACTACCTGCTCATGGTCGAGAGCGCTGCCAACAAGCGGCTCAAGACGCAGGGGCATCTTTTCCTGAACGAAGTGCTTTCCATGATCGGCACCTATGGCGGCGTCACTATGCGGAGACCCGAAGGTCAGCTCGTGGGTTGGCTTTACGACCCGAACGACCCGACAAAGCAGAACTGCGTTGACTTTCATGTCACCAACTATGCTCCCGGAAAAGAACAGCTCAACAACTTCATCGATGGCTGGGAGCGTTCTGTCATGATCGTGTTCAACTGCGACGGCGTCATCATCGACAAGATCTGATATTGATATTTTAGGAGGGATAGCTATGACCAGAATGGTAAAGAGACTCTCTTATGTGTTCGCAGTCATGGCCGGGGTGTGCTTTGCTTCCGGTCTGGCGGTTCTCGCGGAATGAAAGGGACGTTGTTATGGACAGTTTGGAAAACGTATTCCTGTTTCTGGACTATCTGACCGACACGAAACGTAAGCGGCATGTTGTGGGAGGCGTTCTTATGAGTGTCTCCCTTTTCTTTGGAGGACTGGCGTTTACCTTTATGAGCATAAAAGGAGAAGACAATGAACAGAACGATTCGTGATATTTTGTTCTTCGGAGCGGGCGTCAGCGTCGGCGTGTGTGTCATGCATACACTGTTCCAGAAGAAGTATCAGAATTACTATGACGAGCGGTATGAGACTGAGCGCCGCCATCTCCAGGAGAGGGAAGCCGACATGGAAAAGGAGATCGAAGAGAAAGCCACTCAGAAGAGCTTCGAGCAGCTGGCCGGGAAGTATCGGACGGAGTCTGACCCGGAGGTGAACACAGACCATGAGCTGATCGAGATCATCCAGCCGGACGATTTCGGCGGAGATGATGAGTACGAGACCTGTTTCCTCTCGTACTACAACGACGGAAAGCTTGTCATCGACGGCGAGGATACCCCTCTTGACGAGGACTCTGTCACGGATATGATCGGCACGGAGGCGCTGAAGAACTTCGGGGTGTATATGCCGAGCACGGTCCATGTCCGGAACCACAAATATATGAAGGACTACGAGATCCTTCAGGTCCGGCAAAACTTCTGCGATGTATATCAGAATGAGGAGGACGAATGATATTTTCGAGTCTGGCGGAGCAGTATTATGACTGGCTCTACAAAAGCGTGTGTGGTGAATGGGAGCCCCGGAACCTCTCATTTCACCGGCTCCTGATGTTTCTTTATAACAGAAACTACGTTCCGGCCTGTGAGATGGATATTTCCAGAGCAGTAGACGGCACGAATCTCCGGTATCGTTTCGCGACGGAGAATGATATTTCTTACGCAAGGATCGATTCGGCTTTTACGGGTATCCCGTGCAGCATGCTCGAGATGATGGTTGGGCTTTCCATCCGTATCGAGGAACATATTATGGAGGACTCTTCGGCCGGGAAGAGAACAGGGCAGTGGTTCTGGAACATGGTCGTTAGCCTCGGTCTGGCTGCCATGGATGACCAGCGCTTCGACGAAGAGCGGGCAGAATCCGTCATTGAGCGATTCAGCAGAAGAGACTATAAGCCGAATGGCGCCGGCGGGCTCTTCACGCTTTCCAGGCCTACCGAAGACATGCGTACCATTGATATTTGGTACCAGCTCATGGGCTGGCTGGCGGAAAATGAAGCCTGATATTTACGTGTCGAAAATCTGCATCACGATGGAAGGAGTTATTGATGAATTCGTCGATGATGAAAGAGTTTTGATGCGGATCACATCGTGCCGAAACACGGAACACATTGGCCGGCTGATATTTACCGACCTGAATTACTGGAGGAAAATAGACAATGGAAATGATGAATGTCATGTACGAACTGGCGACCACCAAGTCGGCTCTTGAGATGGCGGAGACGACCATCCGGAAGCAGCGCGGCAAGCTGCTGTGGAAGAACTTCCTCATCGCGGGATTTTTGTGGTTCAGCCTGACGTCCTGCAAGATGCTGAACGAGCTTGATGAGAAGCTCAGGGACGCGGAGGCTCACGCGCGCGACACGGAAGCGGAGCTTGCTATGATGCACCACAACTATGACCAGCACAACTATGACCAGCACGACGAGGAAGAGAAGGACTCTTCGACTGTGTCCGAAAAAGATATTTGCTGTGACGGCTGCGCCACGATCACGAAAAAAGACGTATAAACATCGCAGAAAGGAGGAAATCAAGTCATTATGATAGATTTCCTTATGATCGCAACGCGGACCGGAAAGCGCGGTGTGATCGAGATATATCCGAAATTCATCATCAAACGGTCGAAAGACCTTATGATCCGAGGCTCGGATTTCTATGCGATCTGGTTGGAAGAACGTGGATTGTGGAGCACGGACGAGCAGGATGCACTGCAACTCATCGACCGGGAACTTGATATTTATGCAAATGAGCACAAAGAGCTGTTTGACGGCGGCTCCAGAGTGCTTCATATGTGGGATGCCGAGTCCGGAATGATCGACAACTGGCACAAATATTGCCAGAGGCAAATGCGGGACAATTATCATACGCTCGACGAGACATTGATATTTGCAAATACCCCTGTCAAAAAAGAGAGCTATGCATCCAAACGGTTGCCGTATCCGCTGGAAGCAGGAAGTATCAGTGCCTATGACGAACTCATGGGTACTTTATATTCTCCCGGAGAACGTGAAAAGATAGAATGGGCCATTGGCGCAATCGTCGATGGCGATTCGAAGAAAATTCAAAAGTTCCTCGTGCTCTATGGACCGCCCGGAAGCGGTAAATCCACTATTCTGAACATCGTGCAGAAACTTTTCGAAGGATATTGGTCGGTTTTCGACTCTAAAGTGCTCGGTTCATCTTCGAACGCTTTTGCTTTGGAGGCATTCAAGACGAACCCGCTCGTTGCAATCCAGCACGACGGCGATTTGTCGAGAATAGAGGACAATACGAGACTGAACTCGCTGGTCTCTCATGAGACGATGCTGGTGAACGAAAAGTTCAGGAGCCAGTATGCGAGTCAGTTCAAGTGCTTTATGTTCCTTGGCACAAACAAGCCTGTCCGGATCACAGATGCCAAGTCGGGCCTGATCCGTAGACTTATCGATGTCGAACCGAGCGGTGAAAAGATTCCGGCCAAAAAGTATCGGGACCTTGTTAGTAAAGTTGACTTCGAGCTTGGTGGGATCGCCTGGCACTGCAAGGAGATCTACGAGGAAAACAAGCACCTCTACGACGAGTATGTTCCCACAAGGATGCTCGGAGCATCGAACGATTTCTACAACTTCATGTTGGATTCCTACTATGAGTTCAAGAGGTCGGATGGCGTATCGCTCAAGCGGGCCTGGGCAATGTACAACACCTACAATGAGGAGGCAAAGGTATCGTATCCGTACTCCCGGCGCGCTTTCCGTGAGGAGTTGATGAACTACTTTACGGATTACAAAGAGCGTTCAGAAGATATGAACGGGGAGAGAGTCCGCAGTTACTACAGCGGATTCCGAGCCGACAAGTTCAAGGAGTTTCTTGAGCAGCCGAAGGAGGAACGGCCGCCGGAAGAAGCGCATATTTCGTGGATCGAGTTCAAAGAGCAGCATTCTCTCTTCAATGATATTTGCAGGGACTGTCCGGCACAGTACGCGACTGAAGAAGGCACTCCTATGCAAAAATGGGAGAATGTCAGAAGTAAGTTGTCAGAGCTGGACACTTCGAGACTTCACTATGTGAAGGTTCCAGAGAATCACATTGTCATCGACTTTGATATTAAAGGACCTGATGGCAAGAAAAGCTTCGAGTTGAATCTGGAGGCTGCATCAAAGTGGCCGAAAACGTACGCGGAACTCAGTAAATCTGGTGCGGGCATCCACCTGCATTATATTTACAGCGGGGACGCAACGAAGCTCAGCAGAGTCTACGATGAAAACATCGAGATAAAGGTGTTCACTGGAAATTCTTCTCTTAGAAGAAAGTTATCGAAGTGCAATGATATTTCCGTAGCGTCTATCAGTAGTGGCTTGCCATTGAAGGGAGAAAAAATGGTTGACACGAAGCAGATCCAGAATGAGAAGCATCTTCGCATTCTGATTAAGAAAGCACTGGCCAAAGAGATCAGTCCCTACACAAAACCGAGTGTAGACTTCATCGCTCACATTATGGATGAGGCGTACGAGGGAAATGTCCCGTACGATGTCGATGACATGCGCAATTCGATTCTGGCTTTCGCTGCAAACAGCACGAATCAGGCTGAAGCATGTTTGAAAGCAGTATCGAAGATGCATTTCAAATCGAAGGAAGAGGTGAAAGACTCTCGGGCCGGCGAGAATGAGACCCCTATCGTATTCTTCGACTGTGAGGTGTTCCCGAACCTTTTCCTCGTGAACTGGAAGTTTGCCAAAAATGACCTCATTCACAGGATGATCAATCCCAGCCCGGAAGAAATTGAAGCCCTTACGAAATATCGGCTTATTGGTTTCAACAACCGGAAGTACGATAACCACATTCTCTGGGGGAGGATGATCGGCATGTCGAATGAGCAGCTCTATGCGCTTTCGAACCGCATCATCAACGAACATACCGGTTTCTTCGGCGAGGCGTACAATCTGTCCTACACTGATATTTACGACTTCTCGTCCAAAAAGCAGAGTCTGAAGAAGTTCGAGATCGAGCTGGGTATTCATCATCAGGAACTTGGCTTACCGTGGGACCAGCCGGTGCCGGAAAGCCTCTGGGATAAGGTCGCTGAGTATTGTGACAATGATGTCATTGCCACGGAAGCCGTCTTCTATTCCAAGAAGCGGCAGGCAGACTTCGTTGCTCGTGAGATTCTGGCAGACCTTGCCGGGATGACGGTCAATGACACGACCAACACGTTGACTACTCGCGTCATCTTTGGAAAAGAGAAGCACCCGAAGCTTGTCTATACTGACCTTGCAACGGGCGAACAGGACACTTTGACTGAGGTTGAGCCTGATATTCTGGTCGGGAAGAACATCATCAATGCTTTCCCGGGTTACGAGTGGGTCAAGGGCGAGGATGGTCGGATGCACAATATGTTCCGTGGCACGGATTTGGGCATGGGCGGCTATGTCTATGCAGAGCCGAACATGTACTATAATGTGGCGCTTCTGGACGTGGCGTCGCTGCACCCGCATTCCGCCGTTGCAATGAACTACTTTGGCGAATACACCAAGCATTTCAATGACCTGATGGAGGTTCGAATCCATGTTAAGCATGGCGAGTACGATAAGGCCAAGGAACTCTTTGGCGGAAAGCTGTCCAAGTATCTGGACGACCCTGCGCAGGCGAAAGCTTTGGCGCAGGCACTGAAAATCGCCATTAACTCTGTCTACGGCCTGACCAGCGCGACCTTCGACAATCCTTTCCGGAACCCCAAGAACGCCAACAACATTGTGGCGCTTCGAGGGGCTTTATTTATGCGTACTTTGCAGGATGAGGTACAGCAGCGTGGGTTCACGGTCGCCCACATCAAGACCGATTCCATCAAGATCCCCGGTGCAACGCCGGAGATTATTGACTTCTGCATGAAGTTTGCGGAGAAGTATGGATATACCTTTGAGCATGAGGCTACTTACGAGAAGATGTGCCTCGTGAACAATGCGGTTTATATCGCAAAGTACATGGATGCGACGGACTGCAAGGCGCAATATGGATACGTTCCTGAGGATAACGAGAAGGAAGGCGGTAAGTGGACGGCAACCGGAACCCAGTTCCAGATCCCGTATGTCTTTAAGACATTGTTTTCCAAAGACCCGATCCAGTTCGAGGACCTTTGCGAGACGAAGAGTGTCTCCAAAGGTGCCATCTACCTCGATAAAAATGAGGGACTGGCGGAAGGTGAGCACAATTATATTTTCGTTGGCCGCGTCGGTCAGTTCTGTCCCATCGTCAAAGGAGCTGGCGGCGCGCTGCTTCTGCGGGAATCGGGCGTTGACGATGCAGGCAATCGGAAATATGCATCTGTGACGGGCGCAAAAGATTACCGGTGGCTCGAAAGCGAGATGGTTTATCAGCTTCATATGGAGGAGTCCATTGACAAGGAATACTTCAATAAGGAAGTTGATGATGCCGTCAAGGAAATCGCCAAATATGGTGATTTTGAGTGGTTTGTTGCGGATGATTCGGGTGAACCGCCTTGGCAGAAGCCTGATATTCCGTGGGACGATGTGCAGGACGAAGCTGCACAGAATTTTAATGTAAGATAAGGAGATTGATATTTTATGGCAAACAAGCTGTATGATTCCAAAGGACAACTGATTGGCTATATCGCAACCGTCACCTTCGATAAGAATCTGTCCGACGGCCTGACGAGGGTGGTTCTTCATACTGGCCACGAACTCGCATTTCGCCAGGGCGATCTGATCACTGATCGGGGCGGTAATTTGAGTATTCGTTATGGAGATGGGGGGCTCAATGCGGGTGAGAAGAGCACTTCTGCTACGAACACCGCTGCTATCAAGGATGTTATCTTTGCTCCTCCGGCCACGATCGTTTACTGGTCGGATGGTTCTAAGACCGTTGTGAAGTGCAGCGAGAAGGATGTTTTCGACCCGGAGAAGGGGCTGGCCATGGCAGTTGCAAAGCGTTGCGGCGGCAACGATGGCAGCTATTACAAAGAGATCCAGAATTGGGTAGAGAAGAGCGGGAAGAGGTATCCCGAGAACCTCACTGCCGGAAAAGCTGTCGATCTGGATGCGCTGAAAAAGTACATTTCTGAGGCAAATAAGGATTTGGAGAAGTTCCTCAGCGCTGTCACAAGCAGCAAAAATCAGTCTTGTGCACTTATCCACCTGACAGCACTCGTGGCAGATCTGAAAACTCTGGAAATTGAAATCAACAAGTAAAAGGAGACTGATATTTATGATCAACAAACGCCAGAAGGTATCTATCGAGAATACTCGCTTCATCTTTGCTACCAACTTCAGCGGCGACCCCAGCCGCGACCGCTTCGGCTCCGATAAGCGCCGGGTCAATCTGGTTCTGACCGAAGACATGGCGCACCATCTGATGGACATGGGCGTAATGGTCAAACAGACCCGTCCGAATCCGGAAAAGACCTATGATGAGCCGTTTGTGCCGACCTATTTCGTTCCGGTCAATGTCAACATGGCATCCAAGTGGCCTCCGCACGTCTACTGGGTGACCACCACTGGCAAGAAGCTGCTCTGTGACATCGACATGGTCGGTCAGCTGGATTACATCCGTGTCAAGAACGTCAACTGCCTGTGCAATCTCGTGGAGAAGCGCAACAACCCGGGTGAGTTCAGCCTGTATGCGGATGTCATGTACGTAGAGCAGGATGCTGACGCTGATCCGTACGCAGAGCGCTATGCCCGGTTTGCGGTTCCTGAAGCAGACATGGCAGAGCCGTCTGACCCGAATGATATTCCGTTCTGAGGTGAAGCATATGAAGAAACTGTTTGTCAGCTGCCCGATGAAAGACCGTACCGAAGCCCAGATCCGTGGGACCATGATGCAGATGCACCGGATTGCAGAAGCAGTCTTTGGTGAAGAGCTGGAGGTGATCCAGACCTATATTCCTGATCCTCCGAGTGGCATGAACCAGGCACTTTGGTGTCTCGGCGAAAGCATCAAGATGCTGTCGGAGGCCGATTACTTCATCGGCGTATATGATGAAGAGAAAGCGTACCGTGGTTGCGCAATCGAGAACCAGGCCGCAAAGACTTACGGCATTCCCAGTTACACCATCAACCTGAACTATGTGGCTCGGGATGTCGTCGAAGCACGGGCGAAAGAGGCTCGTAAGTATAGCTGCTTTGGTTACTAATCAATGATATTTCGAGTGCCGGGGTTGGTCTCTGGTTGAATGCACCAGTCCTATGAGTGCCCACGTCGCAAATGGCGTTCTCAGCAGGGGGACAGCTCGATTGATATTTATGAATGATTTGGAGGTTGATGTCATGAAACGAATCAAAGTGCTCCGTATCAAAGCGCATTGCTATCCTGAAATCGTCCGGATTCCGCTCGGTCTGGACTCCTTGCAGAAGGAAGTTGGCGGACCTATTCAGGCGGTATATCCGTGGGATGATCCCGTGGCACTGATCTGCAATGAAGAAGGTAAACTGGATAGCGATGCCGTGGAGCATTATAACCGGGTTCTCGCAACTGAGATTGGTGTGCCTTACGACATCGTTGTAGGGACATTCCTGATCGTTGGGCTTACGGAAGACGATTTCGGATCACTGAGCCCGGAGCTTCTTGAGAAGTATGAGAAGCTGTTCCATGACCCGGAAGAATTTTCCGTTCGTACGGATGCGCATGGAAAGATGTGTCTGGATGTTCATCCTTGCAAACCGGAGGACGGCGCGAAATAATCAGCCTGCTTTATGAGATGATTAGTCTCAGAATTATATTTTGGAGGTTGAACGTATGATCGAAATCAGAAGAGGTTCTGTTATGAGCCGTGATGGTAGCAAAAAGGCTGATATAATCGTTAAAGCTGCAGCTCCGAATGACTTGAAACAGATTCTGATTGGAGGCGGAACTGTATTGGTAGACATTATCTACCTTACGGCTGCGGCATTCAAGAGGGGTGCTAAAGCATATGAGAGTGCTGAGCTTAACGCATTAGCCGACATTGGCGCAATGGATAAGCAGGACGTTAAAGAAATTCTCGAAGGAGATAAATATTTTACAAAATAAGAACTAATCGAGGCATTGAGCCGTGGAGAAATCTGCGGCTCTTTTATTTTGGGATAGTAGCTTAGTCAGGTTCAAAGCAGCCAGCTCATAACTGGTTCATCGCGGGTTCAAATCCTGCCTGTCCCACCAGCGGCAAACGCCTATATAAATACATGAAAGGATGATGTAAGATGGGTGTCACGGTAACTGACAAAGTCTGCATAGCGTGTGGTAAAGAGCTGAAAAATGTCCCGGTAGCGACTGTCTTTTGCCCGGAATGCAGGAAAAAGCGTAGAAGAGAGCTTCTGGATGAAAAAATAGCGCAGGAACGGGCCAAGCGCGCTGCCGACAAAGCAGAGATGGATGCGTTCAAGCCGAAAGCTAAAAAGAAGTACGAAGGGCCTAGTCTTCAGGAAATCATGCATGAGGCAACAAAGGAGGGGCTTCAGTATGCCGCTTATTGCAAAAAGCACGGACTCCACTAAGAAGAAAGAACTCTGGAAGGTTTTCCGTAAAAATCGGAAGGAACTCTTTGCTTATACTGTCCGAGGTGAAGGAGAGGACGAAGAGGAAGCGACGATTTCGCTTCTGGCGTATGAGAATCATTGCCTGGAAAAAGACATCCATGTGATGCTGGAAATGAGGTGATCAGGCTGATGGCAGGAGTTACGCTCTATGACTACCAGTTAGATGCAATAGACCGAATGAAAATCGGATGCATCTTGTGCGGTGGCGTTGGGAGCGGAAAATCAAGGACGAGTTTGGCGTTTTACTACAGACTCTATGGTGGACAAATAAACACAAAAAAATATGTAAGGATGACAGAACCACCGGATCTTTACATCATTACCACGGCTCGAAAACGGGATACCGGCGAATGGGATGAAGAACTAGCACATTTCTTCATGGGGACGGACCCGAAACTTGATATTTACGAGCATACAGTCGTCGTAGACTCGTGGAATAATATTGGGAAATACGTTGGCGTGAAGAATGCGTTCTTCATATTTGATGAACAGCGTGTTGTTGGACGTGGAAGCTGGGTCAAAGCATTTCTGAAGATCACAAAAGAAAACGAATGGATCTTGCTTAGTGCCACCCCCGGCGACTGCTGGACGGATTATATTCCTGTATTCGTGGCCAACGGATTCTTTAGGAATCGGACGGAATTCAACAACCAGCATGTAGTATATAGCCAATACTGCACGAAATATCCTAAAATTGAGCGGTATCTGAACACACAGCGACTGGTACGGCTGCGGGAACGGATTCTGGTTGACATGGACTTCGAGCGGTCCACAGTGTCCCACCATGAGAATATTTTCGTAGACTACGATAAGCCGAAGTATTTGCAAATCTGCAAGAACCGTTGGAATCCTTGGGAGGATAGACCAATAGAGACAGCAAGCGAGTTTTGCTATATGTTGAGGAAACTTGTCAATTCCGATGAAAGCCGGCAGCAGGAAGTCCTTGACATTTGCATGACGCGGCCAAGAGTGATTATATTCTACAATTTCGACTACGAGCTGGATATTCTGCTCGGGTTGAACTACGGCACAGGGGTTGAGGTTGCTCAGTGGAATGGGCATAAGCATCAGCCAATTCCTGACGGCGACAGGTGGGTTTATCTCGTGCAGTACAACGCCGGGGCAGAAGGCTGGAACTGCATCAAGACGGATACCATTATATTCTACAGCCAGAACTACTCCTATAAGATTATGGAGCAGGCTGCGGGGCGAATCGACAGACTGAATACGCCATATAAGGATCTCTGGTATTACCACTTAAAGTCACGAGCAGGAATTGACCTCGCTATTTCAAGGGCCCTGAACTCGAAGAAGGCGTTTAACGAAAGGAAATTTTATGGAGCATGATATTTATGATTCTTTGAGGCTTGCTGCGACGATCTGTGAGAAATTTGCAGATGTCTTAAACGCGATTGCGGAATGTTGCGAGAAAGTGACGGCTTGTTTTATGGACTTGTTTGAAGAAAACAAGAGTATGTTGAGCAGGCTTGTCAATTCCGATGAAAGCCGGCAGCAGGAAGTCCTTGATATTTGCATGACACGGCCAAGGCAGCCATTGAAGATGATTCTACAGAAGCTGCGTCCTGACTACAAAGACAAGTGCAAAATCCGGTGGCTGGATATTCCCAACAAGGTTATGCAGGGAAGAATCAGGAGGTTCTGCTAATGGGAAACATATCGAAAAAGACTCGAAAAAAGATTAACAAGATTCTTTTAAGTAACCACTTTAAGAAAAAGTTGGGAGTTACGCAGGATATATTAGTGTATACTCCGAATCCTGAAAGTCCATTGTCTGCAATTTGGCATCACATCGAGATTCGGTATGATGGTGCAATCTTTGGATATTTGCTGGATGATAAGGTTAAATATGCGGTCATAGGATCGGTGAACCGCAGAAAGGCTCGACAAACAATAAGAAGTCCTGAACAGTTCTTCCATCCAAGATGTCATTTCGCAAGGCAGAGCAAGCAAATTGCTTTCAGACTCAAGAAAATGGGAGAAGATAAACTTGCGCGTATTTTCGATGATGATGCGGCATTGCTTCTAATCATCAATATGTGGAATTTAGAAATAGAAGATGACGATTTCTCGTTTGTAACACAAGACATGATTAGTCCAGTATTGGAGGGTAAAACAAATGATTAAAGATTCTGGAGATCGCACCGAATTTGAAACTGGTGCAAAGCGTGATATGCACGCAGGGAAGGGGCGGATGGACCTTCTGCCCTGGTATGGCATTATGGAGGTCAGCAAGCACTGCGAGGAAGGTGCATTGAAGTACGGCGAGCACAACGTGGATAAGGGTATCCCGCTGCATTCGCTGCTGGACAGTGCTGCACGACATCTGGCCAAGTACATGGTCGGCATGGACGACGAGGACCACCTGCGAGCTGCCTGCTGGAACCTGCTGTGGGCTCTTAACCAGCGCGTGACCCATCCCGAGTTGGATGATAGGTTTGCGGTGAAGATGAAAAGCTCGAACGATGAACCGCTTATCACAGTTGTCTGTAGTTCCTGTGGTATGCATTTTGAAGCGCCGACCGAATGGTGGGTCCGCAAAAGATCACGGTATACCAATATTCCAGACGGAGTGATGACGACTTGCCCTCATTGTGGGAATGTGACAATCGTTCGGGGGGTAAAATCAGATGAGTGACTGTATGCGAGAAATTGTTCGCTGTCGGAAATGCGGATGTGCTTTGACAAATGAAGCCGAATGTGAATTTCAGGGTCTGTATTATGACCTGTACACTGTCTTTAATTTGCCCCGATTGCGGGGAAGTGGAGATTCTCGAAATGGAGGACTACTTATAATGAGCGACTGGAAACGCGAAGTGGACTATGCAACCTACTGCCCGAAGTGCAAGAGCTTCAAGGTGCTGGAGACGGACGAGCCCTGCAACGAGTGCATGACGGAGTGTGTGCGGGAGGGGACTGCTAAGCCTGTGAAGTTTGAGGAAGCAAAGGTGAAAATTAAATGAGAAATATGTCTAAGAAGACACGAAAACTTATTGATCGAAAGGTCGCCCATAAGTATTTCTGGTTCGATTATTTGGAGGGAAGCATATTCTATCACTCAAACCATGTTTGGCCTGCACGTTTGTGGATTGGTGATGCAGTTGACCATAATGACGATACTCAGTGTTGGATGTATGTGCCAGCTCATAAAGAATATGTGCAGGCAATTCTGATTGTGAAAAAGGGCGCACCACTTTCTCCTAAAGTTTCCGAATGGATTAACCGTCGCCGAAAAGAATTTGGATGCAAAAAAGGAGGACTTCGTAAAAATTATGTTGCGCAAAATCGTTGATTTCGTCAAGAAGATATTCTGGGCAGAGCCGTGAAGAAATCTGCGGCTCTTTATTTTTACAAGAAGGGAATAAGAAATATGCTTCAGAAAATTATCGCGTTCGTTATCAATTTCCTGACGCTCAGCTCGCCCTGCGGTTGGATGATGGATATTCTCAAGGATACCCGCAAGTATAAATTCTATAACCCTCTGCGGGAGCTGGAAATCGCTGAGAATCACTTCAACTTCTGTGAGCAGGAGTATATGTCGGCGGCTATTTTCGAGCTGTGCGTGGCTGAAAGTAGGGTTAAAACATTGATGGGAGGCGCACTTCTGTGATGTATTATCATCAGATTTATCGTTGCCGCAAATGTGGGAATGAGTTCTGCCCGGTGACGGTACATACCGAGACTGTCATGTATATTGAGCTGAACAATTTTCTGAACAGGGTCAATGGCGAACTCGAGTGGGATCACAAAGAGATGCCTTTAGCACCGAGGCTGTATAGGGCGCATACATGCCCGAACGGTGACATTGGCGTTGGGGACTTCATCGGGTACCAGAAGGAGGAGCAATGAGTATGTATGAAAAGATCGGCAAGTTTATTGGCGGCGTTCTGGCGGTTACTATCACGGCCTGCGCGTGGCTGATAATCATTGCGTTTACCCTGAAATGCCTGTGGTTTATTATCTTCAGGTTCTTGGGGCGAGGTGAATGATGGATAGTGATATTCGTTGGATAGCCGACCTGGTAGATGCAGGAAAAATCACAGTTGACCAGGCAAGAGAGATAATAAACGCCGAAACGATTGATATTTTATATGCAAATAATGAGCCGTGCATCATTCTGATTCGCAATGCCGGCGAACCAACGAAGGAGATCGGGCTATATTCTGAGGATTCCGAAACTCATAAGCTGGAAATGGTAAAAGTCAACGCTACGCTGCAAGATGTAGTTGAACAATGCATTCGCAATGAAATCAGCTACCAAGATGCTCAGCTATGGTGTTTGGCGAATAATATTTCATTTCGCAAATTTGACCGATGGCTGTACTATACACTGCGGGGTAAAGAAAGAGATATTCCGTCAGAGCCTGTGTATTGGCTGCACCGACTCGCTTTATTTTTTAAGCGGTGTTTTGATTGGTTGCTCAATTTGATTCTGGAGGTTTTTACATGAATGAGTCATTTGGAACTTGTACTCAGTTAGCTAGAAGGTGCGCTGTTTGTCCTAAAGTCTCTACCTGTGATCATAAAAGAATGGAGCATCTTGGATATATTATTCCAATCCCAGATCTTAATGTCAGTATTGTTGTCACAAGAGCCAATGGAAAGAGCCTCGGTCAGCTCGAAATGGTTGATTCACTGATGAAAAGGAGATTTAATTATGAAAATCATTGAACCAAAATACGAAATCCTCACTGATATTTCTGATGGCGGCATCAAAGAGCTTCAGCAGATCGAGCGTGTGGCGCGGGTCTGCTACAAGAGCGAGGATAAGATCACGCCGGAGGGTGAGTCGGCAAAGAAACTGGTGGGCTTTCTGGTGAAGCAGGGGCATGAGGCTATGCTGGAGCATTCGCAGCTGTCCGTGCTGTTTACCTGTGACCGGGCCATTGCCAATGAGCTGGTGCGGCACCGCATCGCGAGCTTTGCACAGGAGAGCACCCGGTACTGCAATTATGCAGGAGAGAAGTTTGGCGGGGAACTGAGCTTTATTCGGCCGTTTTATATTCCTAACGAGCCTAATGAAAATGCAATCAACGCAGCTTCTTCGACAGAAGAATTTATAAAGCTCGAAACGGACTATCAAATCCACCATGCGTGGTACTGGGCTTGTGATGATGCTGAAAAAAGCTACAAAACTCTCATCGCCAATGGTCTCCGTCCTGAACAGGCCCGTTGTGTGCTGCCGTTGTGCCTGAAGACCGAGATCGTGGTGACTGCCAACTACCGTGAGTGGCGCAATATCTTCAAGCTGCGTACTCCTGTGGCGGCTCATCCTCAGATGCGTGAGCTGATGTGCCCGCTGCTGAAAGAGCTTCAGAGCAAGATCCCGGTGGTGTTCGATGATATTTACACGTTCTGGCCGGCGGATGACCAGACGCGGAAGGGGAGTATGGTGAAGTAACTATGAAAAAGCATATTATTTGTTTTGTTGCATGTCTGATGATGCTTGTTGGCTGTGTGGTTCTGTGTAGCTGCGGCAACTATAAGGTGCTAAATAAGACGTTCACTTATACATGGGCGCAGATCAAGCTACCCGACGGAGCAATCATTGAGGGTAAGGTAGATAGCTGGACTGATTATGGAGATGAACTGTTGCAAATCACGATTGATGGTACCACATATCTGGTTCATGCAGCGGATGCCGTTATGAAAACCTGAGAGGGAAAGGATATGGTGAAGTAAGCATGAAGAAAATTGACGAACGATATATTGAGGTATTAGATCAATTCGGATTCGGCTTATACACAACTACAGCTGGATGTAATCTCTATCATGATAGTTCATGGGGATCATATATTGTAAACTTTAATGGAGACGACTTTGTCGAGATGTTCATTGGTTATGCTGAAACCTTCGATCCGAATGAGTATGTAAGTTTACATATCAAGAGTCACAGGGTGATTAAAGATATTGGCGAGATGCTTAAAAGTGCAAAAGAAATTCAGATTTTGCTGTTAAAAGTAGCCATAGAATTTGTGAAAATCAGCAAAGAAAGTATGGTGAAAGCTGATGTATAAGGTCTTATTCACTATTGGGTTCGCTTGTCAAATCTTCTATTTCGGGAGTCGTTACGGGGTAAAACTTGAGAAAGATATTACTGAAGTCATATACTGCGTAGGTGTTGTATTGGCGCTAGCATCTTTTGCTCTGTTTTGAAAGAAGGTGATTACGATGCAGAAAAGAACGTATGATTTTCTTGTAAAGATGCGGATTCCGATGGTGGGCGATGCAGTTGAAATGATGGGCGATGCAGTTGAAATGACTATTGATTTGCTCAATTCGCATCGGTCTGTTCCGATGATTGATATTTGCGCTGCGATTGCAGAGAAGTATCACACGAATGTGAAAAGCGTCACGGCTCGCCTTGTGAGAGTTGTGGATGCGATGGAGTATCGGAGTGGGGTGTATCCTAATCCTGAAATGGAAGAGCTCCGTATTGCATTCAGACTGGATAAATGGACGCTTAAACGATTCCTGTATGCTGCGGCGAGGAGGCTTATGGGCCAATGAAGAGCCGTTATATTTGCTTTGCGATGCATTTGGCTGTGTAGCTGTATCCTGAACTAACAAGCAAGAGGCGCGGATTTTTCTGCGCCTCTTATTTTTATCCGAGGAGGTGGTACTTTTGCTTGACGATTCGACTCCTACATGATATTCTTGTACTAGTATAAGGAGGTGCTCTTATGGCACGAACGGTAAAATGTCCTAGTTGTGGCGCTGAGCTTACGGTGAAAGAAGGCAATCGAGACTTCATGTTCTGCGAATATTGTGGGACGAAAGTACGGCTTGATGACTATCAGGAGACGCACAGGTTTGTAGATGAAGCAAAAGTCAAGCGGGTTGAAGCTTTCAAAGACTTAGCGATGAAGAAGATGGAAATGGATGAACAAAAGCGTAAAGACGAAAAAGATAATGAAGCAGAACGCAGAAAAATGGAGCCTGTATATTTGAGCTTACTCATAGCGCTTCCTATAATCTTTTTTATTCTCGCTAAATTATTTGGCGCTGAATAACATAGAAAGGTCTCGATATAAAATTCGGGGCCTTTTCTTTTTTATCTGGCAGTAGACTCTGCCAATTTCTATTTGCCGCTTTTTGTTAATTTTGTGATAATAATTGAAAAAGCATCAATTTTCTGGCCAAAAACCCATTTTGTGGCCAAAAATTTTAGAAAAACGGCCACATATTTTGACGTAGATACGTTATAAATATGCGCTGTGGCCAAAAACCCACTTTTTTCTTTAAGTTAATTAAAAAATGAAAAAAATAATATATATAATAGAACAGAAAAAATGGTCTTTTGGCCACAACTTGTTTTTCATGCATTGCCCCCATATCCCCTGTCGATATTAACCTTGTAAAATAACGTCGGATAGTGTATTATAAAAAGCAGCACATTAGTGGCTGACTTCTTATGAGTATGAGGTAAAGCGTATGGAATACATCGAGGAACTTGCTAAAAATTGGAAACAGTATGGTTACTCATTTGATGCGAGAGAAATTCTTCCGAACGGTGATGAAGCATGGGTGTATTCAACCCTGGAGTTAGGACTACCAGTTCTTTGGTTGAAACATCCAGATGGAAATTTCGAACATTATGTCATACATACGGATGGATATGACAAACCAACTGGCGAGCATTGGTGTTTTTGGTGCCATTGTCAAATGGAGCGATACGAAAATATTTGGAAAGTTCCTATCTGGCGATGCCCAAAGTGTGAAGAAGAGCACTACGAAGAAGACGTGGATTTATGTAGTGCTCCGACCGAAGAAGCAAGTTATGCCGATGATGAACTCGAACCTGAAGAAGAATGGCTCGATACATACTATAGAGAAAATCCCTATATACCTCACGACGAATACGATTTTGACGGGTTTTAATTTAATAGTCTTTTAAGATTGCCTCTGCGCGAAAAACGCAGAGGCTTTTCTTTTGCCCTTTTTTACAAAAATTAACACTTTTTCACAAAAATTACCGCGAAAAAAACAGCCTCTTTTATGAGGAGAATAGAACGTGTCTTAAACATACTATTCTTTTTATTTTTGGAGGTTGACATGCTCGAAAACAAATTTAAGACCGGATTGGTGAAAGAACTGAAAAAGCGCTTTCCCGGTTGTACGGTGGTTCATTTGGACCCGAACGAAGTTCAGGGACATCCTGACCTTTTAGTTTTGTATGGTCCTACTTGGGCTGCGCTTGAGGGAAAGAAGTCGGCAAATGCTCCTCATCGCCCTAATCAGGACTACTATGTCCAGAAGATGAACAAAATGAGCTTTGCCGCTTTTATTTATCCGGAAAACAAGGAGGAGATACTTGATGCAATGGAACGATCATTCGAGGCTCACGGGGCAACATGCATTTCTGGGAGCAAGTAAGTATCACTGGCTCAACTATGACCGAGATCGCTTGGTTGATGCCTACCTGAGTAATCAGGCAAAAGAGCGAGGCACGAGACTCCATGCATTTGCAGCAGAATGCATCGAGCTTAAGCAAAAGCTTCCCAAGAGCAAGAAAACGCTGAATGCCTATGTCAATGATGCCATCGGCTTCCGCATGACACCTGAAGTTGTGCTTTATTACAGCCCGAATTGTTTCGGGACAGCGGACGCTATCATGTTCGATGATGGCGTCCTTCGCATCCATGATCTGAAGACTGGAACCGTTCCTGCTCATATGGAGCAGCTTTATATTTACGATGCCTTGTTCTGTTTGGAATACGGTATCGATCCTGTAACTATTCGGTTCGAAAATCGAATTTATCAGAGCGATGATATTTGGGTGGAAAATCCCGAAGCAGAAGACATTCTTCCGATCATTGCAAAGATCAAGGAATTCGATAAAATCATCAACGAAGTAAAGCTTGGAGCTGCAGCATGAATCCTATCGAAAAAGATATTCGCTCTTATTATGGAGTTGAATCACAGAACGGGGTGCTTGAACACTACGGCACCAAAAAACATTCTGGTCGGTATCCATGGGGTTCTGGGGAGAATCCTTATCAGCATTCGGGAGATTTTCTTTCACGAATTGAACTTTTGAAAAATAAAGGACTTTCAGAAAAAGATATTCTGAACTCTATCAACGATACACTTCCGAAGGAATATCAGATGAGTCTTTCGGAGTTTCGTGTTGCTAAAAGCAAAGCTATAAATTTGCGCAAAACGTCAGAATATGAGCAAATTAAAGACCTTAGAGATAATAAAGGCCTTGGGTGGACAGACATCGCAAAACAGCTCAACATGAGCGAGTCAAGCGTCCGGTCTAAATACTCTGGTAATATCGACAAAAAAGCAAAACGTGCAGAGAGTATCGCCGAAACTTTGAAAAAAGAAGTAGAGAAAAAGGGCATGGTTGACATTTCTGAAGGTGCGAACCAAGTGCTTGGAATATCTGAAACCGAGCTTATCGATGCCGCATACACACTTGAAGCAGAATATGGTTTCAAACGGTATGGTGTTGGCATTCGCCAGCCGACTAACATTCGTCAACAGACAAACATTACTGTTTTGGCCAAGCCTGAGTTTGACCAGAAATATGCCTACCAGCACCAAGACCAGATTGATTCGCTGGGTGATTACCATTCTGATGATGGTGGCGAAACTTTTCAGAAGCTTCAACGTCCATCAAGTTTGGATTCAAGCCGTGTGGCAATTATGTATGGCGATGAAGGTGGTCTGGCAAAGGATGGCGTCATTGAGATTCGCCGTGGTGTCCCGGATCTTGATCTTGGCAAAAGCCATTATGCACAGGTGCGTATTCTTGTCGATGGCGACCACTATCTGAAAGGCATGGCTGTTTATTCCGACGATCTTCCGGATGGCGTTGATGTTAGGTTCAACACCAATAAACCTTCCGGCACCCCCAAGATGAAAGTTCTGAAAGAAGCGAAAGCTGATCCAGACAATCCTTTTGGTGCAGCCATCAAAGCAAATGGTCAGAGCATGTACATCGGAGCTGATGGAAAGGAGCACCTGTCTCCTATCAATAAACTGAAAGAAGAAGGCGACTGGGATACAATGTCCCGAAATGTCTCTTCTCAATTTCTTTCCAAGCAGCCCAAAAAGTTGATTGAGAATCAGCTGAAACTGACTGTCGCGGACTATAAAGCACAGTATGATGAAATCATGCAGTACAACAACCCGACGATTAAGAAGAAACTGCTCACTGACTTCGCTGACACATGCGAAGGTACATCGATGACCCTCAAAGCATCTGCTTTTCCCGGACAGTCTACGAAAGTCATCCTTCCGATCAATCAGATCAAAGAGACGGAAGCATACTGCCCGACATATGAAAATGGCACGAAGCTTGCATTGATACGCTTTCCGCATGCAGGCACTTTTGAGATTCCTATTGTCACAGTCAACAATAAGAATGTTCACGGCAAGCGGAATCTTGGAGCAATTCAGGATGCAATCGGCATCAACGCAAAGGTGGCAGAACGCCTTTCGGGCGCTGATTTTGATGGCGATACTGTCATGGCGATTCCTATTACGGACAAAGTCAGCATTAAGTCTACTCCTGCACTGAAGGATTTGAAAGATTTCGATCCTAAAACTGAATACGCAGTACCACCAGGTAATCCTAATCACGTCCGTCTCATGAAAAAAGAGGAGAAGCAACGTGAAATGGGCGTCATTTCTAATTTGATTACGGATATGACTCTTCGTGGCGCGGATGAGAAAGAACTGGCTCGTGCTGTTAAGCATTCAATGGTCGTTATTGATGCAGAAAAGCATGGCCTCGACTACAAGCGCTCTGAAAGGGAAAATGGTATCGCAGAACTTAAGCAGAAGTGGCAGATTCGTGTTGATGAGGAAGGAAATGTCAAGTACGGTGGAGCATCCACACTTCTGTCTCGTCGTAAGCAAACGATACGAGTTCCTGAACGTCGTGGAAGTGTTCATGTTGACAAAGATACTGGTGAACTAGTTTATAAAGAGAGCGGACGTACCTTTATCGATCCCAAAACCGGAAAGGAACGCATGGCCGAAGACACGGTCAGCTTGATTTCTGAAACCAAAGACGCAAGAACACTGTCCTCTGGCACCATTCAGGAAAACCTCTACGCCGATTTCTCGAACCAGCTTAAGGCCATGGCCAGACAGGCTCGTAAAGAGGCTGAGAATATGCCCGGTTTGAAGTACAGTCCGGCAGCAGCGAAGCAATATGCATCCGAAGTTAGGTCTTTGAACGATAAGTATAACACCATGCTCATGAATAAGCCAAAAGAACGCAAGGCAATGCTCATTGCTAATGCAAGTATTAAAGCCAAAATTCAAGAACAAGGTCTTAATCCTGCAATCGATAAGAAAGAAATTAGAAAAATCTCTTCTGTCGAGATGCAGCGCGCACGCGATTCTGTTGGTGCAAGCGGCCGCAAATCTAAGGTCGTTTTTACAGATAAAGAATGGGAAGCGATTCAAGCAGGAGCGATTTCTGATAGCAAACTCATGAAGATTCTTAATTCTTCTGATTCTGACGAAATTGTGAAGCGCGCAATGCCGAAAGCGACGACTGTTATGAGTTCTGCAAAAATGTCGAAAGCCAAAGCAATGCTTCGCAGTGGTTATACGTATGAGGAGATTGCAAAAGCTTGCGGTGTGCCGGAGTCAACGGTCTACAGTGCATTGAACAAGTGATTTCACATGAAAGGAGCACGGATATATGGTTCGTTGCTTTCTTACCACTTTCGATAACCCGTATTCTCCTTACGAGCAGTTCGAAGAATGGTATCAATATGATACGGATCATGGCTATAACTCATCTGGTCTTCTCATGAGGCTTGCCGAGACGTCTTCTCAGTTCACAGACAATGAGAATGCCTATGAAATCGAGAAGGCTATCGACAGAATTGTAGCTGCTGATCCGCAAAACATCTACGAGAAGCTCAAGATCGAAGTAAAAGACGAAGACACACTGGATAAAAGTGCTTAAGCATAGGGGAGGGGTCTCAAAAATGACACCCCCTCTCAAATCGCGCCGGTCTTTGATATTTCCCCGGAGGGAAAATTGATATTTGGGCTTTAGAACGATTGCCGAGGTTTCAGGGAGTAGACTGAGGCCTCGGCAGTTTTTGTAAGGGTTCATGGGTGAAAATTGTCGGATAGTTTCGATGAGAGACTACGATCTTCTTAATTTTTTTCGTTCTCTTGAACGATTCCTCCATTGATGGTTCCTTCTGCAACAAAGAGTTTCTGTTCAACCTCCAAATGAACATGAGTTTCTCCCTTTATACGGTAAGCTGCTACGGACCCATGAACCCTTACAAAAGCTAAACAGGCATAAAAAGAGAGGCTATGACATATGCGACCAAAAAAGAATGCTTCCGGAAGCATGGACGCCGCGGTCAGGCCCGCGATGACTCCGGAAGCACAAGAAAGCTACATGATAAATCTGGCAATGAAGCTGGTAGAAAAACGACTGGTGGAAGGAACGGCCTCTAGTGCAGAGACAACTCACTTCCTGAAGCTGGCCACCATGAAGTCAGACCTGGAGAAGAAGAAGCTGGAGGAAGAGAACAAACTGCTGCGGGCAAAGACTGAAACACTTGAGGCCGCCAAGGACTCCAAAGAGATGTATGACAAGGTACTGAAAGCCATGGCCAAGTACAACGGTGTGGAGGAAGACGAATATGACTTTAATTGAGTTGGCATTTGCTATGTTCTGGCTTGTCGTTATTGTTTTTGGCTCGGTTTTCTTTGCAGAGTGGGCAGAGAAGCACACACAGAGTTATGCAATGGAACTCTTTGCGCACTTCGGGATGCCTGCACTGCTATGGTGCGGAATGCTGATTTTGTATGCGACCTTACAGCAGAAGGGTCTGCTGAGGTAAATGAGGCAAATTGACGAAATGATGGGCTATAAGACGGCGTTAGCTATGCTGTGGATTGCGGCTCTTATGATCTTTATGCTGGCGGTGTGTTTCGGAAAGCATCCCAAAAATGCTGTAAGTACGACTATGCTACATATTTTGTGGGCACTGTCTATAATCATTGCACATTGTAAGATACTGGAGCTGTTTGTATGAAGAGCTATACCGAATTATGCAGCTACGCCACATACGAGGAGCGGCTGGCATATCTGCAGCTGCACGGAGAGGTTGGTAAAGATACCTTCGGGTTTGACCGATGGCTGAACCAGGACTTTTACCAATCGAGAGAGTGGCGGCAGTTCCGGGACAGGATCATTGCGAGAGACATGGGGTATGATCTGGGGTGCCCGGATCATCCCATTACGGATTGGGTGCTGCGGGATGGCAGGCCGGTGAGACCGCGTATCAGCATCCACCACCTGAACCCCATTACGAAGGAGGATGTGCTCGGACACAGCGAAAAGCTGCTGGACCCGGAGAACGCCATCTGCGTTTCGGCGGCGACACATAAGGCCATCCATTACGGAACGGGGAAGGGCCCGAAGCTGCCGGACGGAGAAAGAAGACCGGGCGACACCTGCCCATGGAGGAAATGAGTATGTACCAGAAAAAAGTATTTAACCGGCGAGAGCAGGACTACGCCATGGGGCTGCGGCGGAAGCTGGAAGAGGCAGAGGCAATGCTTCAACACCTTGCGCCGAGTCGCGCGAGGAGTCTGGCATTGACCAAGCTGGACGAAGCATTGCTCTGGGCGAATGTGAGCATTGCGGAAGCCGGGCTCCAGCAGTGCTATACGGCTGTACCGCGGAATAGGGGCTTTGACTTTGACGATGCTCTGGCGGCAAATGTGGATGGGCAGCAGGTGCGGGCAACACGGGCCGGGGATAGTACGTTTGACGGGATGAAGATCGCCCCGGACAGCGTGGAGAACCACAGTGCTCTGAAATCCGGGCTGGACACCATTGATCATCAGAAGCTGACCGAGATTGTTGAAGCTGCTGCACAGAAAGAAGCGGCCATGGGGAAGGACGGCGCGCCCCACCATCTGGCCGAACTGGAATTGCTGGCGAGGGCTCAGAAGGACTGGTATTATGCCATGATGAGCTACATTATGGGTGGCGACAGCGATGCCGAGGAGGAATCAAAATGAATTCGATCCTGACAAGCGTGAAGAAGCTGCTGGGAATCGCCGAGGAATGCGAGGACTTTGATGCAGACATTGTAATGTATCTGAACAGCGTATTCATGGTGCTGACCCAGATGGGGGTAGGGCCGAAAGAAGGCTTTGCCATTACTGGAAAAGAGGAGCTTTGGAGCCAGTTTATTGCCGACCCGGTGAAGGCGGCAGCCGTGAAAGCATATGCCGCCATGAAGGTGCGGCTGATGGGCTTTGATGTGCCTCAAAGCAGCTCTACCCTGGACGCACTGAAAAATGCCGCTGCTGAGATGGAGTGGCGGCTGAACGTGGAGCACGACGACACATGGCCAGCAGTGTAACAAAGCGGTGGATCGAGCGGCTGACTGAAACACCTGTAAAAAAGCAATGGCTTGATGCGGTGATGAAGGACTTTTGTACAGACTGCGCACGACGTGGGACCTGTGAATGTCCTGAAATGGAAGCGTGCTTCTACACCCTTGACAAGCCCTTTTACGCCCCAAAGTGAGGGCTCCTACCTTATTATAATAGGAGGTTAGAAATATGGCACTCTCGAACACGGCCACGCCGATCTACTACGGCCGTTTTCGGGAGGCCGTGATGCGTGGCGAGATCCCTGTATGTCGGGAGATCAGCATGGAGATGAACCGGATCGACGACCTGATCGCAAACCCGGGGATTTACTATGATGATAAAGCCGTAAACGGTTTTATTGCTTTTTGTGAGGACGAGCTGACCCTGACCGATGGCGGAGACGTGAAGCTGCTGGACAGCTTTAAGTTATGGGCCGAAGAGATCTTTGGCTGGTACTACTTTGTGGAACGAAGCGTGTATGTGCCCCATGAGCACGGCGGAGGCCACTACGAGACCCGCAGGATCAAGAAGCGTCTGGTACAAAAGCAGTATCTGATCATCACCCGTGCGGCGGCGAAGACCATGTATCTGGAGTTTCTTCAGGCGTACTTTCTGGTGGTGTATACCACCACGACCCGACAGGTGACCACCGCCCCCACCATGAACCAGGCAGAGGAAGTGCTGGCTCCGCTGCGGACTGCTCTGGCCCGGGCCAAGGGGCCTGTGCTGAAGTTTATGACCGAAGGGAGCCTGCAGAATACCACCGGGTCGAAGGTGGATCGGGTGAAGCTGGCCAGCACAAAGAAGGGCATCGAGAACTTTGTCTCCAACAGCCTGTTGGAGGTGCGGCCTATGACCATTGAGAAGCTCCAAGGCCGTCGAGACATGGTGGCCACAGTGGACGAATGGCTGAGTTGCGACATCCGGGAAGACCCAATCGGTGCCATCGAGCAGGGTGCAGCCAAGAACGAGAACTATCTCATTGTGGCGGCCAGCTCTGAGGGTACGGTACGAAATGGATGCGGTGACGACATCAAAATGGAATTGATGCAGATCCTGAAGGGAGAATACATCAATCCCCACGTCTCCATCTGGTACTACAAACTGGACTCTATTGACGAAGTCGGCAAGCCGGAGATGTGGCTGAAGGCGAACCCGAACCTCGGGAAGACCGTGACCTACGAGACCTACCAGCTGGATGTTGAACGCGCGGAGAAATCACCCAGCGCCCGGAATGATATTCTGGCCAAGCGCTTCAACCTACCCATGGAGGGCTACACATACTTCTTCTCGTATGAGGAGACGCTGTGCCACCGCCACCGGGATTACTGGCAGATGCCCTGCGCCATGGGAGCTGACCTGAGCCGGGGCGACGACTTCTGCGCCTTTACCTTCCTGTTTCCGCTTTCCAACGGATATTTCGGGGTAAAGACGCGGGACTACATTACCAGCTACACTCTGAGCAAACTGCCCGTCTCCCGGCGGCAGCAGTACGAGGAGTTCATGCAGGAGGGGACGCTGTTCGTCTTTGACGGAACCATCCTCGACATGATGCAGGTATACGACGACCTTGACGCCTTTATCCAGCAGAACGAATACGACATCCGGGCCTTCGGGTATGACCCATACAACGCAAAGGATTTCGTGGAGAGGTGGGCAACCGAGAACGGCAACTTCGGCATCACCAAGGTCATTCAGGGCGCGCGGACGGAAAGCGTGCCGCTTGGCGACTTAAAGAAACTGAGTGAGCAGAGAAAGCTCCTCTTCGACGAGAAGCTGATGCAGTTTGCCATTGGAAACTGCATGGCGCTGGTGGACACGAATGGAAACCGAAAGCTTTACAAGCAGAGGCAGGACCAGAAGATCGACGCCGTGGCCGCCATGATGGATGCCTATGTGGCGTGGAAGGAGAACCGGGATGCGTTTGAGTGATCAGACGACTTTCTGATAGACTTCGACGTTCGGAAGAAGGTAAAGCTCAGAGAGGGTATACTTACAACAAGATTTGAGAAAAAGGAGGGCGCAACTTGTATAATGATGACCAGATTTGGCATTGGGGCATCAAAGGTATGAAATGGGGAGTTCGACGCTACCAGAACGCTGATGGCAGTTTGACTGATGTAGGTAAGCGTCGCTATGATTCTGATAAAGCTGCCAATAACAAAAAGAAAGCGAAAAATCGTTTAGCAGATGAGGAACTTCGCGATCCAAACCGCTGGGCGAAAGAGGATGCTGAGCGAACCAAACGGGTAGTTGACTCTGGCAATCAGATGGCAGGAAACTTGAAAACGCTGAATGAAAAGAGCATGAAAATTCAGTCTCGCAGAACCCCTAAGATGGACCTGAGCAAGATGACTGACCAGGAGATGCGTGAACAGATCAATCGTGCCATACTGGAGAGACAGTATGACGATATGTTCAACCCGAAGAAGGTCTATTCTGGTCGGGAAGCAGTCGGTGATACTTTGGAGATTGCGGGAAGTGTTCTGGCTGTCACGAGTTCGGCTCTCGGTATTGCGCTGGCTATTAAGGAACTGAAGGGGTAAGAGATTCAAAATGGAATTGTATCACTACGGCATCAAAGGTCAGAAGTGGGGCGTAAGACACTACCAGTATGCTGATGGTACTTATACTCCGGCAGGACGAAAGCACTACGGTGCAAGTCAGAGAACCAGCCAAATGGAACGCATAGCATCCACGATGGAGATGCGAGTGAAAGACTGTGTGAATAATGCTCGCACACAGGTAACGGGGCGGCAGTATGTTGACGGATACCTGAAGAAGGGTACAATTTTATCTCGGATTCAGACCCTCAAGGACTTTGAGAACTTCGCATTCTATGCCACCTATAAGAAGGCTGACAGTGACAAGTACATGGGTCTTTTTGGAAAGAATTTAATGACACGAGCCAACTACGATGCCAAACAAGCGGAAAAGCAGGCGAATGTTTCAGGCAGCGAAGCGGATTTGGCAAAGGCTGCCGAACTTCGCGACAATGCAAACAGCATTAAGGTCTATCAGCTTAAACTGGAAACGGTCAAGAAGTTGAAGGTGCCTTCCGATGAGAACGCCGGTAATATTACGGCTGGGCTGC